>JAEEGG010002197.1_pt1 | contig 50956 bp, 43 predicted proteins | sample 9134161 | NCBI WGS metagenome assembly JAEEGG01 (sample SAMN16246543, study PRJNA631951) | gut metagenome | biome: gut microbiome; feature: rumen; material: CR-attached | host: Bos | place: Iran: Karaj | collected 2018-10
GCGTCTTACTAGGCCCCTACGCCTGCGAGAGTGCCGGCGACTATGCCAGCGGCACCAACCACACACTGCCCACCCACGGCTATGCCACTGCCTACAGCGGTGTCAACCTCGACAGCTACTGCCGCAAGGTCACCTTCCAGCACCTCACCGCCGAGGGTGTGCGCCGCATCGGCCCTGCCGTGGAGCTGATGGCAGAGGCAGAGCAGCTCGACGCACACAAGAATGCCATGACCCTGCGCCTCAAGAGCTTGAGCTAGAATAAGCTGGAAAATCCGGAAAGTCCGGATATTCCGGATATTCCGGATATTCCGGAAAACCCGGGAAAAAAAGAAAAAAGAATGAAACCCCTACAAGAACTCACCCGCCCCAACATCTGGAGTCTTGCACCCTATAGCTCCGCCCGCAACGAGTATTCGGGCCATGAGGCACATGTCTTCCTCGACGCCAACGAGAACCCTTTCGGCAACCCCCTGAACCGCTATCCCGACCCGCTGCAGCATGAGCTGAAGGAGCGACTCAGCCAGGTGAAAGGCGTGCCCGCCGACAGCATCTTCCTGGGCAACGGCAGCGACGAGGCCATCGACCTGCTCTACCGCTGTTTCTGCCAGCCCGGCATCGACAATGTGGTGGCCATCGAGCCCACCTACGGCATGTACCGTGTCAGTGCCGACATCAACGATGTGGAATACCGCCCCGTGCTGCTCGACGAGCGCTACCAGATTCAGGCCGCCAGCCTGCTCAGTGCCTGCGACCAGCACACAAAGCTCATCTGGATATGCAGTCCCAACAACCCCACGGGCAACAACATCGACCGTGAGGAGATGCTCAAGGTCATCGACCAGTTCCAGGGCATCGTCATAGTAGACGAGGCATACAGCGACTTCTCCCGCCAGCGTCCGCTGCGCCTGGAACTGAGCCTGCACCCCAACCTCGTGGTGCTCAACACGCTCAGCAAGGCGTGGGCCTCGGCCGCCATCCGTCTGGGCATGGCCTTCGCCCATCCGGACATCATTGCCCTCTTCAACAAGGTGAAATATCCCTACAACGTGAACTATCTCACTCAGCAGCAGGCCCTCCGCATACTCAGCAACCAGAGCGACGTGGAGCGGTGGGTGCGCCTCATACTCGAGGAGCGCAGCCGCATGATAGAGGCTTTCCGCCAGCTGCCAGTCTGTGAGAAGGTCTACCCCACCGACGCCAATTTCTTCCTGGCACGGGTCACCGACGCACAGGCCATCTACGACTATCTGGTGCGTCAGGGCATCATCGTGCGCAACCGCACGCGCGTACAATTATGTAATAACTGCCTGCGCATCACCATCGGCACCCGCACTGAGAACGGCGAGCTGCTGGCAGCACTGCGGCAATACTAACGTTTACTACTAGACGGTACCAGGAGGATACTCACCTCGTAGAGCAGCCAGATGGGGAGCGAGACTACGAGGAGGGTGAAAATGTCGGTAGTGGGGGTGATGATGGCTGCAACAATGAGTATGACCACGACGGCATGGCGGCGGTAGCGGCGCATCAGTCCTCCGCTGATTAGCCCCATACGGCCCAGAATGGCACAGACAACAGGCAGCTCAAAGATGACGCCAATGACCATACACATGGGTATGAGCGTATCGATGTAGGACTGCAGGGTGAGCATGTTCGTCACGTCGGCGCTCACCTGATAGGTGCCCAGGAACCGGACGGTAAGGGGGAAAATGATGAAGTAGCACACCAGCGTACCCAGCATGAACATGATGTATGCCGAGCCCACAATCCAGTGGGCGGCGTGGCGCTCGTTGTCGTAGAGTCCGGGCGACACGAAGCGGAACAGCTGATAGAGCACGTAGGGAGAGGCACAGAGCAGTCCGGCGTAGACAGCCGTCCGTATGTGGGTCATGAACTGCTCGGTCAGCCCGGTGTTGACAAGGTGGATGCTGAACGGCGCAGCCCCCATCAGGCGGAAGGTGACAAAATCGCTTGTCGTAGGTGCCAGCACCACACGGAAGAGCCAGTCCTTCAGGCAGAAAGCCACCACGGCAAAAGCCACGACAACAACCAGCGAGCGGATAATCGTCCACCGCAACACGTCAAGATGCTCCCAGAAAGTGGCCGCCTGCTTGCTCATTACTCATTTCCCATTCTCTTCTTCCTCAATCTCTTTCATGCCATCCTTGAAACTCTTCACGCCCTTACCCAGGCCTTTCATCAGCTCGGGTATTTTAGCGCCTCCGAAGAGCAGCAGCACGACAAGTGCAATGAGCAATATTTCCTGGCCGCCAAGGCCGAAAAGAAGCAATGTCTGGAGTGAAATCATGTTGTTTTTATAGTTTTTGTTGTTAATAGATTCAGGTTTTCCTCTTCGCCGACCACCCAGATGATGTCGCCCTCCTGGAAACGGCGGGTGGGCTTGAAGGGGGAGAGGTTCTCCTTGCCTTCCTCCAGCCCTACCACCATGCAGTTGTAGAAGCGTCGCAGTCCACTCTCCTCCAAGGTCTTGTCGATGAAGGGGCTGCCCTTTCCGATGATGAGTTGGCGCAGCTTCATCTCACGCTTCTCCAGTTCAGTGTCCTCTCCATATACCTCGCGCTCAATGGCCGACTGCAGCATGGCCAGCTGGACGTCGCTGCCGATGACCTGAATGCGGTCAAGGGGGAAGAGGATATCCTTGCCGTCGGGAATGTTCAGACGGTTTCCTCCACGGAGAATGCTGCTCACATGGACGCCATATTTGCGGCCGAGGTTCAGCTGCATGAGGGTCATACCCGCCCAGAGCGAGTTTTGGGGAATGTCGAAGTCGGCAATGTGTATGTCGCGGTCCAACAGGCGTCCCTCGTAGAGCGGACGCTTCTTGCCGTGCACCTGTGCCTCAATGTCGCGCGAGCGTAAGTTGTTGATGAAGAGACGCTCCAGCAGGATGCTGCGGTGCTTGACACCGCGCGACATCACCATCAGCACCACGGCGACGACTCCCAGCGTGATGACAACAGCAGGGGCAAAGTGGAACAAGTGCTGGCAGACATAGAACACAAACGATGCGGCAATGACACCACGCACCAGCACAGTGAACAGCAGGGGAAGATGATTGCGGTTGCTCTCTGCCCACAGGGTTTTCCACTCCTCGCTGCGGTTTTTCTTCATCACCATAGCACGCAGGAATGGTGAACAGAGCACCACGGTGAGCAGTCCCGTGATGATTCTGGTCAGGGGGAGATGCAGTGAGAAAATGGTGAGATAACTAGGCAGCAGCCTGTCGATAAACGGCCGGAAAATCATAAACATCAAGGCGATGACAGCCAAGGAGAGGATGCCGTAGACAATGGTGTTGACAGCCATCTGAAGCAGCAGCTGGTGCCACTGGCTGCGTTCCGTGGTGTTCGGATGGCTCATCGACAGGTGGTTCAGTGACCTGATAATCTTTGAGGGCAAACGCGGCTCCAGGGCATTATAAACCGGCGTGGCAAGCCGTATCATGTAAGGTGTGAGAAAAGTTGTAATAACCGATACGGCCACCACCACCGGATATAGGAAGTCGCTGATGACGCCCAAGGACAGGCCCAGCGAGGCAATGATGAACGAGAACTCACCAATCTGCGCCATGGAAAAGCCGCAGCGCATGGCACTCTTCAGGCTCTCGCCGCCCAGCATGAAGGAGAAAGAGCCGAAGATGGACTGCCCGACTAGGATGGTCATCACCAGCAGGAAGATGGGCAGGGCATAATCGAAGATGATTTTAGGGTCGACCAGCATGCCCACGGACACGAAGAAGATGGCGCCGAAGAGGTTCTTCACCGGCTCCACCAGCTTCTCTATCCGCTCGGCCTCGATGGTCTCGGCCAGGATGCTGCCCATGATGAATGCGCCGAAGGCCGACGAGAAGCCCACCTTTGAAGAGAACACGGCCATGGCACAGCACATGCCCAGCGACACGATGAGCAGCACCTCGGCATTGATGAGTTTCCTCACCTTGCGGAGCAGCAGCGGAACGGCAAATATGCCCACCACCAGCCACAGTACAAGGAAGAATATAATCTTCAGCACCGAGCCAAGCATCTGCCCCCCGCCCACGCTTCCGCTGGCTATGGCACTCAGCATCACCATCATCACGATGGCCAGGATATCCTCCAGTATGAGCACGCTCATCACCAGTCCTGCAAACTGCTGCTGCCGCAAGCCCAGGTCATCGAACGCCTTATATATAATAGTTGTGGAACTCATGGCCAGCATGCCGCCTAGGAAGATGCAGTCCATCTTCGACCATCCGAAGAGCTGACCCACCAGCATGCCCAGCATCGTCATGGAGAAGATGATGCTGACGGTGGAAATGATGGGCGATGCACCCATCTTCAATATCTTCTTGAAGGAGAAATCCAGACCCAGGGAGAACAGCAGGAACATCACGCCGATGTCGGCCCATAGGTGGATATTCGACATGTCAACGACAGAGGCCGTATAGGGCATGTGCGGACTGACCAGGAATCCGGCAACGATATAGCCAAGTACCAGCGGCTGTTTCAGCCGCTTGAACAACAGCGTTACGACTCCTGCCACAACGAGAATCAGTGCCAGGTCTTGTATGAGTGCGGGGAGCTGAGCCACTTCTTACTTACTACTTATTATTTCCTACTTTTTTCTTCCTGCTATTTGCAGCTTGCCGTCAGTTCGCATATCTTGACGACAACCTGCATGGCCTTCTCCATCGACTGAATGGGGACGAACTCGAAGGGGCCGTGGAAATTGAGTCCTCCGGCGAAAATATTGGGACAGGGCAGCCCCTTGAACGACAGCTGTGCGCCGTCAGTACCTCCCCTGATGGGCCTCACCTTCGGTGTCACGCCGGCTTCTTTCATGGCCCGCAGCACCAGGTCGATGACATGCATGTTGTCGGGCTCAATCTTCTCCCTCATGTTATAGTACTGGTCGTTGATGTCGGCCACCACGGTGCCCTCGCCATATTTCTCGTTCATACGGTCGGCACATGCCTTGACAAAGCACTTGCGGGCCTCAAACTTCTGGCGGTCGTGGTCGCGTATGATGTAGCTCAGCTTGCCAAGCTCCGTATTAGTCTGCATGCCTGTCAGGTGGTAGAAGCCCTCGTAGCCCTCGGTGGTTTCCGGACGCTCGCCGGCAGGCAACATCTGTGCGAACTCAGCAGCCAGGACACTGGCATTCACCATCTTTCCCTTGGCATAGCCCGGATGCACGCTCACGCCCTTGATGGTAATCTTTGCCGAGGCAGCGTTGAAGTTCTCATACTCCAGCTCGCCCAGGTCGCCGCCGTCCATGGTGTAGCCCCATTGGCAACCGAACTTCTCCACGTCGAAGTGATGGGCACCCATGCCTATCTCCTCGTCGGGGTTGAATGCCACGCGAATCTTTCCATGTTTCACTTCGGGATGCTGCTGCAGCCACACCATGGCCTGCACTATCTCGGCGATGCCGGCCTTGTCGTCGGCTCCGAGCAGTGTGTGCCCGTCGGTGACGATGAGGTCTTCACCCTGATGAGCCAGCAACTCAGGGAAAATGGCTGGCGAGAGCACTATGCCCTCGGACAGCAGTATGTCGCCGCCGTCATAGTTGCTGACGATGCGCGGCTTGATATTGGCTCCCGAGCAGTCAGGCGAGGTGTCGTAGTGGGAGATGAAACCGATGGTGGGCACGCTCTCCTCGACATTGGCGGGAAGAGTGGCGTAGATGTAGCCCTTCTCGTCCATCTCCACCTCCTGCAGTCCCTCGCGCTCCAGCTCTTCTTTCAGGTAGTTGGCGAAAAGCAGCTGCTTCGGAGTGCTGGGAACAGTCTGGCTCTCCTCTGCCGACTGCGTATCGAACTTTGTATAGTTCAGGAATCTTTCTGTGATGTTCATGATTGTATGTATTTGATGATTATTCTTTGCCGAATTTCTCAACGGCCTCATAGTAAGTGTCCAGGCTGCCGATGTCGAAGCGCCCTGCCGTCATAGGCCAGGCATGCATCGTGGTATGCTCCACCATGTAGTGGGCCAGATTGCCAGGCGCATCCTTGCCGCATCCGTTCTCCACAGAGTGGCGCACCAGGTCGAGGTCTTTCCGCAGGTAGATATAGAACGGTGGCACAGCCCAATGGCTCTTAGGCACCTGCGGTTTCTCCTCCATGCCCAGCACCCGGTGGTCAGCATCCAGCTCCACGACGCCTGTACGTTGCAGCTTGGCCAGTTCCGGCTGCTCGTGGCACATGATGCACGAGGTGCCCTTCTCCTTGGCGAAGTCCACAAATTCCTGGAAGGAGAAGAACAGCAGGTTGTCGGCAGCCACTACCAACAGGTCGTCGTCGATGCTCCGTTTTTCCATGGCAAACAGCAGGTCACAGACGGCTCCGAGTCGTGTCTCGTTGGTTTCCGTACCGTCATCCACAATGGTGACGGGCTTTGTCCATGAACGGTTTTCGTTTTTCCATTCTTCGAAGATATGGGCAAAGCGGTGATTGGTTATGATGATATGCTCGTCGATGTCGGCAATGCCGTCAATGTCGTCGAGCATTCTTCCTAATATGGTGTTCTTGCCAATCTTCAGCAAAGGCTTGGGAAAGTTTCTGGTCAGCTCTCCCAACCGTGTGGCATATCCTGCGGCAATTACTATATTTTTCATTTCTGTTTCATAGCTCTTAATTCCCCCTACCCTCCAAGAGTCATCTTCCCCAAGGAGTTTTAGAGAGACTCTAACTCAAACGAACCTCGCTCCGTCGTCGGGCTTCACCCAGAACACCTGGAAAGTCTTCTCGTACTCCGGGAACTGGTTGAGATAGCGTTCTGTTATCTTCTGCTCTATGTCGCTCTTGTATGCGGGATCGACCAATGCGATGCATGCGCCCTTGAAACCGGCACCTGAGAACCTGCCTCCCCATACGCCAGGCAGCTCTCTCATTATTTCGTAGATGGCAATCAGTTCCGGACTGCCACACTCGTAGTTGTGAATGCTGCTCTCGCACGAGTCGAACGACAGCTTGCCAAACAGTTTCAGGTTGCCCGTCTCCCAAGCCGTCACGCCCTGGCGTACACGGCGGTACTCGCTGTAGAAGTGCTCTGCGCGGCGGGCAAATCGGGAGGGCATGGCAATGCGCGTTTTCTCGAACGTAGCTTTCGGAATATCTCTGAGGAAGGTCTTGTCGAAGGTCTTCAGTGGCTGGTCGGTATAGGCCAGCATGTTCCACGCTGCGGTCTTGCACTCGTACACCCTCAGATTGTAGTCGCTGTTCACCAAGTTGCGGGTCAGGCCAGAGAAGAAGATACCAATCTCAAACTCAGGCATCTCTTTGTTCTTCTTAATGATGCGGTAGTCGTTGGAGTCGCAGTCCAGGAACAGCAGGCCGTCCTTCTTGCCCAGAGCTATGCACGCCTGGTCTAGCAGTCCGTTGTTCAGCCCGATGTACTCCCGCTCGGCTTCTGAGGCAATCTTCACCACCTCAAAAGGCTGTAGGGTGATGTCGTTGGCCTTGGCCAGTGCCATGACATAGGCCACCAGCACTGCAGCACTGCTCGACAGGCCGCCCACAGGCAGCGAGCCCTGGATGACGCCCTCAATACCTCTCTTCAGCTCGAAGCGTTTCCGAAGGGCATATTTCGCACCACGGGCATAGTCGCCCCAATGGTGCTCCTTCACCTGCGACGGCGTATTGACATGGAACTCCACGTCACCCTCGAAAGTTCTCGACACCAGCTTGACCACGCTGTCTTCCCTGACATTAAACCACAAATCCACCCCTTTGTCGATGGCAAATCCTGTCACCAGTCCGTGCTGGTGGTCAACATGTGCTCCCAACGGACATACCCTGTAGGGAGAAAAAATATGATACTCGTAATTCATGGCTGCAAAGATAGTGAAAAGTTAGGAGTTAGGAGCCAGGAGAAAGGAGTTAGTTATCGTTAGTTAACCTTTTTTCACAGAGCGAGGGCAAAAAAAACTCCTAACTCCTAACTCCTAACTCCCAACTTATTTGTACCTTTGCAGCCGAATTTCAACATCTATCATTTAATTATGGCTAAACAGAAACTTAAGAAGGTGCTCGTTTTAGGTTCGGGCGCGTTGAAAATCGGACAAGCAGGTGAATTTGACTATTCTGGCTCTCAAGCCCTTAAAGCCCTTCGCGAAGAAGGCATCAAGAGCGTACTTGTCAATCCCAACATCGCAACAATTCAGACTTCGGAAGGCATAGCCGACACGGTCTACTTCCAGCCCGTCACCCCCCACTTTGTCACAGAAATCATCAAAAAAGAGCGCCCTGACGGCATTCTGTTGGCCTTTGGCGGACAGACGGCCCTTAACTGCGGCACTGAGCTTTACCAAAAAGGCATTCTCAAGGAATACGGCGTCGAGGTGCTGGGCACCAGTGTTGAAGCCATTATGAATACTGAGGACCGCGACCTCTTCGTCAAGAAGCTGGCCGAGATTGAGCTGAAGGTTCCTGTCTCCCACGCTGTGGAAAACATGGACGACGCCTTGAAGGCAGCCCGCCAGATAGGCTTCCCCATTATGATTCGTTCAGCATACGCCCTGGGTGGTCTGGGCAGCGGCATCTGCCCCGACGAGAAAGCTTTCATTGAGCTGGCCGAGTCAGCATTCACCTTTGCACCCCAGATCCTTGTCGAGGAGAGCCTCAAAGGTTGGAAGGAGATAGAGTTTGAGTGCATCCGCGATGCCAACGACCACTGCTTCACTGTGGCCTCGATGGAGAATTTCGACCCTCTGGGCATCCATACCGGCGAGTCAATAGTCGTCGCTCCCACCTGCTCGCTCAAGCCTGAACAGGTGAAGATGCTGCAAGACCTTACCATCAAATGTGTACGCCATCTGAACATTGTGGGCGAGTGTAACATCCAGTTTGCCTTTAATGCCGAGACCAACGACTACCGAATTATCGAGATAAATGCACGCTTGAGCCGAAGCAGCGCACTGGCCTCAAAGGCAACAGGTTATCCTCTTGCCTTCGTTGCCGCTAAGATTGCTTTGGGCTACACCCTCGACCAAATCGGCGAGATGGGCGCCACCTCCTCTGCTTACGTCGCTCCCTCGCTCGACTACATGATTTGCAAAATACCGCGCTGGGACCTGACGAAGTTCGTCGGTGTCAGCCGGCAGATTGGCTCTTCGATGAAGTCCGTGGGCGAGATTATGTCCATCGGTCGCTCCTTCGAAGAGATGATCCAGAAAGGTCTGCGCATGATTGGGCAAGGCATGCACGGTTTCGTGGGCAACGACCACACGAAGTTCACCGACCTGGACGATGCCCTGCAGAACCCCACCGACCTGCGCATCTTCGCCATTGCCCAGGCACTGGAAGAGGGCTACACCGTAGAGCGCATTGAAGAACTGACTAAGATTGACGTCTGGTTCCTGGAGCGCCTGAAGCACATCGTCGACCTCAAGCACCAGCTCCAGCAGTACGACCGTCTGGAAGACCTGCCCGACAACTTCCTCCTTGAAGTGAAGCGCTGTGGATTCTCCGACTTCCAGATTGCCCGTTTCGTGCTCAAGCCGCAGAACGGAAACATGGAGAAGGAGAACCTTGCCGTCCGCCAGTACCGCAAGGAACATGGCATACTCCCCTCCGTGAAGCGCATACCCACCGTGGCCAGCGAGCACCCCGAGCTGACCAACTACCTGTACTTCACCTATACCCATGTGCCTGCTTTCAGCAGCCAGGATGGAGAGCGGTACAAGCCCAAGCATGACATCAACTATTATAATAATGAGAAGTCTGTCGTAGTCCTCGGCTCCGGTGCCTACCGCATCGGCTCCAGCGTAGAGTTCGACTGGTGCTCGGTCAACGCCATCAACACAGCACGCAAGCTGGGCTACAAGAGCATCATGATTAACTATAATCCCGAAACCGTATCGACAGACTACGACATGTGCGACCGCCTCTACTTCGACGAGCTGTCGATGGAGCGTGTCCTCGATGTCATCGACCTGGAGCAGCCCAAGGGCGTCATCGTTTCCGTGGGCGGACAGATACCCAACAACCTGGCCATGAAGCTCTACCGGCAGGGTGTGCCCGTGCTCGGCACCAGCCCGGTGAACATCGACCGTGCCGAAAACCGCGACAAGTTCTCTGCCATGCTCGACAAGCTGGGCATTGACCAGCCGGCCTGGCGTGCGCTGACCAGCTTCGACGACGTGAAACAGTTTGTAGAGGAGGTGGGCTATCCCGTCCTCGTGCGCCCCAGCTACGTGCTCAGCGGCGCCGCCATGAACGTGTGCTACGACGACGAGGAGCTGCACCGCTTCCTCAACATGGCCACCGAGGTCAGCAAGGAGTTCCCCGTGGTCATCTCGAAGTTCATGACTGAGACCAAGGAGATTGAGTTCGACGCCGTGGCCGACAAGGGTGAAGTCGTGGAATATGCCATCAGCGAACATGTGGAGTATGCCGGCGTTCACAGCGGCGATGCCACGATGGTATTCCCCGCCCAGCACATCTACTACAGCACCATCCGCCAGATTAAGCACATCAGCCGTGCCATTGCTAAGGAGCTGAACATCAGCGGTCCCTTCAACATACAGTTCCTCGCCAAGAACCGCGAGGTGAAGGTCATCGAGTGCAATCTCCGCGCCAGCCGTTCCTTCCCCTTCGTCAGCAAGATTCTGAAGCGCAACTTCATCGAGACGGCCACGCGCATCATGCTCGATGCTCCCTACGAGCGTCCCGACCGTTCAGAGTTCGACATCGACCGTATCGGCGTGAAGGCCAGCCAGTTCTCCTTCGCCCGTCTGCAGAATGCCGACCCCGTGCTTGGTGTCGACATGAGCAGCACCGGTGAGGTGGGCTGTCTAGGCGACGACCTCAATGAGGCTTTGCTCAACGCCATGATAGCCACCGGCTATCGTCTGCCCAAGAAGTCGGTGCTCATCTCCTCTGGCGGTGCCAAAGGCAAGGTCAGCCTGCTCGAGCCTGCCCAGCAGCTCGTGAAGAAAGGCTACCAAGTCTTCGCCACTGCCGGCACCGCACAGTTCTTCTGCGACAACGGCGTGCCCGCCACCAAGGTGCTTTGGCCCGACGAAGAGGGTGAGAACAAAGTGACCGACATGATTGCCGAGCACAAGTTCGACCTCATCGTCAACGTGCCTAAGAACCACTCCAAGCGCGAGCTCACCAACGGATACCGCATCCGTCGCGGTGCCATCGACCACAACATTCCGCTCATCACCAACGTGCGTCTGGCCAAGGCCTTCATCGAGGCATTCACCGCCATGAGCGAGAACGACATCAAGATCAAGAGCTGGCAGGAGTATAACAACTGATGACACAAGAGCTGGACATCCGAAATGCCGTCGACGTGCTACGCAAGGGTGGCGTCATCCTCTACCCCACCGACACCGTGTGGGGTATAGGTTGTGATGCCACCAATGCCGACGCCGTGGCCCGCGTCTATGCCATCAAGCAGCGCGACGACTCCAAGGCACTCATCTGCCTGGTAGACAGCGATGCCCGTCTGCAGCGTTATGTCAGACAGGTGCCCGAGGTGGCCTGGCAGCTCATCGACTGTGTGGTGAAACCCACCACTCTGATTCTCGACGGAGCGGTCAACCTGGCGCCAAACCTTATCGCTGTAGATGGCAGCATCGGCATCCGCATCACGAAGGAGCCGTTCTCCCATGAGCTTTGCTACAGGTTCCAGCGTGCCATCGTCTCCACCTCTGCCAACATCAGCGGCGAGCCTGCCGCTCAGAACTATAAAGACATCGACCCGCGCATCATTGCGCAGGTCGATTATGTCTGTTGGTCACGCCGTCAGGAGCACAAGCCCCACCAGCCGTCGAGCATCATCAAGCTCGGCATGGGCGGCGAGGTGAAGATTCTACGATAGTCAGCCAATAGCAATAGTGTATTCCGACATGAACGAGCTGCCTGGCTGCAGGTGGTTCATGTAGTATTTGTCCTTGAACTCACCTTTCCATCCACGTGGGTCGCCCAGTCCATACCACGGCTCTATGCACACGAAAGGAGCCTTTTTCTTGTATGGACTCCAGAAAGCAATAATGGGACACTTGTAGTCTACGGTCACAGCGGGCGAACCGTCAGGATTCAGCAGACAAGCCTGGTGTGTCTGGCAGCCATGAATCTTCACGCTGTCGTTGGCGAAGAAGGCATCATCGAAACGGATAAGCCCGTCATGAATCATGTCGAGGGGAATCTCAGTCATCTCGTGTGAGCCGTCAATGTAACTGCGGTAACCTTTCATCGGCTGCTTGTTGTCCAGGCTGATGACACCCTTCAGGTCCTCATCCTCCTTACACCCAGGAGCCAGGAAGGCGGGATGTCCGCCTATCTGGAAGTAGATGTCGCGCGTGTCGGTGTTTTCCACATGCCAGACGACATGAATCTTGTTACCGTTCAGCCGATAGCTGACGGCCAGATTAAACTTGAAGGGATAGACCTTCAGCGTCTCCTCCGTCTCATGCAGGGCGTAGGTCACCTTGTGCTCGCCTTGGGCGATGAGTTTGAACTCGGTGTCGCGGGCAAAGCCGTGACGCGGCAGATGATATTCCTTGCCGTCGACAGTGTAGGTGTCGTCGTTGACACTACAGACGATGGGGAAGAGGATGGGCGACCGGCGCGGCCATTTCTCGCCGCCATGCCACAGGTACTCACGGCCGTCGGCATCTTTGATACTTTGGAGCTCAGCTCCCAGCGAAGCCACCTGTACGGTGAGCTTGTCGTTCTTGATTTCTACCATAAGCAGATGATTTTAGGGGGTTAGTTTACACTTGATGAGTTTGTTGATGCGTAGAGAGACGACGGGGTTAGCGTCGTAGCTTGAATCTGATGAAAAGACCCAGACACAGCCATGTGGCAGCGATTGCAATGAATAAGGCAAAGGCAGCCCTGCCATTAATTGCATGATCATCCAGCAACTTACAGCAGAGGCCAAGCAAGAGTGTTGCCACGGTACATAGTATGGATAATGCTTTCTTTCTGTTCATTGGTCTTCTCCTTTCTTCTTTTTGGGCAGACGGTGAGCCTTCCGCAGTGCTTCGGTGATGATCCACTGCAGCTGGCCGTTGGTCGAGCGGAACTCATCCGCTGCCCAGGCCTCGATGGCGTCCATCGTGTCGCTGTCGACACGCAGGACAAAGCTCTTCGCCTTCTTTTCCGACATAATATTTCTATTTAAGACATAATAACGTGGTGGCTAAGACAGAGTAACTTATTTATAGACAGAGTAACAGGGGGAAAGACAGAGTAACAAAGTAACAGAGTAACTGGCTGAAGACAGAGTAACAGAGTAACAAAGTAACAAGGATAAAGACAGAGTAACATAATAACAGAGTAACAGGATAAAGACAGAGTAACATAATAACAGAGTAACTGGTTGAAGACAGAGTAACAGAGTAACATAGTAACAGGGGAAAGACAGAGTAACAAAGTAACAGAGTAACAGGATAAAGACAGAGTAACATAATAACAGAGTAACTGGAAAAAGACAGGGTAACAGAGGAACAGGGTAACTGGGTTGAAGACGAAGTAATAGCGTAATTGGGCAGCATATTAATGACGCGGTAAGAGGGTAATATAGAAGAGGTATTATACGTTACGTCTACGGTAAGTTCTGAATTTACGTTTATATTGTAATGTTTCTGAGCCGAAGTTGATGAGCAGGCCATCTTCAATACCGGTAGCAGTAAGATAGTTTACCAGCTGAATTTCATGCCCTACACTAATAGAACTGACGGCTTTCAATTCCAGAATTACTTTCCCTTCCACGATGATGTCGGCTTTAAAGTCTCCAACAATAATATCATCGTAGTACACCACTATGGGGCGTTCAATCTCAAATGACAGTTGATGTTTGCGCAGTTCAACAATCATCGCATTCTTATATACCCTTTCCAGATAGCCTGGCCCCAGCTGCCGTCTGATATTCTTCGAACATTCCAGCAGTATCGTAATGATTTGTTCTACATCCATTTCCATACCATTTAAGTTACTATGTTATTATGTTATTATGTTACTATGTTATTATGTTACTCTGTCTTTATCTCTGTTACTATGTTATTATGTTACTCTGTCTTTATCTCTGTTACTATGTTATTATGTTACTCTGTCTTTATCTCTGTTACTATGTTATTATGTTACTCTGTCTTCAACCATGTTACCATGTCAAATTAGTGGTTGAGCGTTCCTGTATTCACCACTGGCTGTGCGGAGTCGTCTCCGCAGAGCACCACGAGCAGGTTGCTCACCATAGCGGCTTTCTTGTCGTCGTCCAGCTCTACTATGTCTTCAGAGGCTAGCTTGTCGAGCGCCATCTTCACCATGCTGACTGCCCCCTCCACTATCTTCTCGCGGGCAGTGATGATGGCGCTGGCCTGCTGGCGTCGCAGCATCACGGCAGCAATCTCTGGGGCGTATGCCAAGTAGTTGATACGGGCTTCGACGACCTCTATGCCGGCCAGTGCCAGCCGTTCGTTGAGTTTCTCCTCCAGCTGCTGGTTGATTTCGTCACCGCCGCCGCGCAGCGTCAGCTCGTCGTGCCTGTTGTCCTCGTCGTCGTAGGCATACTGTCCGGCCACCTGTCGCAGGGCAGCGTCGCTCTGCACACGGACGAACCGCTCCAGGGCATTCATGATAGAACGCATGTCGGCACCAATCTGTCCAGAAGGGGCATTGGCCATGGTCTGTGTATCCACCTCGAACAGGGCCTTGTAGGTATCCTTCAGCTTCCACACCAGCACCAGACCTATCATCACGGGGTTGCCCGTCTTGTCGTTCACCTTAATCGGTTCGGCATCCAGGTTGCGGGCGCGCAGGCTCACCTTCTTTGTCGAGAAGAACGGGTTGATCCAGAAGAAGCCGGTGTCGCTGAATGTGCCGCTGTACTTGCCAAACCATGTAGTGACCCGGGCCTCGTTGGGTTCGAGCATCATCAAGCCGCTCCACATGATGAACGATGCTATCAGCACCAAGATTCCAATGGCGAGCATCCAGCCACCCATCGAGCCAGTGTAGTTGTCGTCAGCCAGAAGCATGATGCCATAGATGATGTCAACGATGCTGACCAGCGTCAGCACGATGTTGATGAACAAAAACAGGAATCCGTTCAGTACGGTTCCACGAAACTCTCTTTCTTTTGTCTCCATAATCGTAATATAAATAATGTTAGTTAATAATGATATCAAAATGATACTGCAAAGATATGGTTTTTATTTCACTCTACAATGGACAGCCCCGTTCTTTTAGTTTTTTTTAACCACTGCCGGGTAATGAAATGCCTCTCTCATTTGTATTAATATTAAAGAGAACGAAAAGATGCAAGAAAGAGAACGACAATTCAAGGAGCTCTTCCACTCGGAATATGGCAGGATGTACAAGGCAGCCTATATCCTGCTTGGCGACGCAGACGAGGCGAACGACGTTGTGCAGGACATCTTCACCCAGCTGTGGGCAGGTACCACCCCTCTGCGTGAAGAGGGCCGGCGGGCATTTCTGCTGACATGCGTCAGAAACCGCTGCCTCAACATCATCGCTCGCCATGTGCCCCTCACGACAGGGGACGACAAAGGGCTGAACGAGCTAACGCTTGCCGTTTCAGACCTCCAGCCCCCTGACTTAGAAGAAGCTGACGACGAGGAACTGATAGATGCCATCAACAGCTACATCGACAACAAGCTGACTCCTCAAACCGGCCGCATCATCAAGATGCACTACAATGAGCAGCAGTCGTACAAGCAAATATCTAGCCAGCTGGGCATCAGCCCATCAGCCGTCAACAAGCACATCGTACAGGGATTGAGGAAGCTACGTTCCACTTTTAAAAAGCAAGAACAATGAACAAGGAAAGACAACAGCGGATGCTCCTGCATCCCAATGACTACACAGACGAAGAACTCGCCAGGATGCTGGACTCCACCGACATTCCCGTGCCCGACGTTAACAAGGAATGGGAGCGATTTTCCAGTTCCCGTCATCGCGTTCAGGAGTCTGCCGCCACAACGAAAAAGGCCAAAGTCTATACGCTGAACACTACCGTCAGGAAAATGGCCGCTTCGTTCATCGGCGTCCTGATGCTGTCGGGCATCACCTACGCCGCCGTGCAATGGTTCTCCTCACCCACCCCGCCAAAGGGGGCAGGAGAAGAAGCCGCGCTGATAGCCGACACCGTCGTGACGCAGAAGCAGACTCCCCTCCCTTCGGAGAGCCAGGAGGAGACAGTACGCATCTTTGAGAACGCGGAGCTGTCAAAGATACTGGGCGAGATAGCCGCCCATTACCAGTATGAGGTGACCTACAAGCAGGAGGAAGCCAGGCATCTGCGCCTTTACTTCACCTGGGACAAGACGTCGAAGATAGAGGATGTCATTGCGACATTCAATAAGTTCGACCGCATCCACATCACACAGGAAAACCGGAAACTCTCTGTAGAATAAAACAAAGCCATACGAACATGAGAAAGTCTATTTTCACAGCTCTCCTCTGTGGCTTTGCCCTGTGCCTGCAAGCCCAGACCATCACCCGCGACTACAGGGACCTCTCGCTCTCGAAAGTGCTCGAAGACCTTAATGCCGCCAGCAGCGACCATACCATCTTCTTCATCTACGACGAGCTGGAGGACTTCACCGTGACCACCAGCTTCAGCAACCTCCCGCTGAAAGAAGCCATCCGCGAGGTGATAGGATTCTATCCGATGAAGGTGACAACCGACGACAACCGCATCTTCATCGAGTGCACCCAAAAGGAGGCCACCAAGGTCATAGGCCGCGTGGTCGACACCAACGGCAGCCCCGTTGAGTTTGCAAACATCGCCTTGCTCCGTGCCGACTCCACGTTCATCAACGGCGGCGTCAGCAACGAGAACGGCGACTTCGTGATTCCCTGCCGCGTGCAGCATGTCCTCCTCAAGGTGACGTGCATTGGCTACAAGACCGCCGGGCAGCCTGTCACCGTCAGCTTCCCCGACGGAGCCACCATCGGCACCATCACCCTCCAGCCCGAAGCCTACATGCTGGGCAACGTAGAGGTGAAAGGCAGCGTGCCGCAGTACAAGATGACGTCGGGCGGCATGACCGTCGAGGTGCAGCACTCCATCCTCCACGATGTGGGCTCTGCCGACGACCTGCTCTCCATGCTTCCCCTCGTGCAGGGCCGCGACGGCAAGTTCGAGGTGCTGGCCAAGGGCGAGCCGGAGATATACATCAACAACAAGAAGGTGCGCGACCCCAGCGAGCTGAAGCAGCTGAAGTCGCAAGACATCAAGAGTGTCGACATCATCACCGCCCCCGGTGCCAAATACAATGCCGAGGTGAACGCCGTCATCCGCATCAAGACCCTGAAGCCTCAGGGCGACGGCCTCAGCCTGATGGCCACTAGTCAGACATGGCGTAACAACCAGTGGCACAGCTACGACGACCTCACCCTGAAGTACCGCACAGGTGGGCTGGAGGCATTTGCCACCGTGGCGCTCGACAACGGCCACTACAGCACCGACCAGCTCATCGACCAGGAACTGCACATCAGCCGTGACCAGTTTAATATCCATTTGGATGTGCCCGGAAGAAGCAGCTGGACGGGGATAGAGTATAAGGCAGGCCTGAGTTATGACTTCAATGCCGACCATTCCATAGGTCTGAGCTTTTCCTCGCAGAAGACCCTTTATACTCGTTACAATTCTGTGATGCAGCAGAACTATCTGAAAAACGGGGCGTTTTACGGTGACGTACTTCTTGAAACGGTCATCCGTGAAAAAGACAGACCCGTATGGGAACTGAACACCTACTACGTGGGAAAGGCGGGTAAGCTGGGCATCGACCTGAACGCAACCGTGTTGCGACGTGAGGCGGAGGCTGACAACAGGCAATATGAACTGAGCGAAGCACTCGGCAACCGCACCATCACCACCCTGACCTCAGACAAGAACACGATGGCTGCCGGCAAGCTGGTGCTAGATTACCCTGTCTGGAAAGGCGTGCTGAGCGGAGGCTCGGAGGCAACATCGACAGAAAGTCACGGTCACAACCTGAACCAGGAGGACATCATACCAGAGTCTGACACCGAGATGAAGGAGAAGAACATCGCCGGCTTTGCCGAATACGAGCTGCAACTGGGCCTGTGGCGCCTGAACGGCGGTCTGCGCTTCGAGCACGTGTCTGCCGACTACAGTGCCTTTGGCATACATCAGCCCGAACCCAGCCGCACCTACAACGACTGGTTCCCCAACCTATCGGCAGCCTGGCAGAAGGGCAAGTGGGGTGCACAGCTGAGCTACAGCAAGCGCATCACCCGACCGCCATACAGCATGTTGACCTCCATGATTCTCTATGACAGCCGTATGCTCTACCAAGGTGGCAACCCCCTGTTGCGCCCCTCCGTACGCCAGGGCATCGACCTGAACCTCACCTATTCGTGGCTCACCTTCCTGACTGGCTTCACCCGCGAGAACGACATCTTCACCCATGTTGTCAAGGTGTTTGACGAGGAGAAAGAGATAGGCATCTTTATCCCAGAAAACTTCGACCGTCAGGACCGTGTATATGCCACCCTTGTCGCCTCGCCCAAGCTAGGCTTCTGGCAGCCACAGGCCACCCTTCACTACTACCAGCAGATGTTCGATGCTGAAAAGTACGGTGCGCCGAAGAAACTGAACAAGCCCGAGTTCAGCTTTGACCTGATGAGCTGGTTTGTCTTCAGTCCCACCACGAAGGCACTGCTGCAAGTCAGCTATACCGGTGCCAACCACTGGGGATTCATGTACCGGGGCGACAATTTCATGATGAACGCCCGCGTGCAGAAGACTTTCTGGAACGGACAGCTGACTGCCACGCTCTATGCCAACGACATCTTCCGCACGTCAAGGAACAGGGTGACCACCTACTATGCCATCGGCCAAACGGCACAGAACGACTACACCTACACCCAGCAGGTAGGCCTCACCCTGAGCTACAACTTCAACGCCACCAGCTCGAAGTACCGAGGCACAGGTGCCGGCAACGACGAGAAGAGCCGCCTGTAAGCAGTATAGGGAACAAAGAAGGAAGCGCTACAGACAAACTTTTCGCGCGTACGAATTAATACGCGCGGAAAAGCGCACTACAAGAGCTACATTAGGACTAAACAAACTGATTTGTAGGTAGTTGTCTGTAGCTACAATACTCTTTTTGGCGCTACTTTGGTAGCTACAATGGTGTCACTGTCAAATACTGCCGCCGCTTGAAAAAATACTGCCGCCGTTTAGAAAAATACTAACGCCGTTTGGAAAAATACTAACGCCGTTTGGAAAAATACTAACGCCGTTTGGATATTTACCAGCTGCGAAAAGTGTAGCTACCAAAGTAGCGCCAAACAGAGTGCTGTAGCTACAAATAATAATCTGCAACCCAGCAAGTTAAACGTCAAAGTAGCACGAGTAGCGCCAAAAGGAAACTTTATCACAATTAGGGCTTCGGACTTAGCGCTTCTATTTCTTTCTGACGGGATCGCAGGTGAGTCCGCATCCCAGCTTCTTGAAGATTTTACGGTCTACCTCTGAGAGCATGACGGTGCTGTGCACCTGGCAGTATCGCAGCTGTGGTAGCTGCTCCAGTGCCCGTCGGCAGCGTTCGTCGCTCTGTGAGAGCACGCTGAGTGCCACGAGCACCTCGTCGGTGTGGAGCCTTGGGTTGCGTGCGCCCAGATATTCGGTCTTGGTCTTCTGCACCGGCTCTATGAGCGTCTGTGGTATGAGCTTCGCCTCGTGGTCGATGCCGGCCAGGTGCTTGGTGGCGTTGAGCAGCAGGGCTGCGCTGCACCCCAGCAGTGGACTTGACTTCGAGGTGATGATGGTGCCGTCTTCCAGCTCGATGGCGGCGGCGGTGTGCCCGCTCAGCTCCTGCTTGGCTGCGGCTGCCACGGTGACGCGGCGGTAGGCGGTGGTAATCTTGGCCTGGTTGAAGAGCAGCAGTATCTTGTTCACCTCGCGCTCGGTGTCGTTGCCTTCGGCCAGTTTGTTGGTGGCGGCATAGTATCGACGGATGATCTCGTCGCGACTGGCCTGGCAGCACACCTCGTCGTCGCTGATGCAGAAGCCAATCATGTTGACGCCCATGTCGGTAGGCGACTTGTAGGGGCTCCCTCCGTAGATGCCTTCGAAGAGGGCGTTGAGCACGGGGAATATCTCAATGTCGCGGTTGTAGTTGACGGCTATCTTTCCGTAGGCCTCCAGGTGGAAGGGGTCGATCATGTTCACGTCGTTCAGGTCGGCGGTGGCGGCCTCGTAGGCGATGTTCACGGGATGCTTCAGGGGCAGGCTCCACACGGGGAAGGTCTCGAACTTGGCATAGCCGGCCCGAATGCCGCGTTTGTTCTCGTTGTAGAGCTGACTGAGGCAGGTGGCCATCTTGCCGCTGCCGGGGCCGGGGGCGGTGACGACGACCAGCTCGCGCGAGGTCTCCACATAGTCGTTCTTGCCGAAGCCCTCGTCGCTGGCTATCAGCTCCACGTTGTGGGGATAGCCGTCTATCAGATAATGTACGTAGGAACGGATGCCCATGCGCTCCAGACGGTGGCGGAACTGGTCGGCGGCCTGCTGGCCGTTGTAGTGGGTGATGACGACGCTGCCCACCATGAACTGTCGCTGCATGAACTCCTCGCGCAGGCGGAGCACGTCCTCGTCGTAGGTGATGCCCAGGTCGGCACGCACCTTGTTGCGCTCGATGTCGTCGGCGCTCACCACGATGACTATCTCTATCGAGTCGCGCAGCTGGGCCAGCATGCGTAGCTTCGAGTCGGGCTTGAAGCCTGGCAGCACGCGCGAGGCGTGGTGGTCGTCGAACAGCTTTCCGCCTAGCTCCATGTACAGCTTTCCGTCGAACTGGGCGATGCGCTCGCGGATGTGCTCACTCTGAATCTTCAGGTATTTGTCGTTGTCGAATCCTATCTTCTTCATTTGTCTCTTATGACTTAGTTTAATATTCTTATTATTGGAAACGAATTACCGTAATCGGTCCGTCATTATTATCATTCAAGTTCCGCCTATCCTTGTATTTCAGAAATAGAGGCGCAGGCCTCCAGCGAGTCCTATCTGCCCCATGATGTTGTCTTTAGGCTCTCTATACCATTTCACACCTTGAGGAATGGTGCCCTTGACGGGGAAGATGCCGCCGTTCAAGTCGAGGCCGATGCCAATACTCGGAGTCACCATATACTCTGCCGACAACCGGGCCAATGCATTGAATCTATATCCGCTGTCATCATCTGACTCCCAATAGCCGAAACCCGGCCCCAATGCCCAGGACAGACGCCACCGTTGCCCTGACGAATATTGCTGGGTGATGCCGGCAGCTATGGTGAAAAGCATCAGGTGATCATCCCCGAAAGATATGTTACCCGTTCTTGCAGTAATGAATCCGCCAAAGCTGTCTCTCCCGAAGAATTCAAAATCGGCTGTGAAAGAAAAGCCGGGATTGTGGGGACTCAGTCTCCGGCCCCGGCTTTCATATTTGGAGACAAAGAAGGTTGGCCCGGCGCTGACCCTGATGACCTGTCGTGGCAGGACGCCGAGATGCGTACGCTTCTTGACTGAGTCGGTCTCTTCCTGCCAGAAGAGCACGGGGTGAGGCCGCGTGATGCCTGCCGGCAGCGGTGCGTCGTCGGGCAACAAGGCGATAATTCCGTTCACTTCATGACAGCTGTCTTCACTGTTGGTCAGGCGCAGGACGTTTCCTCCCGAGGAGGCCGCCAGATTGATGGCTTTCTTCAGTATGGCGCTGCGCTGGCATTGGTCGCCGCCCTTTCTTGCATTCAGCTTTCCGATGGGCTGTGCCTCCTCGGGCAGCCGCTCGCCATGTTCAAGCACCAAGACCGAGGAAGCAGGCTTTGCCGGATAGGTGGCCACCATTTCCGTGGTGGCATTCATGCAACCGGTCAGCACTGCGCAAAACAACAAACGACAAATGACAAACGATAAATGTCTCATAATCATAACTTATTATCACTTCTCAGCCCTCACCCCCCTCTAATCCCCCCGAAGGGGGGAGGAAGGACCCCCCTCTTATCCCCCCGAAGGGGGGAGGAAGCCAGCAGCAAAGCTAATCATACCTCTCAATTCTCACCCCCCTCTTATCCCCCCGAAGGGGGGAGGAAGCCAGCAGCAAAGCTAATCATACCTCTCAATTCTCAGTTCTCAATTCTCAGTTCTAAAAAGTTCTCAAATCACTCCCTTGGTGGAGGGCAGCTGATAGCGGTAGACATCGCGGCGGATGGCCTGGCGCAGCGAGCGTGCGAAGGCCTTGAAGACGGCCTCAATCTTATGGTGCTCGTTCTGCCCCTCGGCGTGGATGTAGAGGTTCATCAGGGCGGCATCGCTGAGGCTCTTGAAGAAGTGGAAGAACATCTCCGTGGGCACGTCGCCTATCTTCTCGCGGTGGAACTCTGCCTGCCAGACGAGCCAGGGGCGCCCGCCGAAGTCCAGACAGACATGTGCCTGACAGTCGTCCATGGGCAGGGAGAAGCCGTAGCGCTCCAGTCCCCGCTTCTTGCCCAGAGCCTGGCGCAGGCAGTCGCCCAGTGCGAGGGCGGTGTCCTCGATGGTGTGGTGCTCGTCGACGTGGAGGTCACCCTTCACACTGATGTCGAGGTCAATGCCTCCGTGGCGGCCTATCTGCTCGAGCATGTGGTCGAAGAATCCCAGTCCCGTCGAGATATGGCAGATGCCCTCGCCATCGAGTGCCAGGCTGACGTCGATGTCGGTCTCTTTCGTGGTGCGCCGCACGTGTGCCCGGCGCTCGCCGTCGATGATGGTCTCGGCCACCTGCTGCCAGCCGTAGCCGTCGGAGAGGATGGCTGCCCTGCAACCGATGTTGCGGGCCAGCTGGAGGTCGGTGTCGCGGTCGCCGATGACGTAGCTTCCGGCTATGTCGTAGTGCTCGGTGTCGAGCATGTATTTCTCCACCATGCCCGTGCCGGGCTTGCGCGTAGGGGCGTTTTCCTCGGGGAAGTGGGGGTCTATCAGGATGTCGTCGAAGCGGATGCCCTCACCCTCCAGTGCCTGAAGGATGAAGTTCTGGGCTGGCCAGAAAGTGTCTTCGGGAAAGGCGTCGGTGCCCAGCCCGTCCTGGTTGCTCACCATCACCAGCTTGTAGTCTGTGCGCTCGGCCAGCAGCCCCAGCCAGCGGAACACGCCGGGCTTGAAGCGGATTTTCTCCAGGGCATCCACCTGCTCGTCGGCAGGTTCCTCCACGAGGGTGCCGTCACGGTCAATGAAGAGTATTTTCTGTTTTGACATGGGGTGTTGAGGGGTTGGTCGTTAAGGAATGAAGGTTTAGGGGGTTGGCCGTCTGGCCGTCTGGATATCTCCCCAGACATAATAGAAGGGGAAGAGGGTGCTCAGATGGATGTATGCCTGGAGCAGGCCACAGGCAGAAAAGGTGAGGAAGTCCATCCACCAGATATTCTCGGGAATGTCAACGGCATCGCCTGCCGCCAGCCCCACTTGCGCTTCCACATTGGCCGTGGCGAGGATGACGGACGGCAGCTGGAAGACGACCGTGGCCACCAGCACCAGCAGCAGCATGACGAGGGCGATGGCGATAATTGTCCAGAGCTTTCCCTTGCGCACAGCCTTCCACAGCATGCTGGGCAGGACGGTCATTCCGCGAAGGGTGAGCTTCCAGGGCCAGCGTCCCCACCAACGGCGGGGCTGGCTGATGGCATTGGAGTGCCAATGCTCGTGCAACGGGGCCACACCTCCGGCAAAGGCAAAAATGACGGCTGCCAGGAGAAAGGCTACAAGCGTAGCGCCCCAAATGGCAACTTCAGGCATCAATCCCTGACGGGCGGCCAACAGGGGGAACAACGAGGTGAAGAACCACGTCATCGAGAAACCCGTGACGAGGGCATAGACGACGGCCTGTATCCACGAAGAACGCACCAGACACCAGAAGTTCTGAGCATAGAGCCGGTAGCCATCGATGATGACAGCCTGGAAACTCCTGGAACGATGGGCTGAAAGATCTTTGCTTTTTTCCATATATCAAGAGCGGTATTCCCTTATTTTTATGCAAAGGTACTAAAAAGTTTGGAACGTTCCAAACTTTTTAGTACCTTTGCACAAATTTTTTCCTGTATGAAGATTTTGAAATGGGGTTTTATAGGCTGCGGCGAGGTCTGCGAGAAGAAAAGCGGCCCTGCCTTCAACGAGGTGAAGGGCAGCAGCGTGGTGGCTGTGATGAGCCGCACGGAGCAGAAAGCCCGCAGCTATGCCGAGCGCCACGGCGTGCCCCGATGGTACACCGATGCCCAGCAGCTCATCGACGACCCGGAGGTGAACGCCATCTACGTGGCCACGCCCCCATCGAGCCATGCCACCTTCGCCATCATGGCCATGAAGGCCGGCAAGCCGGTCTACGTGGAGAAGCCGCTGGCCTCGACCTACGACGACTGTGCCCGCATCAACTATGTCAGCGAGCAGACGGGAGTGCCCTGCTTCGTGGCCTACTACCGCCGCTACCTGCCCTATTTCCTCCGGGTGAAGGAGCTGGTGGAGCAGGGCGTCATCGGCAAGACGGTGAACGTGCAGGTGCGCTTCGCCGTGCCGCCGCGCGACTTGGACTACACCCACCCCGAACGGCTGCCCTGGCGCCTGCAGCCCGACATCAGCGGCGGCGGCTACTTCTATGACCTGGCTCCCCACCAGATTGACCTCCTGCAATACATCTTCGGCATCATACTCGAGGCCAGGGGCATCTGCGCCAACAGGGGCAACCTCTATTCTGCCGAGGACAGCGTGAGTGCCGTCTTCCGCTTCGAGAACGGCATGCCCGGCAGCGGCTCGTGGAGCTTCGTCGCCCACGAGAGTGCCCGCACCGACCGCATTCTCATCGTAGGCACCCAGGGGTCGATGGCCTTCTCGGTGTTCAACTATGCACCCATAGAACTGCACACCAGCGAGGGGACGGAAATCATCGACGTGCCTAACCCGCCATACGTGCAGTTCCCCATCATCAAGAGCGTCATCGAGCATCTGCAGGGACTGGGTGTCTGCCTCTGTACCAGCGTCTCGGCCACCCCGACGAACTGGGTGCTCGACCGCATACTGGGAAAGATTTGACGAACAGCTCCTCCTGGCCTCCCCAAAGGGAGGGACTTCTCCCACCTCGGAGGGACCAGAGAGCTGAAATGAGAAATGAGATATACATTATTTATATATATGTTCTTGCTCTCCTTGCTGGCATCGGCACAGGAGCGCGACTCAACGCGCATTTCCCAAAAGGAGATTCTCAATTCGCAAATCTCATCCATCAACTCGCAGATCAAGAAGACAGTGCGCGGCTTCGACCGCCTGGACACCACCTTCATCGAACCGCAGCACTACATCTTCACCGTCATGATGCAGGTAACCCACAACTACGACATCTTTACCCTGCGCAGTGCCGGCCGCGACGCACAGTCGGTCACATTCGCACCCGACTTGAACATGAAGGTCGGGCCATACATCGGATGGAAATGGTTCTTCTTCGGCTACACCTTTGAGCTGGGAAACGTCAACCTGCAGCGCATCAAGCAGCAGCTCGACCTGAGCATCTACAGCTCGCAGGTGGGTATCGACCTCTTCTACCGCCGCACCGGCAACGACTACAAGCTTCGTGACGCCCGACTGGGCAAAGGCATCGACACATCGCCCCTGGACGGGCAGCCCTTCAGCGGCATCAAGGCCGGCATCACAGGCTTCAATGCCTACTACATCTTCAACCACGGGCGTTTCTCCTATCCCGCCGCCTTCAGCCAGAGCACCGTGCAGAAAGTGAGCTGCGGCTCGTGGATGGCCGGCCTGGGCTATACGAAGAACTCGCTGGAGGTGGACCATGAGCGGCTTCAACGGCTGATAGACGGGCGCATGGGCTCTATGACCGTACCGCTGGACTCGGGGCTGATGTTCCGTAAGGTGGCCTACCACGACTTCAACCTCTCTGCCGGATATGCCTACAACTGGGTGTTCCACAAGAACTGGCTCTTCGGAGCCAGCCTGCAGGCGGCACTGGCCTACAAGAAGAGTGCTGGCGACGTCGTCGGCGACAGCAACGAGGGCTTCGGCTTCCATAACGTCAACCTCGACGGCATCGGCCGTTTCGGCCTCGTCTACAACTGCATGCGGTGGTATGCCGGTGCCAGCGTCATCGTACATACCAACAACTACCATAAGCCCCGCTTCCGTACGAACAACACCTTCGGGTCGCTGAACATGTACATAGGCTATAACTTCGGACTAAAAAGGAGATACAGGTAAAGTTCCCCTCCCCCTTACAGATAATAAAAGATATGAACAGACTATTTGCACCATTTTCCGTGAAGCCAAAGATGATGGCACATCAGAGTACCAAGGTATTCATAGCTTTCATCTTTCAACTGTCATTTGCTATTTGCCCTGCAGGAGCGCAAACACCCCGCTGCCACTACACTCCACAGGACAGCATCACCGTGGAGAAGCTGCTGGCTACGGGAAAGACCGATGTGCTCTACTATGCACGCCAGTTCCTCGGCCTGCCCTACGTGGGCCAGACGCTGGAGATTTTCCCCGACGACGAGCGGCTGGTGCTCAACACACGCGAGCTAGACTGCACCACATACGTCGACGTGGTGGCAGCCCTCACCCTCTGTGCCCGCCGGGGGGAGACATCGTTTGCCCAGTTCGTCCGCCAGCTTCACAACCAGCGCTACTGGGACGGCAAGTGCGACGGCTACCCCTCGCGCATACATTATTTCAGCGACTGGATTCGCGACAACAGTCGTCTGGGCTTTGCATCGGAAGTGCAGCAGCCTGCCCCACCCTTCACTGCCACGCAGACGGTCAGCGTCAGCTACATGACGAAGCATCCGCAGTCGTATGTCTCGCTGAAGCGCCATCCTGAGTATATCCCCGTCATCGCCAGACAGGAGAAAGACCTGACAGGACACCAGTTCCGCTATATCCCCACGGCTGAAGTGAAGAATACCAAGGTGGTGAGGCAGGCTGTGCACGACGGCGACATCGTCTGCATCGTCACGTCGGCCGAGGGGCTGGACATTGCCCACCTGGGCATTGCTGTGTGGCATGACGACGGTCTGCATTTCATCGACGCATCGAGCAAGCACAAGAAAGTGGTGGAAGAAACCGTCACCCTCCAGCAATACCTCAAGCAGCGGAAAAACGCCCTGGGCATACGCATCGTAAGGCTCAGCAAATAACCCACGAAGCCTACCGGCACAGCAAGCGGTAGGGACATGATTGGCAGCGCTGGCGGTCGGCTGTGGGGACAAGAGGCTGCGCGTGGTCGAACATACGGCCTACCGTCTGGCTGAGCTGCTGAAGGAAGGGCGCTTCACAGGCGCTGACATCAAGGATGGGCTCGCGGCCAAAACGCAGCACGGGGTCGTAGTCTTGGGCACCGGCATGCTGGATGAAGAGCAGCGCAGGGGCTACAGGCAAGGCAGGATGACGGCGGGCCACGATGACGGAGTAGAGCATGGCCTGCAAGTAGTAGTCGGAATGCTCTTTCAGGAATTCGGGACGGAAAATGGCATCGACATCAGGCAGCGATTTCATGCGGTGGGCACCGGTCTTGTAGTCAATGACACGGACAAGGTCGTTGCCGCCAGCATCTCTCACCATGTCCAATCGGTCTACACGGCCGCCAATGTTAATGCTGTCTCCTGATGGGAGCGGCAGCGACATGCTGTATTCTTCTTCAAGACTGAGAATGGTGAAGGGAGCCAGTTGGCGGTCGTTGCTGATGAGCTGACGAAGATAGTGGACAATGACCTCACGGCTGATGAGCTGGAGACCGGAAAGGGAGGAAGTCCCTCCTGACCTCCCCGGAAAGGAGAAATGGCGAGGCAGATGGAGTTCCTGTCGGAAAGCCTCGTCTACCGCCTGTCTGATTTCAACCCCGCTTTTCAACAGGCGCTCCAGGTCGGCTGACAGAATCTGCGGACGAGCAGCAAACCCGCCCTTGCTGTCAACAAGACGGGTGTAGACCATCTGCGACGCTTCGTGGAAGATGTTTCCGAAGATGCGGTTGTCGATTGTCTCTCCATCATTATCATCAGAATCTGGCAGATTGCACACATAGCGGTAGTGGAAGCGCAGGGGACAGCGTAAATAGTTGTTGATGGCTGTCGGAGAGAGGAGCTGCGGCTTACGCGCCCGGTTTTCCACTGGCTGCGGCTGGCGGGGGGTGCTGTTCTGATAGCCTTGCAGGGAGAGAAGGGTAATGACCCCTCCTAACCTCCCCGAAGGGGAGGAACTCTTCCCCCCTGCGACCCCTCCTGACATTCCCGAAGGGGAGGAACTCTTCCCCCCTGCAACCCCTCCTGACATTCCCGAAGGGGAGGAAATCTTCCCCCCTTCGGGGGGATTGAGGGGGGTAGCCATTAGCTGTAGCAGGAAGCGGCTCATCTCTCCTTTCTGCCCGTCGGTGGTGGCATTGTTGTAGACGATAGTAACATCGTCGGCACGCTGCAACAGACGGTGGAAGTAATAGCTGTAGATGGCCACCTTATGGTCGGGGATGGTCAGGCCATAGGCACGGCGCAGGCTGTAGGGAATGAACGAGGTGTCGCTAGTCAGGCGGGGCATGTTGCCTTCCTGTGCGGAAAGAATGAGCAGATGTCTGAAGTCGAGGTTGCGTGTTTCCAGCAGTCCCATGACTTGCAGCCCTTCGATGGGTTCACCGTGGAAGGGGATGGTGGTGGTCTGCATAAGCTGGGTGATGAGACGGCCCAAGGTGATGCTGTCGGTGACCAGGTCACCGGCCTGTGCCAGACTCAGCAGACGGTTCAGCAAGGTATAGGTGTTGAAGATGCTTTCTTCCCGCAACACATCGGTGGCCGGCGTGCGGGCGATGGCCTTCACCACCTGGCAGAGCCAACTGAGCAGAAGCTCGTTCTGGTGCTGCGAGAGGAAAGGCTGGAACAGGAGGGCAGTGAGGTCGTCGACCGACAACTGCTGCGACGTGGGATGGTAGTTGTTCTCCTCCTTCAGCTGTTTGACGAGGGCGCTTGTCTGCGGCGAGGCACTGATGAGATAGGAATGCTGCAACAGCGTATTGACCTGACGCAGGCGGAAACAGCCGCGCTGATGGTCGTAGCCGTCGCGGCGCAAGCCGATAAGGGCTGAGATGAGCGCGGGCATGGAAGTCTGGGAGAGCGGGAAGCCCGTGGTAATGTTGACATGCTCCACCTCTGAGGGCAGACTATGGATGACAGCGGGCAGCAATGCCTCGTTGCACAGCACCACGGCGGTATCGGCTCCCACCGTGCCGGGTTCCTGGCGGCGCAGCCACTGCGTGGCATAGCGGGCTTGGATGTTCTCGGTAGTAGCCGAAGCGATGGTGATGTCCTTCGGGCTGGCCATACAGTCGTAGATATCGGCATCTTCGTTACCCAGTTCATTGGGGAAGAGGGTCAGATACTGGCCGATGAAATGGCCGGCTTCGTTTCCCTTCATATAGTAATGGTCGAAGTCCCAGTAGAAGCGGGCCCTGCCCTCCCGGCGGAGGAGGGTGAAGAGGCGCTGTTCCACCTTGAGGAGCGCATTGAAACCAACAAAGAGAATGTACTGAGAACTATTCAACTGAGAACTATTCAACTGAGAACTGAGAACTGAGAACTGAGAGGTATGATTAGTTTTGCTGTCAGTAGGCTCTCCGCCTTGAGAGTAATCATACCTCTCAGTTCTCAACTCTCCGTTCCCAGTTAAGCCATTCTCGCTTACCACCTCCCTATAGAGTGCCCCCTCGTAGGCCAGTCCCTGGGCCTCCAGCCGCCTGTTGAAGTCATGGTATATGTCAGCCATGTGCGACCAGAGCGTGAGGAAGCGCTGCTTCAGCTCGCTGTTGTGGCTGTCGGAGAAATTTCCAAAGAAGCGCCGCAGGACGTCGCGCTGCTCATCGGTGAGGTAGCTGTCGTCGTCCATCTCGTGCAGGTCGGCCAGGTTTGCAAAGACATGGTCGGCATCAGCCAGCTGCTTGTCGATGTCGTCGAAGTCGCTCAGCAGCAGCTGTCCCCAGCCGTAGAAATGGTCAAGGGTCTCGTCAGTGCCCGTCTGTGTCACGAACGACTTATACAGCTCGCACACCAGCTTGATGGGGTCTGCAACCTGGCGACGGGAATGCAGCCGGAACAGTTCGCTGATGGTGAGGTAGGCCGGACTCCAAAGGGGTCTGCCGCCAGCCAATCGTGCCAGATGCTGGTTGAGAAACAGCGAGGCTCTCTTGTTGGGAAACACCACTGCCACTTGCGAGAGGTCGGTGCCGTATTTGGCCAGTATGTCTTGGGCGACATAGGAAAGAAATGTCTTCATGGGCGTTTATATCTTTACTTCGACGATTTTACTGTTGTAGACAAACCAGAGGTAGCCTTTCACTTGGCGATGCCCCATTTTAGCAAGCAGGGCCATGTACTGGCGCACCTGTTCAAGGTATTCCTCACGTTCGCGGCCGAACTTGAAATCTACGACAATGGTCTGCGTGCCGTCGGTCATAACACGGTCGGGACGGCGCTCTACTACACGCCCCGACGTCGTGTCAAAGCATAAAATGGAACACTCGTTGTAGAGCTTCCACCGGCCAGGGCGGAACCATTCGGCCACTCGCGGGTCGGCCAGCCGCTGGCGTAGTAGGGCTGCTCTCTGTTCTCCGTTCTCAGCTATGATTCCCTCCTGCTCCAACTGTCCCAGCATGGCATCAATGTCGTCGGTGGTGCGAATGGTGGAGAGGACATAGTGGAGCACATTGCCCATCTGGATGTACTCCTGCTGCTGGGCCTGTTCGTCATCCTCAAGGACGGCAAATTGGCGGCTTTTGTTGCTCTGCTTGAAGTCAGCCTTGGAGGGAAGGGCTTCAATGGGAACTTTTACGGGAATGCTCTTCCAGAGGAAAGGATTGGCCCCTCCCCTTGGTTCCCCCGAAGGAGGAAGAGCTTCTTCTGTTCTCTTTAAAGAGGAGGAATTCTCCCCTCTTTCGGGGGTACTGAGGGGGGTAACAAAACACAAGGGCTGACTCTCGTCTTCCATGCCCTGAAGAGTTGCTCCTTCCATTTCCTTGACTATTTCGGACAGCACACGCTCGATGAGTGCCGAGCGCGACAAGGCCGACGCCTTGCGCTTGCCATAGACGAACAACTGTTGTGAGGCACGGGTGAAAGCCACGTAGAGCAAGTTCAGGTTGTCTACGATGTTCTGCCTGTGTTCCTCTTCGTAGTCACGGTCGTAGATAGTGCCTTTCATGCCTTTCTGGCTATAATCGATGGGAGCCAGCGGAAGCTGACTGAAGGGTTCTTCACGAGGTGAGCACCAGAGTACGTCGGCCTGCTCAAGTTGCCAGTCGCAGAAGGGGATGAGCACACAGGGATATTCCAGTCCCTTTGCCTTGTGGATGGAAATGAGACGCAGACCTTCGTTCTCAGAACTTTGTATGGTCTTTGCACCGATGCTCTCATCCCATTCACGGAGGAAGGCATTGACGTCGGAGCCGTTGTCGGCCACGAACGAGGCCACCTGATCGTAGAAGGCACAGAGGTAGGCACTTTGGCCGGCCATACGGTCTAAATGAAGGATGGCGTAGAGCTGCTCGGTCAGCTCATAAAGCGGGGGCTGGAGTAACTGAGAACGGAGAACGGAGAACTGAGAACTGAGAACTGAGAACTGAGAGGTATGATTAGTTTTGCTGGTTGAAGGCTCTCCGCCTTGAGAGTAATCATACCTCTCAGTTCTCAGTTCTCCGTTCTCAGTTGATTCAGTTCTCAACTCTCCGTTCTCAGTTAGATATGCGCGTGCTATGGCATCGTCGGGATGTGTCAGTAGGCGCAGAGCCGTGACGATGCTGACAACGGCGGGCGACGCATCGAGGCGGAAGGCCTCGTCGCTGACCACCTTCACTTCCGGCAGATGCTCCATGACATGACTGGCAATCAAGGGAATGTAGTTGTTGGCCCTGACTAGTATGGCCATATCGCTGACGGGCACCCCTTCTTCCAGCAGTTGGGCAATCTGGCTGGTCAGCACCTCTAGCGTCTGCTGCTCATAGTCCTCTGCCGGCAGCAGCATCACCTTCACCAGCCCCTCATCGCCCTTTTGTGCGGGCACTGTCTGCACCACATCGTCGTAGGCGCCGACCTCTTCCTGCCGCGCCGCTTCGGTGAAGAAAGCATTATTGAAACTGACGATGCGGCGGGCTGAGCGGTAGTTTGTGCTGAGCGTCTCAATGTTTACCATCTTGTCGGCATCGGCAAACTGTTCCTTGATACCGGCAAGCAGGCGCCAGTCGCCGCTGCGCCAACGGTAGATGCTCTGCTTCACGTCGCCCACGATGAGGTTCTCGCTCCCCTTATGGCTCATGGCTTCCTGAAGCAGAATCTTGAAGTTCTGCCACTGCACGGTCGACGTGTCCTGGAACTCGTCTATCATAATATGTTTCAGCTGGGTGCCCGTCTTCTCAAAGATGAAAGGGGTGTCGCTGTCGCCAATAAGCTCGTGCAGCAGCTGCTGTGTGTCGCTGAGCAGGAAGCGGTTCTGCTCTTCGTTCAGCTGGCGCATCTTCTGCTCGATGGTGCCCAGCAGACGCAGTTGGAAGAGGTGGCGCAACGTCAGGTCAGCACTCTTGTAGCGTTTCCACTGGCGGGGTTGCTCGTCGATGGCTGTCCGCAGCAAGCCGTCGAGCACGGTATCAGCCAGATGGTGGATAAGTTCTCGGCGGGGGTGGGTCTTCTTATACCATTTGTCAGGCCGTCCAAGGCAGTCGGTGGCACGCTTGCTGATGACAGACTCATCGAAGATGCCGTTTTGCAACTTCAGGAACAGGCTCGCCACGCCAGTCTTACCATAGCTGAGGTCTTCGATGGTCAGTCCTTCAGCTTCGATAGCTTCGAAGAACTGCCGTCCCATTTCCTTCATCCTTTCACTGGCCTGATGGCGTATGTCCAGCAGCTCTTTCTGGTAGCTGTCGAAGAATCCCTCTTTTTGCATCAAGGCAGTAAGTTCCTGGCTGTGGTTCTTGTAGAAGTCGCGGAAGATAGTACGCCCGAATTTCTTGATTTGGCCGATGACATTCCAGGAGCGGTCGTCGCTGATGTTGTCCATGATATATTTCATGAGCCACTGCAGCACGCGGTCGGAAGCTGTGAGCGAGTCGATGAGCTGGTCGACGGCCATCTCCTCCACTTGTGCATCGTTGAGCCCCACCCGCAAGTTGGCCGCCAGGTTCAGTTCGCGGGCCAGGTTGCGCATGATGCTTTGGAAGAAGGAGTCGATGGTTTCCACACGGAAATAGCTATAGTTGTGAAGCAGCAGGTGCAGTGCCTGTCCGGCCCGTTCAGCTATCTGCTCGTCGGAGAGCTGCCCTTTTAGGGCTTCGCTCACCTTGCGGGCATAACTCCTTGAATCTTCCAGGCCTTGCCAGATGCCATAAAGCTGACTGAGGATGCGCGTCTTCATTTCCTCCGTAGCCTTGTTCGTGAAGGTGACAGCTAGTATCTGCTTATAATTCTGCGGATTGAGCACAAGAAGTTTGATGAATTCTGTAGCCAGCGTGAAGGTTTTTCCGCTGCCGGCACTGGCTTTGTAGACGGTGAGGGGGAAGGGCATGAGAGTTAGGAGTTTGGGTGTTTAGAAGTTTGGAGTTACCATCGGCGGAAGAGTTCGAAGGTGAATTTCGTTCCGATTTCCTGGAATCGGGTGTTGAGGAAGCTGGCGAAGGCGCCCATGGAGAAATACCGGCAGGTGATGCCGTAGCCCAGCTCGCTGTAGAGACGGGTGTGGGCAATGGAAAGCGAACTGAGGTAGATGCGCTCCCGTTCTACATAGCGGCCCACCAGCGGCACCAGCGAGATGACCATCAGTGGCGACTCATACGACACGTTGCCCCTGATATAATAGTCGGACGCATTGTACATCCTGGAACGGAGCAGCTGGAAGTTGCCCGACCAGTCGTCGTCCCATCCTTCGGGCAGGTTCTCGTCGCGGAAGTTGGAGTAGTCCATGAAATAATTCTTGTCGCGCAGCGTATAGAAGCCAGCTCCTACACGCAGGTTCAGCGTCTGCAGACGGTGCATGCGGTGCTTCAGCGAGGCGTCCAGCTCCCACCGCTCGTAGGTCATAAAGTCGTTCTTACCCGGCAGGCCACGCTCATAGTCGATGGTGAACAGCGGGCCTTCGCGCCAGGGACGTGTCTTCACAGAGAGTGCCGGAGCCAGACTTCGGTATTCATGGGGCATGCCCATCTGAATCATGCCTTTCTTGTTCACCGCCTTACGCTGGTGGAACACCATACCTACCTCCACAGCCAGACGGTTGTTCAGCGGCAACACATTGATGAAATGCATCTTCCAGTCGTCAAACTGGTCGAGGTTCATCCCGTCGAGAGAGACATCATCGCCCTTTTCCTTTCGCAGCTCGTCCTCCACGGTAGAGTTGTAGATTCTGTTGCCACTGGCCCATGCTATCTCTGCGTAGGCATCACGGTCGCGGTAGTTGTATTCCAGTCGGATGGGCAGGTCGAAGTAGAACTTCCGCTGCTTGAAGTTATAGCCGAAGCGGGTGTTCATGGTCAGCGCCTTGTTATCATCCAAGTTCAGTTGGGCGCCCAGCTTGAAGCGGTAGGAGAATCCCTTGCGGCGGCTGTAGCTGATATACTGGGGGTTGATGATGGGCGACAGGCGTACGTAGCCCTGCTCTGAGGTGAAGCGCATGCGCTGCACCAGGCTTTCGCCCACCACGCCGCCTATCTCCTTCCAGTAGTTGTGCTTACGCCGCTTAGGTTGCTGCATCGCCGAGTCTATGACAACGGTGTCAGCCTGTTGGCGTTTTGCCCGCAGCGAGTCGCGCTGGTCGTAGATGGCCTGCTCTGCTGGCGACAGGCTGTAGGGACGTATGGAGTCTATCAGCTGTCGGTCGCCTTTCACGCTCACAGTGTCGGGCAGGGTGATGGGGCAGTCGTAGGATGCCTCAAAGAGTGAGGAGATGTGGTTGCCAAGGAATTTGAAGTCGACGCTGGTGCGGCAGAACTTCGGCAGCATGGCCCTCGCCCCTTCGTCGCCCTGCATGGTCATTGTCTGGAAGTGCATCATGTCGAACTCGCCTATCAGGGTGGCATCGACGATGCGGCCCGTCTCTGTGTCGATGGTGGCGAGGCCTTTCACCAGCTGTGTGTTGCTCACCTTCCTCGGACGGAAATAGAGCCGTGTCTGATGATTGTTGAGCCATGCCGTGGAGTAGCGGTAGAAGATGCGGTTCACACGGTTGAATGGCGACAGGATATGATCGCCATAGAGCGTCTCGCCGTAGAGTTCGGGTGTGATAAACTCCAGCAGTGTAGGCATCGCGCGGCGGTTGTGGGGGATGGTCGTGTAGTAGACCTGGCGCAGGTTCTCCAGTTCGCCGTCTTCCTTGAAGGTCAAGCGGCTGTATTGCTCGCTGACAAAAGAGCGGCGACCGCTGGCAATGGCATACATCGACGGCACACACCACAGGGTGAAGTTGCGCTTTTCCGTCTGGTAGAGGTGCTTGATGTAGACGTTCGACTTGAATCCGCTGATGCTGTCCTCATAATTCTTGCAGTAATTAAACATGCGGGCCAGCAGTAAAGAGTCGGTGGCCTGGGCAAAGGAAGCAGCAAGGGAAAAGTGACAGACGACAAGCAGAAGAGAAAGTCTCCCCAAGCCCCTCAAAAAGGAATACCCACCCAGGCCTCTAAAAGGAAAAAGCCCACCCAAGCCCTCCCAAAGGGAGGGATGTTTGGTTAGCTTATATCCTTGGTTTTTCATCCTCATTTTCTATCTTATACATCCCTCCCTTTGGGAGGGCTTGGGTGGGCTTTTTTACTCCTCCACGTTGCCCAGAGAGTGGGTGATGGAGGCCATGAGGCTTGAGAGACTTTCGCCGGGACAGTAGCGCAGATACCTTGAAGAGCCGGAAGAGCCTTCTGTCCCCAGGAGGTCGTTGGCCAGGCTGTCGGCATTGCTGTTGTTGGGGGCAGACGGCATGAAGGGCACTTCGTCGGCGCTGAATCCCAGCAGACCAGTCAGCACCTGCCCTGAAAGCTGAGCCATACGGCCAAAGTGCAGGCGTTCAATCCACTCCTGCAGTTTCACGAAGTCCACCTGATCGCCCTGCCGGCGCAGCAGTATGCCCAGATCGGCCATCTGCCACAGCGCCAGCCCCTCGTTCAATGTAGTCTTTATGATGCTGAGCAGAGAGACGAGGAGGTAGAGCGTAGGGCCGACGGTCTCTATGCGCTGGCCGTCGATGGTGGTGTGAGACGTCCCGCCGTCGAGCCATTCCTGCTCAATGATGTTTTGCAGCGTCATGTTGTTCACCTTGTTGCTCAGCTGGAACATGCGGTGGCGGTGCTCCACGTGCAGGCCTTTCCATTCATACTGCAGCAGGTGCTTCTGAGGGCTGTCCAGGCCGGTGCCGTTGGCCTCGGCCCATTCATCGGCTTTCTTCCCTTGTGTGGAGAAAGGGAAGTAGATGCTCACCCTGTTCTTCCGGCGATGAGCGGGATGGGCATAGAGTACGGCGGTGGGCCAGGGCTCCATCAGGATGGGGCGCAGCTGCATACGGCCCAGCGTCAACAGCAGTTCGGCCACCTCGGCTTCCGCCTCTTCCAGCTGTTCATTGGCCTGCAGGGTATGTTGCCGCCAGGCTTCGCGCAGCTCGTCGGTCAGCCGCATGGAAGGCTGCTCCCCACAAAGGTCAACGCCGTCGTAGAGCAGCGGTGCCACATTCAACTGCCTGGCCCATTCCAGCACCTGTTTCCATTTCCAGGCCGACATGGGCTCTATCTGTTCCTCGCTGTGGAAGACTCCTGCCCGAAGCAGGCGGAAGAAATTTCTTTGTATGATGTTCATCGCTTATCTCACGGTCTAGAGTATCTCCTTGGGAAACGAAACAGGATGGCCAGCAGGGCACCGATGCCTACCACGACAGGATAGCACAGAGAGGGCAGAATCTCTACGGGATTGACGGCTGCCAGTCCTGCGGCCATGAGCAGCTGTGCGCCGTAGGGGATGAGGCCCTGCACGGTGCAGGAGAAGGTGTCGAGCAGCGAGGCGCATTTGCGGGGGTCAAGACCATATTTCTCGCCTATCTGGTGGGCAATGCCTCCTACGGTGATGATGCTCACCGTGTTGTTGGCCGTACACAGGTTGACGATGCTCACCAGAGCGGCAATCGTCAGCTCGGCACCCCGTTTCCCGCTGATGTGGCAAGTCAGGCGGCTGATGATGAAGTCGATGCCTCCGTTGTGCTTGATTACCTCCAGCAGTCCGCCGGCCAGCATGGTGATGACGATAAGCTCGCCCATGCCCAAGATTCCCTCGCCCATAGCCTGCATCCAAACGTAAGCGTCGGCAAAGCCGCCCGTCAGCAGCCCTATGATGCCTGTCAGAAGGATGCCCATCGTCAGCACCACCATCACGTTGATTCCTATGACGGCCGTCAGCAACACCACCAGATAGGGCAGCACCTTCACCCACTCCACCTCAGCCGTCTCGTTGGGCGAGGCGATGCCCCGGCCAAGGAAGAGGTAGATGGCCAGCACCACTATGGCCGCAGGCACGACGATGAACGAGTTCACACGGAACTTGTCGCTCAGCTTGCAGCCCTGGGTCTGCGTGGCGATGATGGTAGTGTCGCTGATGAACGACAGGTTGTCGCCGAAGAACGAGCCACCCACCACAGCTGCCACGAGCAGGGGTACAGAGGCTCCTGTCTGTGTGGCCACGCCGGCAGCTATAGGTGTCAGGGCGACGATGGTGCCCACGCTAGTGCCTATGCTGAGCGAGATGAAGCAGGCGGCCAGGAACAGGCCTGCCAGCATCATCTGTCCGGGCAGCAGCGACAGCGTCAGGTTGACCGTAGCATCAATCGACCCCATGACCTTGGCGGAGTTGGCAAAGGCGCCGGCCAGCACGAAAATCCATATCATGAGCATCATCTGGCTGCTGCCAGCCCCTCGGCTGAACACATTGATGCGCCGCTGAAGGCGGCCGTTGCTGATGGCTATGGCATAGATGGAGGTGGCGAGGAAAGCCACGCTGATGGGCACCTTATAGAAGTCGCCTGCCACGATGCTAGTCACCAGGTAGAGCACGACAAAGACTGCCAGGGGGCTTAGTGCCAGCCAGCCTCTGTTCCTGCCTATACTTGCCTGTTTCATCCTTCACGTACAAATTTCCTGCAAATTTACAAAACTTTCGCGTCGTGTGCAAGAAAATAACGGAAAAATCAGCAGGAGGGAAATGAAATACATATCCCTCCTGCCCCATCTTGCGAATGCGTTCTGCTACTTCTTGTTCAGGGCCAGGTCAATCTCCACGGCGATGGAGACGGTGGCACCCACCATCGGGTTGTTGCCGATGCCCAGGAAGCCCATCATCTCCACATGAGCGGGCACTGAGCTGGAGCCAGCGAACTGAGCGTCGCTGTGCATACGTCCCAGCGTGTCGGTCATGCCGTAAGAGGCGGGACCTGCTGCCATGTTATCGGGATGCAGCGTGCGACCCGTACCGCCGCCGGATGCTACTGAGAAGTAGGGCTTGCCGGCCAGCACGCGCTCCTTCTTGTAGGTTCCGGCCACAGGATGCTGGAAACGGGTGGGGTTGGTGGAGTTACCCGTGATGGAGACGTCGACATTCTCCTTCCACAGGATGGCTACGCCCTCACGCACGTCGTCGGCACCATAGCACTTCACCTTGGCGCGTGGTCCGTCAGAGTACGGGGTCTCCTTCACCACCTTCACCTCGCCGGTGTAGTAGTCGAACTGGGTCTGCACATACGTGAAGCCATTGATGCGGCTGATAATCATAGCAGCATCCTTGCCCAGACCGTTCAGGATGACACGCAGCGGCTTCTGGCGCACCTTGTTGGCCTTCTCGGCAATCTTGATGGCCCCCTCGGCGGCAGCGAAGCTCTCGTGGCCAGCCAGGAAGGCGAAGCACTCGGTCTCCTCGCGCAGCAGGCGGGCAGCCAGGTTGCCGTGGCCGATACCCACCTTGCGGTCGTCGGCCACACTGCCGGGAATGCAGAACGACTGCAGGCCGATGCCGATGGCCTCGGCAGCCTCGGCAGCACTCTTCACGCCCTTCTTGATGGCGATGGCAGCACCGCAGACGTATGCCCACTTGGCGTTCTCGAAGCAGATGCCCTGCGTCTCCTCACACATCAGGTAGGGGTCGACGCCGGCCTTGTCGCAAATCTCGTTAGCCTCTTCAATGCTATTGATGCCGTTCTCTTTCAGAGCTGCCAGCACCTGGTTGATGCGACGCTCGTAACTCTCGAATGAAACTTTTCTAATCATGTCTTTTCTAATTTACGATTTACAAATTTACTATTTACGATTTATTTTTCGATTTTTTGATTTAGCGATTCTACGATGAACTGTTCAATAATTAAATTGTACATCAATCGTAAATCGTAAATCGTCAAATCGTAAATTACTCCTTGCGTGGGTCAATAGCTTTCACAACACCCTGCTCGGCCTTGGTGCGGCCGTAGCTGCCGGTGAACTTCTTCACAGCCTCGTTGGCATCCATACCGGCCTTGATGGCCTCCATCATCTTGCCCAGGTGTACGTACTCATAGCCGCAGACCTGATTGTCCTTGTCGAGGAACTCCTTGGTGATGTAGCCCTCGGTCAGCTCCAGATAACGCGTGCCCTTGGCAACGGTGCCATAGAGCGTGCCCGTCTGCGAGCGCAGGCCCTTGCCCAGATCTTCCAGGCCGGCACCAATCACCAGACCGCCCTCGGAGAAGGCGCTCTGCGTGCGTCCGTAGACAATCTGCAGGAACAGCTCGCGCATGGCCGTGTTGATGGCGTCGCACACCAGGTCGGTGTTCAATGCTTCAAGGATGGTCTTGCCAGGCAGAATCTCGCTGGCCATAGCTGCGGAGTGTGTCATGCCCGTGCAGCCGATGGTCTCCACCAGAGCCTCCTGGATGATGCCGTCCTTCACGTTCAGGCTCAGCTTGCAGGCACCCTGCTGCGGAGCGCACCAGCCGATGCCGTGGGTATAGCCCGAAATGTCCTTAATCTCCTTGGCCTGAATCCACTTGCCCTCTTCGGGGATGGGTGCAGGACCGTGGTTGGGGCCTTTGGCCACAACGCACATGTTTTCAACTTCCTTTGAATAAATCATCTTTTTTTAGTTTACGATTTATAAATTACAATATAAATGAATGTTTATTTTCGCGACTGCAAAGTTACACTTTTTTTTCCTTCTTACCAAATTTTACAGCGTTTTTCTTTGTCAGTACCACAAGTTCGGGGTAATGTATGTTGCCGGTATTCTGGAAAACGGCGTTAGTATTTGGAAAAACGGCGTTAGTATTTTGGAAAACGGCGTTAGTATTTTGGAAAACGGCGTTAGTATTTTGGAAAACGGCGTTAGTATTTTGGAAAACGGCGTTAGTATTTTGGAAAACGGCGTTAGTATTTTGGGAAACGGCGTTAGTATTCCAACAGTCCAAATTGAGTGGCGTTATACGCGCGCGCGAGGCTTTTTTTGGTGCTACTCGCGCTACATTGACCCCTAACCTTCTGGTATGTAAACCGTTGCCTGTAGCTACAGCACTCTATTTGGAGCTACTCTTGTAGCTACAGTTCCAAACATCGGCAGTATTATCCTAAACGGTGGCAGTTATTTTCACTCATCACCCATCACTGTTCATCCATCACTTCTCTCCGCCTGTAGCTACCAAAGTAGCGCCAAACAAATTGGTGTAGCTACAGACAACCGCTTGTTAATCAGCCTATTTAGTACCAATGTAGCTCGAGTAGCGCGTTTTTCTCGCGCACACGATACGCGTGCGCGTGAAGAACAAAGACCTCCCCTTCCGAACTGCTCTTCAGAGACGGTTGAAAGGCTATTTGAGAAAAAGAGCGTGACAAACGAAATACGGAAACGACAGAAAAAGCTATTGCGTGATATTTACCGCTTTTAGTTTCTACCGGAAAGCGGAGCTAGGGGGTTTGTAGGATTTTCTTGATTTCCTCGTCGGTCTTGGTGAGCTTGTCGCGGCAGAGCTTGATAAGCTCCTGGGCACGTTTCAACTGTTCGGCCATCTGGTCGATGTCCAGCTCATCGTTCTCCATCTTGGCCACGATGGCCTGTAGCTGCGCAAAGGCGGCCTCGTATTTCATTTCTTCTTTCATATTACTGTTGACTTGATGGTTCCTTTTTCCAGACGTGTCTCTATTTCGTCGCCAGGCCGGAGGAGCGAGGCATCGCGCAGGGCGTGGCCCTCCTTAAGGGTGATGCTGTAGCCTCGGCGAAGCAGCAGCGCAGGGTCGAGCGACTTTGCTTTTTCCTCCAGCAGCTCCAGCCGGTGTTTCCTGTCGGCCACCGTTCTGAACAGGAGCAAAGGGATGCGCTGCTCGAAAGCGTCGATTTTTGCTTTTTCGGCCAGGGTGGTTTGCGCGACGGCAGCTGTCAGCCTGCTGTAAAGGGCATCGAGGCGAGCTTCCTGGCGCACCCTGACGACGGAGAAAAGCCTTGTGATGGTTTCCTGAAGCACGGAAATCTGGGCATGCTGCACGGACATCCGCTGCTGTACCAGCCGGAGCATGCGTTCCTGGCAGTCGTTGATGGCGTTATACACCTGCAGCAGATGGTCGACCAGGAAAGCTGCTGCGGCAGTAGGTGTTTTTACGTGCGTGTGGCTCACCATGTCGAGGATGCTCTCGTCGCGATCGTGGCCGATGCCGGTGATGACGGGGATAGGGAAGTTTGCCACGTTCTCTGCCAAGGCGAGGGTGTCGAAGCCGGAGAGGTCGGCAGTGGCTCCGCCACCACGAATGATGACAACGCAGTCGAAAGCATCATCCTCACCTGCGGCCGTAAAAATCTCGTCCAGTGCGGCAATGATGCTCTGCCCCACCCCCTCTCCTTGCATGACAGCGGGAAACAGCTGTACGTGGAACTGGAAGCCGTAGGAGTTTTCGGCCAGCTGCCGGCAGAAGTCACCATAGCCGGCAGCTGTCTCGGAGGAGATGACGGCGATGTGCTGGCAGAAGAGGGGCAGGCGCAGCTCGCGCTGCAGGTCGAAGACGCCCTCTTCCTTTAGCTGGCGGATAATCTCCTGCCGCTTGCGGGCCATGTCGCCAAGGGTGAAGGTGGGGTCGATGTCGGTGACTATCCAGGAGAAGCCGAATGCCTCGTGGAACTGGGCATAAACCTTCAGCAGCACCTTCATGCCTACACGGAGGGGCTGGCCGGCGGTGCGCTCGAAGTAGGGACGTACAACAAACCACCTTGAGGCCCAGCACTTGGCCGAGGCCCGGGCTACGGGCGTGGCACTGCGCTCGTCCTTCTGAACAAGCTCCATATAGCAGTGTCCTCTCGACTCGCGGCACTCGGAAAGCTCTGCCTCCACCCAGTATTCGCTGGGCATCTCGCTCTCGATGACCTCACGTACCAGGCGGTTCAATTCCAATAATGTCACATGCTCTTTGGTCTCCATTGGTCACAAGGTTTTATAGCAACGAATAAAAAGAACGGGATGAACGCGACGAATGCTTATCATTCGGCTGAATTCATCGTCGTCTGAAAGGCCTGCCAGAAGTCGGGCAAGCCGTAGCCGAAGATGTTGTTGGGAGCGTCGTACTGGTCGGCACTGCGACGGACAATGTCGATGATCTGAAAGGCAGTCTTGCTGCGGAGGGCTTGCCACAGACAGGCCACGAGGCCGCAGGTGACGGGCGTGGAGAACGACGTGCCCATGTCGTGCACCAGCGTGCCTCGGCCGGAGATGAGCGTGGTGTTGCTGCCACGGGCCACCACGTCGGGCTTCACACGGCCGTCCTGCGAGGGGCCGACGCTGCTGAAGGGGGAAATCTGCCCCTGGGCGTCGACGGCACCAACGGTCAGGATGTCACGGGCATCGGCAGGCACGCCGATTTTCTTCCACTGCCCCATGCCGCTGTTGCCCGCCGAATTGCAGAGCACGATGCCCTTGCCGGCCAGCAGCGAGGCAGACCGCGAGACGAAGGCTGTCTGGCCGTCGAGGTCGCGCAAGCGGTAGCTGGGCAGCCCGTCATCGTATTTATAGTAGCCCAGCGAGGAGTTGATGACATCGGCACCCACGCTGTCGGCATACTCCGCCGCCATCGTCCAGTAGTCCTCCTCCACAGGCTGCTCGGTGTCGGAATCTTCCGAGCGCAGCAGCCAGAAGTCGGCATCGGGGGCTGTGCCCACAATGACTTCCGGCGCACGAGCCGCCATGGTCGAGAGCACCTTTGTGCCATGGTCTATGCGGTGGAAAGAGGCGCCGGGCAAGCCCGACTCGCCTGTATCTCCAGGATTCACGAAGTCTTTCAAGCCCAGGATGCGGGTCTTGCTGAAAGCGGGAATGCGGTGGTAGTTCTGGAAACCACCGTCGAGTATGGCAATGGTGATGCCTCGGCCGGTGAAGCCTGCCTCGTGCAGCCGCACGCCGCCCAGCATCTCTATCTGCTCGCGGGCCATGCCGTAGGGGTCGTTCTTCACAGAGTCCCAACGGTTGAAATCCTCATGCACGTTCCAGCGGATATCCTCAGGCTTGTCGATGCTGTCGGGGGAGATGAACACGCAAACGGCTCGGCTGACAATGGGCAGGCGAGCCAGGCGGCTGAGCTTGGCAGTGTCCGTCGAACTCACCAGCACCGTGTTCTGCCAGCGGCTGGTGCCCAGCACACGGATGCCCTTCTCACGAAACTGGCGGACATAGGAACGGGGTACGGGCAGGTCGGTGGAGTCGACCTTCAGCCCCTGCCGCTGGCGCCGCTCCAGGCTCTTCGCCGACAAGAAGCGCTGCGGCTTCTCCAGCGACTGTGTCGTGGCCTGCTTGTCCTTGAGATAATAACGGTAGATATAGGTCTTCCCGCCGGGGTACTTCACCTTTGCGGCGTAGGCTCCGAAAAAGGAAAGGAGCAGAATAGCTGTCAGTAGGATGCGGTGATTCATGAATTATAAACCTTTGAGCTGCAAAAATAACTAAAAGTTAGGAGTTAGGAGCCTGGAGCCAGGAGTTATTTCCTGCCGCTTAACTTTTTTTACGATTTTCTCCGACGAATGCAAAAGAAAACTTGCCTTTTCTTTTTGTTTTTCGTCGGCTTATTCGTACCTTTGCACGCTGTAAGCTATGGACAACAAGCAGAAAGCACTGGAGCTGGGGCAGAAGCCTGTGGGGAAATTGCTATGGCAATATGCCCTGCCCGCCATCGTAGCGATGACGGCCTCCTCATTATATAATATTATAGACCGGGCATCGATAGGACAGGTGGTCGGTCCTGAGGCTATCGCTGGACTGGGCATCACCTTCCCGTTTATGAATCTGAGTGCGGCCTTCGGGGCAGCGGTGGGCGTGGGCGCTTCGACATGCATCAGCGTGAAGCTGGGGCAGCGCGACTACGACACGGCGCAGCATCTGCTGGGCAACACGGTGACGCTGAACCTGGTCATCGGCTTCGTGTTTATGGCCGTCTGCATGGTTTTCCTCGACCCTATCCTGCGCTTCTTCGGCGCCAGCGACGTGACGCTGCCCTACGCCCGCGAGTTCATGCAGATTATCCTGGCGGGGAATATGATTACGCACATGTACTTCGGCATGAACGCCGTGCTGAGGGCTGCGGGCAAACCCCGGCATGCCATGTACGCCACGCTGTTCACCGTGGGCATGAACATCGTGCTGGTCTTTGCCTTCGTGTGGTGGCTACGCTGGGGCATACGTGGCGCGGCTTTGGCCACCGTCACAAGCCAGACAATGGCTTTGTGCTGGCAGATGCGTCTGTTCTCCAACAAGAAGGAGCTGCTCCACCTGAAGCGCGGCATCTACCGGCTGAAGGCCGACCTGGTGAAGAACATTGTGGCCATCGGCGTGTCGCCCTTCCTGATGCAGACCACCTCGTGCATCATCGTCATCTTTATGAACAACCAGTTCTTCCGCTATGGCGGCGACATGGCCGTGGGAGCCTACTCGATAGCCAACTCGGTGGTCATGGCGCTGTTCATGTTCGTCATGGGCATCGTGCAGGGCATGCAGCCCATCGTGGGCTATAACTTCGGGGCACAGAAATACGACCGCATGCTGCGCTGCCTCTGGCTGTCCATCGCTGCGGCCACGGCCATCCTGCTGCTGGGCTGGATTATGGGCATGCTCTTCCCCCGGCAGATAGCACGCATCTTCGCCACCGACCCCGTGCTGCTCGACATGTCGGCACACGGCATCGTGCTCGACATGCTGGTGTTCTTCGTCGTCGGCTCGCAGGCCGTCATCACCAATTTCTTCCAGTGCATCGGAAAGGTGAAGATCAGCATTTTCCTCTCCCTGTCGAGGCAGCTCATCGTCCTGCTGCCGCTGGCATTCGTCCTGCCGCTGTTCTGGCAGCTAGATGGTGTGTGGTACTCCATGCCCTTCAGCGACTTTGCTTCGTTTGCCATGACATTACCGATATTGTGGTGGTATTTAAGAAAACTGAAGGCCCGCCCCCTACCCCTCCATACGGGAAAGGGCTTATGACAGCAAAACAACCTTAATATATATATATGAACACAGAAAACATCATTATATGCATAGGCCGACAGCTGGGTTCCGGCGGTCACGACATCGGGCGTATGCTTGCCCTGGACTTCAATGCCCAGTACTACGACAAGGAAATTCTGACGCTGGCCGCACAGGAGAGCGGATTCTCGAAGGAGTTCTTCGAGCAGAACGACGAGCGGCATGGTTTCCTCCGCTCGGTGTTCCATGCCCGTGCACCACATATCACCGACAACAACTTCTACCAGAACAACTTCTCGCAGGAGGGGCTGTTCAAGTTCCAGAGCGACGCCATACGCAAAGCCGCACAGGAAAGTTCGTGCGTCTTCGTAGGCCGCTGCGCCGACTATGTGCTCCGCGACTTCAATAAGGTGGTGAGCATCTTCATCACCGCCTCGATGAAGTTTCGCATTGAAAACGTGGTGAACCGCCAGGGTGTGCTGCCCGATGAGGCTCACAAGCTGATTGAACAGGGCGAGAAACGCCGAGCAGAGTACTACAAGTACTACACGGGCAAACGCTGGGGACACGCCACCAGCTACGACCTCTGCATAGACAGCAGCATCCTCGGCCTTGTGGAGACCGAACGGCTCATCGCCGAGTTTATCAAGAGACGTTTTAATATACAGGACAGCAACACATGAAGAAGATAGGCATCATCAGCGACACACACTCGTACTGGGACGAGAAATACCTGCACTACTTCGAGCCTTGCGACGAGATATGGCATGCCGGCGACATCGGCAGCGTGGAGGTGGCCGAGAAGCTGGCTGCTTTCCGTCCCCTTAGGGCTGTCTGCGGAAACTGCGACGGCGGCGACCTGCGCCTGATGTACCGCGAACTGCTCCGCTTCAAGTGCGAGGAGGTCGACGTGCTCATCAAGCACATCGGCGGCTATCCCGGGAACTACGACCCCTCAGTGCGCTCCACCCTCTTTGCCAATCCGCCCCAGCTCTTCGTGGCAGGGCACTCGCATATACTGAAGGTGAAGTACGACAAGACACTGAACCTGCTGCACCTCAACCCCGGAGCCGCAGGCCTGCAGGGCTGGCATCCGGAGCGCACCCTGATGCGCCTCGTCATCGACGGCTCCACCTTCAAAGACCTGGAAGTAATCACCCTCTCAGACCCCCGACGCAATGGATGAACTGAAAAAATGGCTGCCTGAACTGCTGCTCGACACAATAGTTGCCGCAGTGGCTACGTTATTATGTTATATACTGGGGTTGGAAGACTCCTGGCAGGATGCGTCGCAGACGTTTATCATCGCCTTCGCCATCATGTTTATTTTAGGAATATACAACAGAAAAAAGAATAGCAAATGAAACGCACCATCGTCATCACTGGAGGCGCAGGCTTCATAGGAAGCCATGTCGTACGCCTATTTGTAAACAAATACCCCGAGTATCACATCGTCAATCTCGACAAGCTGACCTACGCCGGCAACCTGGCCAACCTGAAGGATATTGAAGACAAGCCGAACTACGAGTTCGTGAAGATGGACATCTGCGACTTCGACGCCTTTTACCAGCTGATGCAGGACAAGAAGGTGGATGGCATCATCCATCTTGCCGCCGAGAGCCATGTCGACCGCTCCATCAAAGACCCCTTCACCTTTGCCAAGACGAACGTAATGGGCACATTAAGCCTGCTCCAGGCTGCCAAGCTCTACTGGGAGAGCCTGCCCGAGCGATATGAGGGAAAGCGTTTCTACCATATCTCCACCGACGAGGTCTACGGCGCGCTGGAGCTTACACACCCCGAAGGCATTGAACCGCCGTTCACCACCACAGCCTCGTCGAGCGAGCATCATCTGGCCTACGGCGACAAGTTCTTCCTGGAGACCACGAAGTACAACCCCCACTCGCCCTACTCCGCCGCCAAGGCATCAAGCGACCATTTCGTCCGAGCCTACCACGACACCTACGGCATGCCCGTCATCGTCACGAACTGCTCCAACAACTACGGCCCCTACCAGTTCCCCGAGAAACTCATTCCTCTGTTCATCAACAACATACGCCACCGCAAGCCGCTGCCCGTCTATGGCAAGGGCGAGAACGTGCGCGACTGGCTCTACGTAGAGGATCATGCCCGTGCCATCGACCTCATCTTCCATGAAGGACTCGTCGCCGAGACCTACAACATCGGCGGATTCAACGAGTGGAAGAATATCGACATCATCAGGGTGCTCATCAACACCGTCGACCGGCTCCTGGGACGAAAGGAGGGTGAGGACATGGATCTCATCACCTTCGTCACCGACCGCGCCGGCCACGACTTGCGCTACGCCATCGACTCGTCGAAGCTGCAGCGAGAGCTGGGCTGGGAGCCGTCGCTCCAGTTTGAAGAGGGCATCGAGAAGACCGTCCGCTGGTATCTCGACAACCAGGAATGGCTCGACAACGTCACCTCCGGCGACTACCAGAAGTATTACGACAACATGTACGCCAACCGTTAACGTTCCCTATGCTGCGACGCCGTCGCAGCCCCATCGTTTATGAAGAAGATATTGCTTTTAGGCTCAGGAGAACTGGGCAAGGAATTTGTGATTGCCGCCATGCGTGCCGGCCAGTATGTAATAGCCTGCGACCGCTACGACAACGCCCCTGCCATGCAGGTGGCCGACGAGCGCGAGGTGTTCTCTATGCTCGACGGCGATGCCCTCGAGGCAGTGGTAAACAAACATAAGCCCGATATCATCGTCCCGGAGATAGAGGCCATCCGAACAGAGCGCCTCTTCAAGTTCGAGGAGCAGGGCATCCAGGTGGTGCCCTCGGCCCGTGCCGTCAACTACACCATGAACCGCCGCGCCATCCGCGACCTTGCCGCCAAGGAACTCGGCCTGCGCACGGCGAAGTATTTCTATGCCAAGACCTTCGAGGAGTTCAAGGCTGCTGCCGACGAAATCGGCTTCCCCTGCGTGGTGAAGCCGCTGATGTCATCCTCCGGCCACGGCCAGAGCTATGTCCACAACGAGGATGAGCTGGAGCAAGCCTTCAGGGAGGCCATGGAGGGCAGTCGCGGCGACGTGAAGGAAGTCATCATCGAGGAATTTATCGACTTCGACTCGGAGTTCACCCTGCTCACCGTCACCCAACAGCATGGCTGGCCCACACTCTTCTGCCCGCCCATCGGCCACGTGCAGAAATCGGGCGACTATCGTGAGTCGTGGCAGCCCTACAAGATCAGTGACGAGGCGCTGAAGCAGGCTCAATTCATGGCCGACAAGGTGACGAAGGCCCTGACGGGGGCCGGCATCTGGGGCGTAGAGTTCTTCCTCACCAGGCAGGGCGAGGTGATTTTCAGTGAGCTGAGTCCCCGTCCGCACGATACGGGCATGGTGACACTCGGACATACCACAAACCTCTCGGAGTTCGAGCTGCATCTGCGTGCCGTCCTTGGTTTGCCGATAGCCGGCATTCATCTGGAGCATGCCGGGGCATCGGCCGTCATTCTCTCGCCGACCGAGGCTTCGACACCTGTCGACCGCTCCCTGCTCGACTATAACTTTGTCGATGCCCTGAAGGAAGACCGTACCCGCATCCGCATCTTCGGGAAACCCGAGGCGCACAAAGGCCGTCGCATGGGCGTCGTCCTCTGCTACGGCGAGGTGGGCGACGATGTGAATACCCTGCGTGACAAGGCCAAGCGGCTGGCCAAGACTGTTTTAGGAACAGACCCTTATGCGAAGTTAAGGTGAACCCACCCATGCTCATCAATCTGCCCATGATTTCCGACCCGCGCGGCAACCTGACGTTTGCAGAGGCGCAGTCGATGGTGCCGTTCGACATCAAGCGCGCCTACTGGGTCTACGATGTGCCTGGCGGCGAAAGCCGAGGCGGCCATGCCCATAAACGCCTGAAGCAGTTTGTCATCGCCTTGAGCGGCTCCTTCCATGTGACGCTAGACAACGGATTCGAGCGCCGCACCATACTGCTGAACCACCCTTGGCAGGGGCTGCTCATCGATGTCAATACCTGGCGAACGCTCGACGACTTCTCGTCGGGTGCTGTCTGCCTCGTCCTTGCCTCCGAACATTACGAGGAAGATGACTACATCTACGACTACGACGAGTTCCTGGCCTACGTTCATTCAAAAACGGAAATCAGTAAATCATAATTGGTGTTTGAAATTGTAAGATACACGCCTGAGCGCGCCAGCGAGTGGAACGCCTTCGTGGCAGCCTCGAAGAACGGCACTTTCCTCTTCGACCGCAACTACATGGACTACCACAGCGACCGCTTTGCCGACCATTCTCTGATGTTCTACGCCGACGGAAAGCTGCTGGCACTGCTGCCTGCCAATGTCAGCGGCCAGGTGCTCTATTCCCATCGGGGACTGACCTACGGCGGGCTAGTGATGAGCCAACGGCTGACGATGGTGCAGACGATGGCGCTCTTCAGCGAACTCAACGACTATCTGCGCCTGGAGGGTTTCCAGAAGGTTGTCTACAAAAGCATACCCTGGATCTACCACCGTCTGTCGGCTGAGGAAGACCTCTATGCGCTCTTCCACGTATGCCGTGCACGCATAGTAGCCCGCGACTATGCCACCAACATCTTCTTCCCCAACAAGCTACGCTGGGAGCGGGTGCGCCGGCGCGGCGTACAGCGGGCTCGCAAGGCTGGACTGGTCGCTGAGCGCAGCGACGACTTTGCCCCTTTCTGGCAAGTACTGACAGACAACCTCACGACAAAGTACGGCGTACAGCCTGTACATACGCTCACCGAAATCGAGCTGCTCCATAGCCGTTTCCCGGAGAACATCGTGCAGTATGTGGCACGGCATGGCGACGACGTGCTGGGTGGCATCGTCCTCTATGTCACACCCCGGGTGGTGCACGCACAATACAGCTCAGCCACCCCCGAAGGAAAGGAACTCGGAGCCATCGACTTCCTCTACGACCACATCATGGGCGGCGACTATGCCGGCTACCCCTATTTCGACTTCGGACGTTCCACAGAGAATGACGACGGCAGCGGACTCAACGAGAAGCTGGTCTTCCAAAAAGAAGGCTACGGCGGACGCGGCCTCTGCTACGACATCTACGAATGGACGCCGTAGCCGAATATCTACGCTGTAACCGATTTTCTACGCCGTAGCTAAATATCAATATCTCTATAGCTAAAGCATTCGTGCCAGCAGGCCAATCAGTGCCATGTGGGCAGGATAGTAATAGTAGAAGAACTTGCTGAGCCACCGGCAACGGCCTCGCTGTCCGTTATACATCGCCAGTACCGGTACCGACAGCCAGCAGGCCAGATGAACCATGCCGTAAGTCGGGCTATGGAAGATAAAGAAGGCAACGGCGTAGAGCGAGATAATCAGCATCATCCACAGCATCTGCTTATAGAAATTGCCCCGGCTTCGCCCAATCATGAGTATAGCCAGCGGGGCAGCACAACTCCAGTCAGACGTGAAGGTGAGCAGACAGGCCAACACGGTGACAGCCACCTTCTGCCAGCGTGCCAGTT
>JAEEGG010002199.1_pt1 | contig 50909 bp, 42 predicted proteins | sample 9134161 | NCBI WGS metagenome assembly JAEEGG01 (sample SAMN16246543, study PRJNA631951) | gut metagenome | biome: gut microbiome; feature: rumen; material: CR-attached | host: Bos | place: Iran: Karaj | collected 2018-10
AATCACGTGGGTTTTGCCCGTTTCCTTCATTCCCATTTTGCCTGTCTGTGGGTCTTTTGACCATTCAACTTCGGCAACTTCCACACCTGTCAGGACACCATTTTTTCCAATGAAACGCTTACTTGCAAGATTCCAGTAACGGTCGCAACCTTCTTCGTGAGAACTTGAAGTTTTTAGAATCATAGGATAGTTTGGCCACGGTGTTGCCGGGTTGAATCCGATTGGCGGTTTTGGCATAATTTCAATCTGTGTAACCGATGCTGCACCTTGACGTGTAGCTGTTCCCACGCAGTCGGAACCAGTGTCGCCACCACCGATTACTAATACTTTCTTACCTTTGGCGCTGATTCTGTCGTCGGCAGAAACTTCCTCGCCGGCATTAATGTGGTTTTGCTGTTGCAACAATTGCAATGCAAAATACACACCTTTCAAATCACGACCTTCGATAGGCAAGTCGCGTGGCTCGCCCGAACCCATGGTAAGACAGATTGCGTCGAATTTTTTCAGCAATTCCTTACCAGTAATGTCGGTGCCGATGTGTGTGCTGGTGACAAACTCGATACCTTCGGCACGAAGCACGTCGAGACGACGGTCGATGACTTTTTTGTTTAATTTGAAATCAGGAATACCGAAACGGAGCAGACCGCCTATTGCGTTGTCTTTCTCGTAAACAGTAACCGAATGTCCCATTTTGTTGAGCAAATCGGCAGTAGCCAATCCCGACGGGCCTGAACCGATAACGGCAATTTTTTTGCCCGAGCGAGTTTTCGGCGGACGAGGAACTATCATACCTTGGTTGAATGCATATTCAATCAAAGCAACCTCGTTTTCGCGACACGTAACCGCTTCGCCCGTTTGGGCAAGTACGCACGATTTTTCGCACAATGCCGGGCAAACACGTCCCGTAAATTCAGGGAAATTGCTTGTCTGTTGCAGTTTTGCGACTGCTTCGCGCCATTTTCCCTTGTACATCAAATCCTGCCATTCAGGGTTTTTGTTTCCGAGCGGACATGCCCAGTGGCAGAACGGCACGCCACAGTCCATACAACGCGACGCCTGCAATTTTCTATCTTCAAGGTTCAACGTCTGTTCAACCTCACTGAAATCAGTGACTCTTTCGTGTATCGGACGATATCCTGCTTCTTTTCGGCCTATCGTCATAAATGCTTTAGGATTTCCCATAATCAATTGCTTTTGTGGTTAATAATCTCTTTCTACTTCTGCGATTTTCTTGTTGATAGCAGCAATTCTCTCATCGTGAAGCACTTTCTTGTACTCAATTGGAACAACCTTGATGAATTTGTCAAGATAATCGTTCCAGTTGGTGAGAATGCGTTTCGCAATCGGACTACCCGTGTAGGTGTAGTGGTTGTAGATGAGATTTTGCAACTCGTGAACGTCGGAACTGTCTTCGAGAAGCGACAGTTCAACCATTTCCATGTTACAGAAATAATCGAAATTGCCTTGCATGTTCAGCACGTATGCGATACCGCCACTCATACCAGCCGCAAAGTTACGACCCGTAGAGCCAAGAATTACCGCACGTCCGCCGGTCATATACTCGCAGCAGTGGTCGCCCACGCCTTCCACAACAGCAATCGCACCGCTGTTTCGCACGCAGAAACGTTCACCCACACGGCCGCTGATATAGACCTCGCCAGAAGTGGCACCGTACAAAATCGTGTTTCCTGCAATAATGTTCTTTTCGGGAGCATACGTTGTTCCTTCGGCAGGAACCACAGCAATTTTACCACCCGAAAGACCTTTACCCACATAGTCGTTGGTGTCGCCTTCCAAACGGAACGTAACACCGTGAGTAAGGAATGCACCGAAACTTTGTCCGGCAGAGCCTTTGAACGTCACTTTGATGGTATCGTCAGGTAAACCAGCTTCTCCATATTTTCTGACGATTTCGCCTGAAAGCATTGCACCTACAGTTCTGTCGGTGTTTTCTATCGGAAATTCAAGTTCTGATTTTGCACCACTTTCAATTGATGATTTTGTTTTTGCAATTAATTGATTGTCAATAACACTTTCAATTACGTTGATTCCTCTCTTTACGCAGTGAAGCGGATTAGTCTTTGCTTCCTCTGGCATATAAATCAACTTGGAAATGTCGATTTTGCTGATTTTCGGGTTGCAGTCGAATGTTTTTGGCACAATCAAGTCGGCACGGCCAACAGCTTCGTTCAATGTGCGACAACCAAGTTGAGCTAAATGTTCACGAACATCTTCAGCCAAGAAGTTGAAGAAATTCATCACATATTCGTGACGACCCAAGAAACGTTTACGTAATTCAGGATCTTGTGTGGCAACACCCATAGGACACGTATTTTTGTGACATTTACGCATCATTACGCAGCCAAGCACAATCAGCACGCTCGTTCCGAAACCGAATTCCTCGGCACCAAGCAAAGCAGAGATAATTATGTCACGACCAGTTTTCAACTGACCATCGGCCTGCAAACGAACTAAACCACGCAAGTTGTTCATTACCAACGTCTGTTGTGCTTCGGCAAGACCAAGTTCACCTGGCAGACCTGCATGTTTTACCGAACTTACCGGACTTGCTCCTGTTCCACCTTCGGCACCAGAAATCAAAATCAAGTCGGCTTTTGCCTTTGCAACACCTGCAGCAATCGTACCTACACCTGTTTCAGAAACCAATTTTACGCTAATGGCAGCTTTCGGATTTACATTACGCAAATCATAGATAAGCTGTTTCAAATCCTCGATAGAATAAATATCGTGGTGAGGTGGTGGCGAAATCAACGAAATGCCAGGAATTGAGTGACGCGTTTTTGCAATCACTTTGTCAACCTTGAAGCCTGGCAACTGACCACCTTCACCCGGTTTTGCACCTTGAGCAACTTTAATCTGAATTTCGTCGGCGTTTACTAAATATTCAGTCGTTACACCGAAACGACCAGAAGCAACCTGTTTGATGGCACTACGTGTAGAAAGTCCGTCTTCGCGTGGTTTGTAGCGGTCGGAATCCTCGCCACCTTCACCCGTGTTGCTCTTCGTTCCTAATTTATTCATTGCCATGGCAATTGCCTCGTGAGCTTCGGCACTGATTGCACCGAACGACATGGCTCCTGCCACAAAATGTTTCACGATTTCGCTTGCTGGCTCAACTTCGGAAATGTCGATAGGATTACGTTTGTAGTCCATAAAGTCGCGAAGCCACATTGGATGAGCTTTCTCGTCAACAGCTTTGGTAAATTCCTTGAATTTTGCATAGTCGCCCGAGCGAGTTGCAAGTTGCAATTTCGAAATAGTTTCGGGGTTCCAAGCGTGCAGTTCACCGTCTTTGCGGAACGCATAGTTTCCAGCGTTAACCACAGTCCACGAATCTTCTGCATCGGGAGCGAACGCTTTCTTGTGAGCATCGGCAATGTCACGGTAAATGTCGGACATATCGATACCGCCAATTTTGGAGTTCGTTCCTTTGAAATATTTGTCAAGTACGTAAGAACCAATGCCGATTGCTTCGAAAATCTGAGCTCCACGATAACTACGTATTGTGGCAATACCCATTTTCGACATAATCTTCATGATACCCTTCGTGACTGCCTTAATGTAGTGATTTTGAGCACTTTCGTAGTCAAGAGAGATGTTTCCTTTCTTAATTTCTTCCTGAAGAACGGCGAATGCCATGTATGGGTTCACAATGTTTGCTCCGTAACCGAACAACAACGCAAAGTGCATAACTTCACGAGGTTCTGCGGTTTCAACCACGATAGCCGTCTGCATACGTTTGCGTTTTTCAACCAAATAATGGTGAACGGCAGAAACAGCCAAAAGCGACGGAATTGCCGCATGTTGTGCGTCGATACCACGGTCGCTCAACACGATGTAGTTTTTACCAGCGTCAACAGCTTTCTCTGCCGATTTACAAAGTTCGTCAACAGCTTTTTCCAATCCTTCGGCACCAGATTGTGGGTCGAACAACATTGGCAACACTGTAGTTGAGAAACCTTTGTAGTTCAAGTTCAGAAGCAAATCAAACTGAATGTTTGTAAGAATAGGATTTTTGATTTTCACCATCTTACAAATTTCAGGAGCAGGTTCCAACAAATTCGTGTGGATAGATCCCACGTAGTTTGTCATTGACATTACCAATTCCTCGCGAATCGGGTCAATAGGCGGGTTGGTAACTTGTGCGAACAACTGACGGAAGTAGGCGAACAAACGTTGAGGTTTGTCGGAAATAACAGCAAGAGGCGTGTCGTTACCCATTGAGTTAACAGGTTCCTTGCCTTCCAAAGCCATTGATGTAATAAGAAAATCAATATCTTCCTTGGTGTAGCCGAATTCCGTAACCATTGCCTTGTAGTTCGGCAGACTGATTTCGGCAGTTCTACCCGAAGAAACCGTAGCCAAGTCGATTCTGTTTTTGTTCAGCCATTCTCTATAAGGATATGCCTTTGCAAGAGAATCCTTGATTTCGGCATCGTAATGGATTTCGCCTTTTTCCGTATCGATGAGGAACATTTTTCCAGGACGAAGACGACCTTTTTCGCGAATGTCGGATGCCTTGAATTTCAAAACACCTGTTTCTGACGCCATTACCAACAAGTCATCGTTTGTGATAAGGTAACGGGCAGGACGAAGACCATTTCTGTCCAACATACCGCCAGCATAGCGACCATCGGTGAACATAAGATCAGCAGGACCGTCCCATGGTTCCATAAACATGCTGTGATATTCGTAGAAAGCTTTCAAATCCTCGGAAATCGGGTTCTTTTCGTTCCAACTTTCAGGCACAAGCATCGAAAGTGCGTGTGGCAGCGACAATCCTGCCATCATCAAGAATTCGAACACGTTGTCGAGCGAAGCACTATCGCTCATGTCAGGTTGAACGATAGGGAACAAATCTTTCAGATTACCGAGTTTGTCGGATTTAAGCACGCTTTCGCGGGCAGTCATCCAGATTCTGTTACCTTTTATGGTATTGATTTCACCGTTGTGTCCCAACAAACGGAACGGTTGAGCCAAGTTCCACGTTGGGAACGTGTTGGTACTGAAACGAGAGTGAACCAACGAAATGGCACTGGTGAAATTCGGGTTAGTCAAATCTTTGTAGTATTCGCGCAATTGCGGAGACGTCAACATACCTTTGTAAACAATGGTTTTTGTTGACAAGCTATTGATATAGAAATCGCTTTTGTGTTCCATTGAGGAATTCATCACAGCAATTTCCGATTTTTTACGTACGATGTACAATTTGCGCTCCAATTCGTCTTGACTGTCGCAGCCAGTTATGAATAACTGTTTGATTTGCGGTTCCGTAGCAAGCGAGCCTTTCCCCAAGATGCTGTTGTCAACGGGAACATCGCGAACGGCGATCAGTGACAGAGCTTCCGAAGCAATTTCCTTTTTAATTATTGCAAGACATTCTTCCGCTTCGGCATTATTTTTAGGAAGAAATATCAAGCCTGTTCCGTATTTACCTTTTTCAGGAACAGCAATTCCTTGTAAGAGAATAAATTCGTGAGGAATCTGTACCAAAATACCGGCACCATCGCCAGTTTTTGAGTCAATTCCTTCTGCGCCACGATGGTTCATGTGTTCCAATACTTGCAGACCTTTCTCCACAATATCGTGGGATTTTCCGCCGTGGAGCTGGGCAACAATACCAACACCACACGCATCGTGTTCGTTTTCAGGATTGTACAATCCTTGTTGTTTTGGGTAAGTTGATTTCATTTTTATTATGTTTTGTGTTTCAAAAAGGACGACTGCCGTCCGACAGCCGTCCCGTGCAAAATTTTATCGAATAAACAACAATTCTCTGTATTTAGGCAACGTCCACATTTCGTCGTCAACAATCATTTCAAGCTTGTCGGCGTGGTAACGGATAGTGTCGAAGTACGGCAAAACTGTTTCCTGATATGCGATAGCCTTTTTCTTTTCGTCTTTGATTTTATTAGCAACCTTACGTGCCTCAACCATTTTCTCTACGGAATCCTTAACTGCGGAAATATGTTCCGAAAGATCTTCAATCGTAGAGTTGTCGTGAGCAGCCAATTTCTTTGCCTTTGCAGCGCCATATACTTGTGACATTTTGAATACGTTATCCAAAAGCATTGACTGATAGCGAGTTGCAACTGGAATAATATGGTTGAGAACTAAATCGCCAAGTACACGAGCCTCGATTTGGATTTTCTTTGTGTAGATTTCCCATTTAACCTCGTTACGAGCTTCAAGTTCTTTGGCAGTGAATACGCCGCAGCCCTCGAACATTGCGATAGATTCTTTCTTAGTGTAAGCGTCGTAGATTTTTGGAACGCTTGTTTCGCAGTCCAAACCACGTTTTTTCGCTTCTTTCTTCCATTCGTCGCTGTAACCGTTACCGTCAAAACGGATTGCCTTACATTCTTTTATGTATGCTTTCAAAACTGAGAAGATAGCTTCTTCTTTGCCCATGCCTTTTGCAATCTTAGCATCAACGGCAATCTTGAATTCTTTCAACTGAGCAGCTACGGCAGTGTTCAATGCAATCATTGCAGAACCGCAGTTTGCCGAAGAACCAACAGCACGGAACTCAAAACGGTTTCCTGTGAATGCGAATGGCGACGTACGGTTACGGTCGGTATTGTCGAGCAATACTTCTGGCAATTTTGCGATACCAAGGCTCACTTTACGTTTACCGTCAACTTTAAGAGCTTCACCACCGCTGTTTTTCTCAATTTTATCAAGAATTGCCGACAACTGTGAGCCCAAGAAGATTGAGATAATTGCTGGAGGTGCTTCGTTCGCACCAAGACGGTGAGCGTTGGAAGCTGTCATAATAGAAGCCTTCAACAATGCGTTGTTTTTGTAAACGGCCATCAATGTGTTTACAATAAATGTAACGAACTGAAGGTTTTCCGTTGCAGTCTTGCCAGGAGTGAACAAGCCCACGCCTGTGTTAGTTCCGAGTGACCAGTTGTTGTGTTTTCCCGAACCGTTGATTCCTGCAAATGGTTTTTCGTGCAAAAGTACGCGGAATCCGTGTTTGCGGGCGATACGTTTCATTATCGACATAATCAACAAGTTCTGGTCGCTTGCCAAGTTTGTTTCACCAAAAATTGGAGCCAACTCGAACTGGTTCGGAGCAACCTCGTTGTGACGAGTTTTGCAAGGAATACCATATTTATATGCCTCGAATTCAATTTCTTTCATAAATGCCTGAACACGTTCAGGAATAGCACCGAAATAGTGGTCTTCCAACTGCTGGTTTTTAGCCGATTCGTGACCTACCAACGTACGACCAGTCAGCAACAAGTCTGGACGAGTAGCGTACAAACCTTCGTCAACCAAGAAATATTCCTGTTCCCAACCTAAATATGAATACACTTTCTTCACATTTTTGTCGAAATACTGGCAAACCGAAACAGCTGCCTTGTCAACCGCATTCAACGCTTTCAAAAGCGGAGCCTTGTAGTCAAGTGATTCTCCCGTGTATGAAATGAATACGGTAGGAATACATAATGTATCATCAACGATGAATGCTGGTGATGAAGGATCCCATGCAGAGTAACCACGAGCTTCGAATGTGTTACGCAAACCGCCACTTGGGAAACTTGATGCGTCAGGTTCCTGCTGAACAAGCAATTTTCCAGAGAATTCCTCGATTACGCCTTCACCTGGAGCGCCAGCATATTCAATGAATGAATCGTGTTTTTCGGCAGTTCCGTCGGTCAATGGTTGGAACCAGTGCGTGTAGTGAGTTGCGCCCATATCCATAGCCCACTGTTTCATACCGGCAGCAACGTGGTTTGCAATGTCGCGGTCCAACGTCGCACCATTATCAATTACGTCACGAATGACTTTTACTGTTTCTTTTGACAAGTATTTGGCCATCTGTTCACGACCAAAAACATACTTTCCGAAATACTCCGAAGTCAGACCTTGAGGAGCTTCCACGGCCATCGCTTTCTTCTTGAAAGCCTCGCCTACCACTTGAAATCTTAAATTTGCCATATCCTTTGGTTTTTATGATTTACATTATAATTAGCATTTATCCGTCTTTCTGTAACCGTTTTAATGCATTTGCTTTAAATTTTCAATGCAAATAAACGAATTATATTTCAAAATGAAAGCAAAACGCAAGAAAAAATTAAAGTTTTTATACAAATTACGTGGATTTCGTATAAATGCATAATCGAAAAATAGGGAATCGCTTACAAAAATGAAAGTATAGCATGGATTGGTTTTGCGGCTTTTCCTTGCTCGTTTTTATGCTATAAAGAACGGTTACTATGTAGTAACCGTTCTTTATCATATATTGTTAGAACACGCTAACGTTCGTAAAATTTACTTTTTAATGAACTGGGTCGTTTTTATATTCCCGTCAACAAAAACAATTCGGAGCGTGTACATTCCCGTAGGGAAACCACTCATAAGAAATGTCGTATTTGGTTGATTTACCGCAATCTTTGTTTTTGCGCCATTGACCTCAACAAGTTCTATGTAAGAAATCTCGCCATTTCCCTTCACAAAAATCTCCGACACACAAGGATTCGGATAAACGCTTACCTCGGCAGAAACGGTTTCTATTGCCGTCTTTATCACAGCTGCTTTGAATTTTTTCACTGCTTTCTCCAATGTGGAAACAGCTTGGGAGATTTCGCTTGTTGTAAGACCAAACGTGTCGTACGCATTTTGTGCCTCTGCTATTGCGGCATCCAATTCGTCTTTCGCCGTTTGTGGATAATTTCCTTTTGCCGTGCCAATAATTGCTTCGGAACTTACCAACTGCGCCGCTTTGATTGCCTTATCCAAAACTTTCTTGTCGCCGTACGACGAAGACTGGAAGGCAGAAATGGCCGCATTGAGAGCCGTATTTGTGGAATCAAGCTCGTCAAACGTTGCTTGCGTTTTTAAGTACTCGTTTGCGGCTGATTGTATTTCCGTAGCAAACTTGTCTATTGCCACTTGGGAATATTTTTCCGTTGTGGCATTGGCATACAGCGAATTAGCAGAGATGAGCGTGGTCGTCAACTGATTTCTATCTGTTTCCGAAGGAGAAATAGTTCTGCCAATCAACACTACCTCATCAATATAGAAAGAGCCACTTCCCGTCACTTCTTTCCACTGAAAACCGGTAACTTCCGTAACATAGCCACTCGTGATGAAATCGTCGGCAACATCTTCCCAGGTTAATTCTATTTTTGTCCATTCTTCATGAGCTTCAATATCATAGGTCTGATATGAATATCCCGCATTACGTTTTGTCACGGTCTTTGCCTCCAAAATACATGCGTCGCCCTTGTGATAAAACGAAAAACCAGTGGAACCGGAACAATCCAATGGCGATTCGCCGTTCAATATGTTGAACCCTGTACCGGCATAACTTTTTACATCGGTAAACTCAAAGTAAATGGAATGTTCCGTATCATCCGCACCCGACTCCACTACTTTATACGATTGTTTTGAACCGTCGGAATATGAATACCAGCGACCGCCAAGCAAGGTGTTTTCCGTCTCGCAATCAGTTAAATTGGTGTTTCCACCTACTTCAAACACGTGATTGAGCACTGGTATGGCAAGTGCAGGCTGTAATTTTCCTCCCTGCGTACTTTCAAGTTGGTCACCCGAATAAGAAAGAATGACGGCATTGTTTGCCAGAACAGTATTTTCTTTGAGTCCCAAATAAATATTTTTCTCCGAAACCATCATTAACGTAAACGGGTCGGCAACCGCCTGACCATTCACGTTCAACGAGAAACCACTAAAATCTGTCGTCAATTCCGACATCATTTTGCTACACGAAACAACTATCGTTTCCCCGTCGGTTTCGGCCGAAGTCAATACCGGATTTACAATAATTTGAGGTGCGCAATCATCCAACGCATAGAAATTTGCCGCATTCCCCGACGTTACCAGCAAATACAAAACTTGCAATGTTGGAGAATAATAGGGATTTTCCTCTCTCGTAAATAATTTTTCGTGAAAGCCATTCAAATATTCTTGTTGCGACTCGTCGGTAGCCAAAGCACAAGCGTAAGCTCCCATAAATGCGGAACTTCCTCCTCCTATCGAAGTCGTTAAATCAGCATACGATTCAGCGTCAAGATTTTTAAATCCAGACGATTTTCCCGGTTTTGCCAGAATATCACGGGCTGCCAGCATCTCGATGGTTTTTGCCATCATATTCTTGCTACTTTCTGTTCCAAACCACAAATAATCCCATCCAACTCGCCACGGAACGCGACACGCATCCCAACCGCAATCCATCGAAGTCAAATCGTACGGACTTCTATCGACTAACGAGCCGTCCCAATTGTTCCAGTTTGCCCAAACGCCGTTTTTTTGAGAAAGTTCCAAAAAGGTGTGGCAGTCATCGTAAACCGTCTGCCAATCATGTTGAATCGCAAACGAGAAATATTCCTGTGTCTGTTTAAACACACCGACAGAAGCAACGGTAAAATAACACGCGTTTGCAGTACTGCTCCAACTGTCTCCTGGATTAAATAACGTCAACAAATTACCTTTTACATCGTGCGTGCCAACTTCCTTTTTATAAATATTGTCCAACAATATCTCCGCTTCGTCGGCATAGGAGTACGATGAAGAATATCCCCATTGCTTTGCCGCCAGACAAAGAGCAAGGGCTACGTCCAAATCGGCATCGGTAGCGGCATTGTACGAGTCAATGCTCTCAAAACCATAGATTTTCCAATGCATCAAACCGTAACTGTCGCTCCATTTTTTATAATATGCATACAATTTATCGAATCGGTCTTGACAAAAATCGTTGGTCGCGTTTGCCATATATACGTAAATCAACATTCCATACCCAATTCCTTCCGAAACCGTATAAGCCTCGGAATCAAAGCGAATACGACCAAATTGCCCGTCGGCACTTTCACGATACATTGCCTTGTCCCAGCGAAGGAAAATTTCTTGAACCTGATCATTATAAGGATTCTCGGCAGCAATTCCATACGGATACTTGTACGATTGTTCATTCATAGGGAAAGGGAACTTTTGCCCGAAAACGAATGTTGCTAATATAAGAGCTAACAAAGAAAGATTTATTTTTCTCATAAAATCATTTTTATAGTTTTTGCAAAGAAAAACAATCTCTACGAAATACAACAATTAAATAGATAAATATCTACAAACACACGATTTTTCAATCGTATCGTACGGGGAAAGTCGTATTTTCAACACCAATCACAAAAAAAATCCTGAAAAAAATGCAGTTTTATAATTAAATCTCTACCTTTGTAGAGGTATAAAATTCAAATAGGCGAGATTCGTTTTCTCATCAAAGGTAGGTATATGGAAAATTATTTCATTGAAGGAACAGAAGATACTCCGCAAATAAACTTTAATGCGGAAACGCACACATTCACGGTTTCTGGACGTTCTTTACCCGAAAATGCGATTGATTTCTATGCGCCCATCTTAGAGTGGATTGACACCACGTTAAACGAAAATGACGCGATGGATTTTATATTTGAGGTTAAAATCGAATACTTCAACACCTCATCGTCAAAGCAGTTGGCAAAACTTTTCCTTACCATTGAAAAATACGTCGACAAACACAACGTTACCGTTCATTGGTTCTACGAGAAAGAAGATTTGGACATGCTTATGTCAGGAAATCAATACTCGAAATTCCTGAAAATGAACTTTAAATTCATAGAATACTAATTTCATGCTCAACTACATTATTTGGAACGTCAATCCTGAAATCATCAGCGGATTTCATGTTCGTTGGTATGGATTATTTTTCGGTATAGGATTTTTCTTGTCGTATTGGTGTTTGCGAAAAATTTTTGTTCGCGAGCAACTCACCGTTAACGATGCCGATAATCTGACATTTACCACATTTTTCTTCTTGTTGATTGGCTTGCGACTGGGCCATTGCCTCTTTTACGAGCCGTCGGTCTATCTTGCCGACCCAATCCGAATCTTGTATGTTTGGGAAGGTGGTTTGGCGAGTCACGGAGGAGCAATCGGACTTGCGTTGGCATTTTGGTGGTTTTCACGAAAAGTTGGGCGACCTTTCTTGTGGGTAATGTCGCGAGCAGCCGTGGTTATTCCCATAACAGCGTTTTTTGTAAGAATGGGTAATCTTATGAATTCCGAAATTTATGGTATCGCAACCTCGCTTCCGTGGGGATTCGTATTCGTCCGCGACGCTGTGATTCAAACAAATGCGTCGGAACTTACCAACATTATGGCACAAGCAGGTCTTGTGGCTACAGATTCTATGCAGACGCTACAGGCATTTTTGTCGAATTGCTTACCCGACACGGCGGTGTCGTTCGAGAGTCTGCGTGATATTTTGCTGAAATACAACTTTTTAGAGCAGAGCCAAGTCAATACGTTGATTGACACTTGTGTGCAAGCAAATTTGCTTACGACCAACCATCCAACTCAAATTTACGAAGCGCTCACATACTTGGCAACGGGAGGAATCCTTATTGCATATTACCAACTTCGGGCAAAACACAACAAGCCGATTTCCACTTATGTGATTTTGGCTATCACGTTTTTGATGATTTTTGCGACACGATTCTGTTTTGAGTTCATTAAGAACAAACAAGTTGATTTTGAAGAAAATATGTCACTCGACATGGGTCAATGGCTCAGCGTGCCGTTTATTTTGTGTGGCATTTACTTTGTCGTGATGGCAATTCTCGAAAAACGCAAAGCAACGCAAGCATAAGATGAATCTTGCTTTTATCGTATGGAATGTTTCACCCTACGTGTATCGGTTTTCCGACACATACGCCATTCGTTGGTATGGGATTTTATTCGCCCTTGCGTTTGTAATTGCCTATTATATTGCTTTTTTTATTTGTAGAAAGGAGCAAATTCCTGAGCGTCACATAAACAAACTTGCCATTGCGTGCGTGCTTGGCGGCGTGCTTGGTGCGAGACTTGGGCATTGCCTATTTTACGAGCCAATGTATTATTTGAGTAACCCTATCAAGATATTGCATATTTGGGAAGGTGGAATGGCAAGTCACGGCGGTGCTTTGGGCGTTATAATCGCTCTTTTGTGCGTTTCTTCAAAAGAATACCCATTCTCAAGAAATCTTGCCCGTGCGCTTATGGTTATTCCGCTTGCCGGCGTGTTTTTTCGCTGGGGAAATCTTATGAACTCCGAAATCTACGGAGAGCCGACTTCGCTGCCCTGGGGTTTTATCTTTGAAAGTAGTCCCGAGGTTTTACGAGGCAGAGAAGAGGCCGTTCCCCGTCACCCGACACAGATTTATGAAATGATTTGCTACTTTTCGTTATTCGTGGTTTATATGCTACACTGTTGGAAACGACTACGTAACGGCAAACCCATTTCAGATTCCTTTATTATTGGAATGTTTGGCGTATGGGTGTTTGGTGGCCGATTTTTGATAGAATTCCTCAAAATGCCCCAAGTTGCCTTTGAGCAAGGATTACCACTCAATATGGGACAAATTCTCAGTTTGCCGTTTATTATTTGGGGAGGGATAGCGTTGATAAAAAATATTTACAACTCATTATAATCCCCTACACTCAATTCATCAGCTGAACGAAACATTTTTACCGAATTTCCGACCATGGAATTCGTAATGTTTACATTGGCCAAATTGCTATTGGTTTGAATAATGGAATTTGAAACCACGGAATGAGTGATTTTTGTTCCCTCTCCTACCGAAACATACGGTCCAACTACAGAATTTTCGATTTTTACACCAGCAGCAATACAACATGGTTCAATAATCTGAGAATTAACTATTTTCACATCCTTTGAAATAGAACTACCGCAATTCACAAGAACACGTTGGTTTGTTTGTACCGTTGCATTTTTGTTACCGCAATCAAGCCATTCATTCACTTGGCCAGTATAGAATTTCAGACCTTTGTTTTTCATATTTTCCAATGCATCGGTCAATTGATATTCTGTACCTTTAATTACATTATTATCAATTAAATACTGTAATTCTGCACGAAGATTTTTTCCATCTTTGAAGTAATAAATTCCAATTATTGCCAAATCGGAAACAAAATCCTTCGGTTTTTCAACAAAATCGGTAATCATTCCATCGTTATTCAATTTTACAACACCGAATGCTGACGGATCATCAACTTTTTGTACCCAAATAATTGAATCTTTCGATGTATCAAGATTGAAATCAGCAATAAACAACGTATCGGCAAATGCCACAACCACATTATCACACAAAGAATCGCCAGCACATAAAATTGCGTGGGCCGTACCTTTTGGTTCTTCCTGATAACATATTTTTCCAGTTGCACCCAAAGATTTTGCAATGTCGAGCAACATTTTCTCAACTTCTGCACCAAAACTTGGATGAATAATGAATGCTATTTCATCAATTTGCTGTTTACACACACGTGAAATATCTTCAACTAAACGTTGTACAATAGGTTTTCCTGCTACAGGAATCAATGGTTTTGGAATAGAAAGCGTATGGGGACGCATACGTTTACCCATACCAGCCATAGGAATAATCAAATTCATATTTTTATTTTTTTTTTTTTAATGGTAGAGACGATGTGCATATCGTCTCTACAAACCATAATTCTTAATTTTTAACTATTTAACGCCTGTGTGGCCAAATCCGCCTTCACCACGAACAGTTTCCGAAAGTTCCTCAACTTCCACTATTTCTGCTTTGGCATATTGAGCAATCACCATCTGGCAAATTCGTTCACCATCGTTGATAGTAAATGGTTCACTCGACAAGTTGGCCAATATTGCTTTAATCTCGCCACGATAATCCGCATCAATTGTTCCAGGAGAATTCAACACTGTGATACCAAATTTGGCAGCCAAACCACTACGTGGCCGAATTTGTGCCTCATAGCCTTCGGGCAATTCAATAAATAAACCTGTAGGCACAATTGCACGTTGCATAGGAGCAAGCACAATAGGTTCTTCAATATTCGCACGTAAATCCATTCCAGCAGAATATTCGGTAGAATATGCTGGCAATTGATGTTTTGATTTGTTTACAATCTTCAATTTCATCTCAAATAATTTTTGTGAAAATTATATAATTTTTGGAATAGACCAACAAGTTTGTCTTGTCTGTTTTTAACATTTTGTTATGGGTTACCAAACACACATCACTATTATTTTATTATTTTTTCTTTATTTAAAGAATTCAATGATAAATATAATATGACTGTTAATTAGTTTCTATTTTTTTTAGATTTCTCTTGTTTTGAACATAAAAAGAAAGTTAAGAACAAATATAAACATGTTATGAAACTCGTATTTTTTTGAAAATCAGCAATAATCTATAATTATGAACAAGTGTCGTTAAATACAGATAAACACATGATTGTTTACTTCTTTTTTTTATTTTTATTGTTTGTTTTTATGTTTATAATTCCTCAATCAAAATCTCTATTTTTTTTGTAAGATTAAAATTCTTGTTTACGGTAGCATTTTTTATTTCTTCCAAATATTTTAACATTTTTTTATAAGAAAACTTATCCACTAAAAAATGTGTGTTGTAAACAGAAATAAACAAACACATAAACAATAAATTTTAAAGTAACTACAAAAAACAAATATACAAAAATTCTTTGTACTTTGCTTGAATAAAAAGTAAATATAGAATGACAACGAATGATTTTATATGTCAGATTAATAAAGAAGGTATTTATCTGAATATGACCGAAAAAGTTGCCTTGATAGAAACAGGTGAAATTTCGGTTAAAGATGTGTTTCATATAGTTACATCAAATAAGGAACCTGAAGCGTTCTATGCTTGCTGGATTTTGAATCATTATGTTGACAATCATGCTTTTGTTTTGGAGAATGATTTGAACGAAGCAGTTGAATTATTGCCAAATATAAAAAGAAGTGGTTTATTAAGATTGGTGTTACGCTTATTTGTCATTACTCCTAATTGGAAAATTGAAAAATTAGGTTTGTTGTTGGATTTTTGTATGAATTGTTTGACAAATATGACTATTCCCGTTGGTGTTAAAACACATGCAATGTCAATTATTGATAGAATTGCTGAAACCGAACCTGAAATTCGTGATGAGGTTTTGCTTGTTGTCGAAGAAATTTTTCCATACCTATCAACAGGCGGAAAAAACAGAGCGGGGAAAATGATAAAAAAATATAAGAGTACAAGTCGTTAATGTGCGAACTTTGCATACATGTATGAATCGTACAAAATGCCGTCAATAAGGAAATTCTTGCGTAGAATGCCTTCACGTTCGAATCCGAGTGATTCAAACAATTGTACCGAAGTTGTGTTTTCCGTGCAAATTTGTGCTTCCACTCGCACAATTCCTTGCGAGAATAGGCGTGAAACCAATGTTTGTAGTAACTCTTTCGCAAATCCGCAATGCTGATATGCTTCCAAGACAACTATGGTGACCGAGGCTGTCACATGCTTGGGGACAAGATGTGCCGAGGCGAATCCTACAAAAGTGCCGTTCTCGTAGCCGGCAATAGAGATTCGTTGCTCGTCGGCAACCCAGTTTTGCAATGAAGAGTCTTTGAGCGTTTCACAGTAGTCCAAATCGGTGTAATGCAACAATTTTTTGTTTGAGAAAATTGCCAATAAATCGTCAAAAGCACTATGAAATTCAATAATTTGCATTACCATCTGTCATATTCTATTACGGAAAGATTTTTGGGCGTTCCGTTTTCAATTCCAAGTTCTATCATTGTTCGTTTTTGATGAAAGCCCGTTTTCCCGATTGCTCCGGGGTTGATGTGCAGCAAATTCAGTTTGGCGTCGTTCATCACCTTTAATATGTGGGAATGCCCGCTGATGAAAATGTTTGGCTTATATGAAAGAATCTCTTGTTTTACCGAGGGTTCATATTTCCCAGGATAGCCGCCTATGTGTGTCATCAGCACTTTCAAACCGTCACACTCGAACGTGGCGATTTTCGGAATACGAATGCGCAAATCCTGCCCGTCAATGTTGCCATACACGGCGTGAACTGTCGTAATTCCTTGCAATTGTTCCAGCACCTGCAACGAGCCAATATCGCCCGAATGCCAGATTTCGTCAGCCGCCCTTGCGTGGTTCAAAATCGCCTCGTCTAAATAATTGTGCGTATCGGAAAGAATAAGAATCTTTTTCATTTGTTTGAAATTGTAACAAAAGTAAGTGTTTTTTTATGTACTTTTGCACGAACTTAAATAAAATTCGTATGTCAGGTCATAGTAAATGGGCAAAAATTAAGAGAGACAAAGGAGCGAATGACTCTAAGCGAAGCAAGATATTCTCTCGTATTTCGAAGGAAATCACTATTGCGGTGAAAGAAGGTCAATGTGGCGACCCTGATATGAATCCGCGTTTGCGTCTTTGCATTCAGAACGCAAAAAGTCAGAATATGCCGAAAGAGGTTATCGAGCGTGCCATAAACAAGGGTAAGCAAGATAAATCCGATTTCGAGTTGTTGACATACGAGGGCTACGCAAATGGCGGTGTTGCCGTGTTTGTGGAATGTTTGAGCGACAACAACAATCGTTCTTATACTGCTGTTCGCACGTGTTTCAAGAAATACAACAACAGTTTGGGCAACAACGGTTCCTTGGCGTTCATTTTCGATAGAAAAGGCGTGTTCGAAATCAAGAAAAGCGCTATTCCTATGCCGCTGGACGAGTTCGAATTTGAGTTGATTGACTCAGGTTTGGACGAAATGGATGCCGAAGACGAGGAAATCGTTACATTATATTGTCCGTACGATTCTTTCGGCGAAATGCAGAAAAAGCTTGAAGAATTGAAAATTGAAATCGACAATGCAGAACTGAAGCAAATTCCAAATACGACAAAGGAATTGCCGTTGGAAGATGCTCAGAAAGTGATGAACTTTGTCGATGCTTTGGAAGAAATTGATGACGTGAGTGCGGTATATCACAATCTTGAAATTACCGACGAATTAGCAAATACATTGGGATAATGGAAAACAAATCGCAAAATACGGCGACTATTTTGGCTCATTGCAAGGACCAGAAGGGTATTGTGATGGCAGTCACCGACTTTATATTGAAAAACAACGGAAACATTCTGTATTTGGATCAACACGTTGACCGTCAGGAATCGGAGTTCTTTATGCGTGTGCAATGGGACTTGGATGGATTTAACATTCCTACCGAGAAAATCGGCGACTATTTCACGACGTTGGTTGCAAAACCGTCGAAGATGTCGTTCGAGATTCATTTTTCAAATACGAAACAGCGTTTGGCAATCTTCGTGTCGAATCTCTCGCACTGTATTTACGACATTCTTTCACGTGCCCGTTCTGGCGAGTGGGACATTGAAGTTCCGCTTATCATAAGCAATCACGAAAAACTTCGTCATATTGCCGAGGAATTCAATATCCCATATTATTGTTTGCCAATCACGCCAGAAAACAAGTTGGAGCAAGAGGCAAAAATCAAGAAATTGCTTCGCGAAAACAATATCGACTTGGTGATTCTTGCGCGCTATATGCAAGTGGTGTCTGACTCATTTATAAAAGATTACACCAATAGAATCATCAACATTCACCATTCGTTCTTACCTGCATTTCCAGGTGCGAAACCTTACGAATCGGCGTATGCCCGTGGCGTGAAACTGATTGGTGCTACCAGCCACTACGTAACTCCCGAACTTGATGCCGGTCCGATTATAGCACAAGGCGTAACCCAAGTTTCGCATAAGGATACGGTTGAAAACATGAAACGTAAGGGTTTGGATTTGGAGAAGATAGTGCTTTCAAAAGCTATTTGGTCGCATATTCAGCATAAAACATTGGTATTCAATAACAAGACTATTGTTTTTGAATAACCCTTTTTTACGAAAAGACATGATAAATTTGTAGAAAAACTGCAAATTTGTTACTCGTTTTGTTTCTTTTTGTATGTTTGTAATGACGAATTTTGAAAAATTGTAAGAAAATGAAAAAAATATTCTTCGGTTTATTGTTTGTTATCGTTGTTGGGATAGTGTTGACTTTTGTTTTCTCAAATACAAAAATAATTCAAAAAAACACGGTAAGAGATGTCATTGAAAACGCTGTAGAACTTGACAAACGCGATGTGAAAGTTACTTTGAAGGGTGTCATCTCTTCACCAATATCACAAAAGAAAAAACGCTTTTGGTTTGAAGACAGTACTGGACAGGTTATCATAGAGGTAAAATCACATCTTATGCCAATGGTTCCTTCAGACAACACAGTTCAAATTGAGATTCGTGGCGAAGTTGATTCTGAAATTGACGATGGCGAAGGCGTAAAAATCGAAGTTGACGAACTAATTCTTGACGAAGGCGAACCGAACGAGGAAGAGTTTATGATGTAATTTCTACTCGTGCCCTATATTGCGTGTCTAACGTGACAGGCGTCAGCGAAAGGTAGCCAGCTTTAATTCTGCCATTTATTATATCTATTGATTTTGAAGCTTGGATTTTGTGGTCAGCAAGCAAATCTTCGCTATTGTTGAAGAAATCCACCGAAAACGTCCCTATTTTTCCATCTTCTACAAATCTGTCGTAAAACAGACGAGCAACCAATCCCATCGTCATTCTCAGGTTAAATTCCACACAAGGATGTACGAAAAATTGTCCGTTTTCCTTGTAGATAAACATATCTACGCCCACGAATCCAGTATAATGCGGAGCAATATGTTCCGAAATAAACGCAACGAGTGACTTTTGAATAGCGTTAAGGTTTTCAACCGAAATCCATTCTTGTAATTTATTGACAATGACATCATTCGAAGCAAGCAGATTTCCTTGATATGCTCCGTGTTCGTTGGTGAAAAACCACGAATAGCCGGCAAAATCAGTTTCTCCGTTTTTACACGAAAATTCCATGGCAAAGTCTTGAATGATAGTGTATAACGGTTCTGCTATCACGCTCCCCTGCTTTATGGCAATATTTTTAACCCGATTAAGCAAATTTTCGGGCAAATAGCCTAAACTTCGCACAATTCCTTTGCCACTCCCCGACCATGGCGCCTTAAAAATTGCATACGGATGCACGGCAACAAAGTTCTCAATGTCTTCGCCCGCAAGCAATGACGCTGGTTTTGCAAGATGCAGTGTTGGATTTTCCAACGGTTGTAAAAATGCTGTCGCTTCAATAGCCAGATTTCTATGTTGCAATGTCCGAAGCCGATCCAACTGCTCAACCGACGGAAGTTGTGAAACGCCTTTTTTTTCAAAATACCTGCGAATGGTCTTATTCCATCCCCACGGAGAAATCTCCGCCGATTCGGCTGGTTGTGTCGCAAAAGAATTATTTCTTAGTTGTGGAAACAAAGTTTGTTGCTCCACAAGCCACGATTGTTCCGCATTTTCGGTATAAATCACGGCATTCTCGTCACCATACCAGATGGGAAGCACCGAGAAATCACGAGCAAAAACTTTTGCCGACTGCGGAGCATCAAAATGGTCAGAATCAGATGCAAGTGCCAAATCGTGGTCGGGATTAAAAATGTATAGTTTTCGCATACACTAAAACTTCGACATAAATTTGTAGAAATAGTCCTTGTTTTCAATCGAAAACTGATTTTTCATTCCTAACGCAATCGGAATAAACTTATTCTCGGAATTGTACACCAAAAACCATTTGTCCGCCTCATTTTTGTAGTTATTCCAGAAATTCTCCTTGCTTCGGTAATATCGCCGAATCACGTCACGATTTGGCACAAAATGACCGCCTTTAAGCACGCGTTCCTTGATACGCTCAATACAAACTTCGGGAGAATACAAAAAAACATATACCAGCGTCACTTCGTAACCTTCCTTGTGAAAATCGTTCATCATCTTGGTAAGATAGGTTCCCGACAACGTACTTTCAATAAGAACGCTCTCGCCACGTTTTTTGTACTCCTCGAGTTGTTTAAAGAAAATTTTTCCGGCACTCACACTCACCCTGCTCATATTCACAGGATCGATTGTTTTGGCAATTTCGTCGGCATTCAGACACGCCATTGGGTGCAGTTCTATGTAGCTCTGCGTAAATGTAGTTTTTCCCGAACCATTCGGACCACCTATAATTACCAATTCTTTCGTATCTGCCATACCAACGCATTTTCAATACAAAGATAGGAAACTTGCCACAGAGGTTACACAAAAATCTGTTATTTCTTGAAATTTTCCACTGCTCGCTTCCATTCTTCCAGAACGGGTGCAGGTTTTTCATTCTCAATATGCACAAACGTCGTGACTGAAAAGTTCGCAAGTTGCTCACCTTCAGCAGTTTTCTTGAAAATTGCCTGGAGCATGTCGAAACTGGAATTCCCCCAACGGACAACCTTGTTTTTCACACAAATTTCGTCGGTTAGATACAAGGGCTTCACGTAGGTTGTATTTACCTGACAAATAAGTGTGTTAGACGTCTTTGCCTGAAGCACTTCTTTAAAATAATGCATGCGCCCCAAGTCGTAATACGAATGATACACGCCATTGTTGATATGGCCGTTGCTGTCCATGTCGGTAAAGCGAACTTGAATATCTACCGAATGGGAAAATGCCTGCTGTAAAACCTCGTCTTTTGTCATTACTTGCGAATTATAGTGATTTGTCCGTTGTTTGATAATTTAATGATTTGCGAAGCCTTTGCCTTTTTCATATCGTTCTGACGATAGTTCACCACATAGTCAACACCATCAATTATTTGACTATCAATATCTTGGAAGATTTCAGCCGTTGGATTTCCATGGATATTCGCCGAGGTGGAAACAATAGGTTTTCGGAACTGCTGAATCAGTTGGTCGGTGAAAGGCTCACTCGTCACACGAATGCCTATGCTGCCGTCCTGCCCCACAAGGTTTTCCGGAAGATTTCGAGCCTTGTCGAAAATAATGGTCATAGGTGAAGTCGCACAATCAATCAAATCGTATGCAACTTGCGGCATATCAACCACATAGCGCTCAAGCATCGCCACAGAATTCACCAGCACAAGCAACGGGATATTGCCGTCGCGGTGTTTCAGTTTGAAAACCTTGTCGATTGCTTCGGCGTTGGTGGCATCGCAACCAATTCCCCAAATGGTGTCGGTTGGATACAGAATGGTGCCGCCGGAACGAAGCACCTCGCAACACTTTTTTATATCTTCTTTCATTTGTATATCAAAACATTTATTTTTTCTGGTGAAAGCATCATGGCCGCCACTTTTTTTATCATTTCGTTGGTAACGGCATTTATTTTCCGGGAAACTTCCTCAAACGAATCTATGTGATTGAACCACCAACACGATTTCGCGTTATTCAGCATGAGCGACATATAATTATCGTCGGAGATGGCAAGTTGTCCCAAAATCTGTTGTTTGTAGGCAGCAAGTTGTTCTTCGGGAAGACCGTTTGCCACAATGTCGGCAAACAGGTTTGCAATAATTTCCCGACACTGTGGCACCTTTGCATAGTCCGTTCCGAAATATACGGCAAACACGCCCGTATCGGAATAGGCAGTATAATTCGCCTCTATATTGTACGTAAGTCCCTGTTCTTCACGGAGTTTCAGATTCAGCAACGCATTGAACGACGGGCCTCCCAAAATATTCGTCAACAACGAAGACGCAAACTTCAAGTCGCTGGAAATTGCCGGAGCATACGAGCCCAGCACACAATGAGCTTGGTGAGTCTTTTTATTTTTTACGATATTGAAATTCGTTCCACGTGGAACAAATGGTTTTTCTGCCAGTTTTTCCTGCTGTGTGTCAGTAGTTTGACCGAAGTAAGTTTGAGCAAAACTTTTAATTTTTTCTAAATCTACCCCACCCACATACGACACGACAAGGCGCTCATTTCTGTATAGTTTCCGATAGGCGGCAAGAACATCGGAGCGTTTCATTTTGCGGACCGACGATTTTGTCCCCAGAATGTTCGACGCAAGCGAATGACCAGCAAACAATAGTTCTTCAAAGTCATCGTAGATAATTTCGGCAGGAGAATCCTCATACGATTCTATTTCGTCTATCACCACCGTTTTTTCTTTTTTCAGTTCCTCTTCGGGAAATACAGAGTTATGAAAAATCTCGCTCAACACCGAGAACGCCCGTTCCACGTGGTCGTTGGCAATGGCGATTTGGAAACACGTTTCCTCCTTGGCGGTGTAGGCGTTCATTTCGCCGCCCACCGATTCCACCATATTCATCAGTTCCGAATAGGAATATTTGTCAGTTCCCTTGAAAATTGCATGTTCAATCAAGTGCGAAACACCCAGTGTTTCACCGTCGTTGCGGGAGCCAGAGGCCAGGTACAGGCCGACATACGAAGCAGATGAATCGGCAGCGGACAAACAGACTTTTGTCCCATTGGCAAGAGTTAGCGTTGTTTCCTTGTTATTCACAATTTTTTTTCGCAAATATACATTTTTTCCGTTCATTTCTTTTGGTGGCAAAAGAAACGAACCAAAGAAAAACCACCGACGGACCTGCTCCACTAAAAATCAACTGCGTTCCGCTAAAAGAGTTGAAGTGCCGCACTTTCGTAGTGCAAGCCGTCATGTATTAGGGCACCAACTCTTTTTACGCTGCACTCCATTGATTTTCTTGACGCTCCGCAGCTCAGTCGGAATGTCGAGTGGTAAAGGGAAACGTGTATTTTGCTATTTTATGTTTTTTACTATACAATGAAGGTTCGACTCCACAGATGAGCGTTAAGAAAAACAGAGAATGGAGCGTAAAGAACTCTCGGCTTGGCGGCGTGGGTTGTGTGTCAGCGCCATTTCGAGAATTTAGCGGAATGAACTGTTTTTTAGCGAAGATGTGGCGTCGACGGCGGTTTTTGTTACTTTTTGTCGCTGTAGACAAAAAGTAAAGAAAACTTTCTTATTTTTGATGTTGTTATAATAGTTACAATATGAAACGTTTCTTTTTTACAAGTGTTATTTTAAATCTTTTGACGTCGATTTTACTATCGTTTAATGTACATGCACAGAACGAATTTGTTGACTTGGGTTTAAGCGTTACATGGGCTACGTGCAACGTTGGCGCTAATTCTCCAGAGGAAAATGGTGAGTATTATACATTTGATAATGCGTTAACATTAAAGAAAAACGAGGAAAGATTACCGACAAAAGAGGAATTTCAAGAATTGATTGATAATTGCACGTGGTTATGGACAGAAGAAGGAGTGCATGGATATATGGCGACAAGCAAAAAGAATGGTAACAGCATCTTTCTCCCTGCTGCTAGCACACGCTACGGGACGAGTGTTGAGCTCGTTGGTTCCCACGGCGGCTATTGGTCGAGTTCAACCGATGATGGGAGCGACTTCGTTGCCTTTCTGTACTTCTGTATTTTCGACGTGAGCGTAGGCTTCGACGACCGCAGTCTTGGGCGATCAGTCCGTCTTGTGCAGGATGCGAAGAAATAACTTTTTCTTTCAAGAGAAAAAGTAACAAGAAAAAATCTTATTTTTGATGTTGTTATAATAGTTACAATATGAAACGTTTCTTTTTTACAAGTGTTATTATAAGTCTTTTGACGTCGATTTTACTATCGTTTAATGCACATGCACAGAACGAATTTGTTGACTTGGGTTTAAGCGTTACATGGGCTACGTGCAACGTTGGCGCTAATTCTCCAGAGGGAAACGGTGAGTATTATACATTTGATAATGCGTTAACATTAAAGAAAAACGAGGAAAGATTACCGACAAGAGAGGAATTTCAAGAGTTGATAGATAATTGTACATGGTTATGGACAGCAGAAGGAGTGCAAGGATATAAGGTTACAAGCAAAAAGAACGGCAACAGCATTTTTCTTCCTGCTGCTGGCAAGCGCGACGAGGGCATTGACGGGCCAAAGGTGTTTTTTGGTGGTTCCATCGGCTACTACTGGTCGAATTCGGCTTACAATGACGAGAAAGCCTACTTTTTGTACTTCGGCGAAATTATTGGTATGGATTACTATGACCGCATTGAGGAACGGTCTGTCCGCCTTGTGCAAGATGCAAAGAAATAACTATTATCTTCCTAAATAGACAAGCAACACATTAATGTCTGCCGGAGAAATACCGCTGATTCGTGACGCCTGGCCAATGGTTTCGGGGTCAATCTTTGTGAGTTTCTGCCGTGCCTCGGTTGACAGTGACTCAATTTTCTCGTATGGAATTTTCCCTTTGATTTTGATATAATCCAAACGGGAAATCTTTTCGGCAATCTGTCGCTCTTTCTCAATATATCCCGAATACTTTATGTTTATATCCACCGACTCCTGAACAACGTCCCAATCAACATCGTCGGTTTCGATAAAATCAGATTGTTCCACGTGGAAACATTTTACCGAAACATTCGGGCGAGCGATAAGGGACGCAAGTTTCGTCGATTCCGACAAGGGCTTACTTCCAAGTGATTCAAGAATTGGATTCGCCTGTGCCATTGTCATTTTTTTCTCGTTCACGTAATTTGTGAGCTTCTCAACAGCAGCCATTTTATGTTCAAATGCCTGCTTGCGAACATCGTCAACCAAACCAAGTTCGATTCCTTTTGGCGTCAAACGGACATCAGCATCATCCTGACGAAGCAAGATTCTGAACTCCGCACGGGAAGTAAACATTCTGTATGGCTCATTCACGCCTTTGGTAATAAGGTCGTCAATCAGCACGCCAATATACGCCTCGTCACGATGAAGAATGAACGCCTCACGTTCCGACGCCTTGAGCGAAGCGTTGATTCCGGCAATCAAACCTTGTGCCCCCGCTTCTTCGTAGCCAGTTGTTCCGTTGATTTGTCCGGCGAAGAACAAATTCTGTATCATTTTCGTCTCCAACGAAGCCGTGAGCTGCGTCGGCATAAAAAAATCGTATTCAATGGCGTAGCCAGGGCGGAAAATCTTACAATTCTCCAAACCGGGCAACAAACGCATCGCCTTATATTGCACATCAGCAGGCAGCGACGATGAAAATCCGTTCAAATAATATTCGCACGTGTTGATTCCCTCAGGCTCCAAAAAAAGTTGATGTTTGTCCTTGTCGGCAAACGTCACCAATTTTGTTTCAATGCTCGGGCAATATCGCGGGCCGATACTTTTTATTGTTCCGTTGTACAATGGTGAATCGGCAAAACCCGAACGAAGAACTTCGTGAACCTGCGGATTCGTGTAAGTCATCCAACAACTCAATTGAGGTAATCTTTGAATTGTTCCACGTGGAACAAACGAAAAACTACCAATCTCGTCGTCGCCTTTTTGTTCCTTACATTTTGAAAAGTCAATCGTTCTTCCATCAATACGAGCAGGAGTACCTGTTTTCATTCTTCCAACCTCAAATCCAAAATCGCGGATTTGGTCGGAAAGTTTATACGAAGGCAACTCTCCTATTCTACCTCCTTCGACTTGCGAACGACCAATGTGCATCAAACCATTCAAAAAAGTTCCATTGGTTAACACAACCGATTTTGCCTTGATAGAAATTCCCCAAACCGTTTTAACTCCAACAACTTTATCTTTGTCGAGCAACAGTTCGCAAACAGCATCTTGCCAAAAATCAAGATTTGGGATAGATTCAAGTTCTTCGCGCCAGTGCTTAATGAACAACGCCCTGTCGGCTTGCGAACGAGGGCTCCACATAGCAGGGCCCTTCGATTTGTTCAACATTCGGAACTGAATTGACGAAGCATCGGTGATTTTTCCCATAGCACCACCAAGTGCGTCAATCTCGCGGACAATCTGTCCTTTGGCAATACCACCAACGGCAGGATTGCACGACATAGCCGCCATTTTCGTCATATCCATTGTGATGAGCAACGTCTGTGAACCCAGACGGGCAGCGGCAGCGGCGGCTTCACAGCCAGCGTGTCCGGCGCCAACAACTATTACATCGTATTCTTGTAACATACTATTCTACCAAACGCAAATAATAATCTTCCTTTTGAGTCATAACTTTCTTATCCTCAGGCTTTTTGTCTTTGTAACCGACCAAATGAAGCACTCCATGAATCAGGATTCGATAACATTCATTGAGTTTTGTCACCTTGTTCTGCTTGGCATTGTCCTCTATCCTATCCATGCTCATATAAATATCCGAAGCAATTTCCGTTTCCGAATAATCAAACGTGATAATGTCGGTATAGTAATCGTGCTTTAGGAAATTTTGATTGATTCCCAACAAATAATTGTCGGAACACGCAATGAAATTGATGTAGTCGATTTTTTTCTTCGACTCGTTTTGGACAATGATTTGGACTATAGAACGAAACGATGTCCTACGCAATCCCGAAGGAAATTTGGAGTCCTCTTGGAAGAAATTTATTTTCATTGTAAACTCAAATGAAACAATCAATTAACAAGGCAAAAATAGTATTTTTTCCGTTTCAATATTTTTGTGACGAAATTTTCATCCTTATTTTCAAAAAAACTAATCCTTGGCAATTATATACCATTCTTGCTTGAAAAATGTTGAGACACAATGCTTTAGTCTTTCCGCTGGCTCGTCTGTTCAAATAGTATTTTGATATTGCGCCTTGTCCTTTTTCAAAACAAATTATAATAGTCTTTATTAGGGAATAGCTCAAATTTATTTTTTTCGTATTTTGCCACATAATTTTTGAATTACTATGAGACAATTTTTCAGAGTTTTTTTCGCCACGGCATTGGGAGCAATATTAGGCGTTGTCATTATCATATTTTTGATAGTAGGAATTTTTGTTGCTTCGGCGTCAAAAAGTATCTCGTCAACCAAGTATGAGAAAGAAAACGTTTTGCTACTTCGTAACGTCGTTACCGTCGGTGAAATTTCCACACCCGAAACGCCCTCATTCCTGTCAACAGTCGATTCTGAATCGGAATTGGGGCTGGTCGATATGATTCGCACGCTGGAAACAGCCGCCGATGACGAAAAAATTTCGGGTATCGTTTTGGACGATGTCGTACTGAATGCGGGCTACGCAACTATATGGGAATTAGCTGATGCTCTCCAAAACTTTAAGGAATCGGGGAAATTCGTGGTTGGCCATTTCAATACGCTTTCGCAAAAAACGTATTTGCTTGCTTCGGTGTGCGACGAAATTTCAATGAACGCCGAAGGTATGGCAGAATTTCACGGAATCTCTTCTACCTCAATTCATTATAAAAACCTTCTTGAAAAAATTGGTTTGAAACCTGTGATGATTCGCTGCGGAAAATATAAAAGTTACGTGGAATCGGTTACGGAAAATAAGATGAGCGAAGCAAACAAGGAACAAAAACAAGCATATATCAATGCTATATGGAAAACATATTGTGCTGCGATACAAAAATATAGAGAAGTGAACGGTTCGCAACTGAACTCATTTGCCGACAGCGTGTTGGTGTGCTTGCCAACTGAACTGCGTGCATTCGGCTTCATCGACAAGATTCAGCATGCCGACGAGTTTTGGAACTCCGTGAAAACTCGTATGAACATTGATTTGAATAAATCGGTTCCAACCGTTTCTTTTCGTGCATATATGGATGATTGCGCGGAACAAGAGGCTGCAGACACCTCGTTTGCTCGCAATATTGCGGTCGTGATAGCCCAAGGTTCCATAGATATGGGCAAATCCGATGAGGAATCCATTGGAAGCGAGACATACGCTTCGTTGTTCAAGAAGATTCGCAAGGATTCAACGGTAAAATCGGTCATTTTCCGCATCAATTCGGGTGGTGGCTCGGCATTGGCCTCGGAACTGATTTGGCGTGAAGTTGCCCTGACGGCACAAGAAAAACCTGTTATTGTTTCAATGGGCGACATGGCGGCTTCGGGAGCATATTATATAGCGGCTCCGGGGGCAAAAATCATTGCTTCGCCAATGTCGTTGACTGGCTCAATCGGCGTGTTCGGTCTGTCGATGACGGCAAATGGACTGCTGAATAAAATCGGTGTCAACGTGGATAAAGTCAATACGCACCCGCATTCCGACTTTGGCAACGTTTCTCGCGATATTGACGCCGTGGAAATGCGCGCCATTGAAAAATCAATCGACAAAACGTATCTGACCTTCAAACAACGTGTTTCGGAGGGAAGAAACTTATCGGTAGATTTTGTTGAGGAAATTGCGCAAGGTCGCGTATGGAGCGGTGTTGACGGCTTACGAATAGGCTTGGTTGACACACTTGGCGGATTGAATGCCGCCTTGCAGGAAGCAATTCGTTTGGCAAAAATTTCAGATGAACAGGAATTTGGCATTCAAGTATATCCAAAACCAAAAACGTTGTTCGACGTTGTGACGGAAAAACTTGACTTCCAGTCGTCGTTTGTCGATAAATTGGTACAAGACGAGGAACTCAAGACCTTGCTGAAAAACGTGCCGATGAAATCGGGTGTCTATACGCAGATACAAGAAAGTATGACTATAGAATAATGCGGTACGTAAAGTATATATTATTCCCGTTTTCTTTGCTTTACTGGCTGTTCACGTATTGCAGGAATCTTTGTTTTGACAAAGGAATCTTGAAGCAGACGGAGTTCGACATTCCCGTAATTTCGGTTGGAAACATTACCGTGGGTGGTACGGGCAAAACTCCTCACGTTCAGTATATTATACAACTTCTTAACGGAATGAAGGTCGCTTCGTTGAGCAGAGGTTACAAACGAAAATCAAAAGGATTTGTGCTGGCAAACGCCGAGACAACTGTGTCGGAGTTGGGCGACGAGCCATTTCTGTTGCACCGACGATTTCACGACTTGCATGTTGCCGTTTGCGAAAAACGTGTCGAGGGTGCTCAGAAACTATTGGAACAGGTTCCTTCATTGAAAACAATCGTGCTGGACGATGCATTCCAACATCGCTACATAAAACCAGGTCTGCAAATTTTGCTGATTGATTACAATCGCCCGTTGTGGCACGACCACGTTTTCCCCGTCGGTTTTCTGCGTGAAGGTAAGTATGCCGTTTCCCGTGCCGATGTGGTGATAATCACCAAATGCCCCGAAACATTGTCGAAAAACGAGGTTGAAACGTATAAGAAACGATTAGGCCTGACTCGTCAGAAATTGTTCTTTTCAACGATGGAATATGGTTCCGTGTATGAATTCAGCACAAAACAATTGTATGACAATCAGGATTTTTTCACGCAACACAACGTGTGTCTCGTCACTGGTATTGCCGAGCCAAAACCGCTGGAACAATATGCGGAATCGTTTGGTAATCAAGTTAAAACGAAGTCGTACCCCGACCATTATTCTTATTCCGAAACTGATGTAAAAGAATTGTCGGCATTATCGTCTGACTATAAGATAGTTACAACCGAAAAAGACGTGTATAAGTTGGCTGAGATTCTCCCACAAACAAAAATATTTGTCATTCCTATTATGCCGAGGATTTTGTTTGGAAAACAAGAGGAATTTAATGCTGAAATTCGTCGATTTACGAGTGAATAATCATTGTTGAAAGTATGCCAATTTACGTAGAACAGCATCCCTTGCAGCCATTTTTGCCGAAGAAAGCAACTGTTTTGTTTCTCGGAAGTTTTCCTCCGCCTCGTAAACGGTGGTCAATGGAGTTTTTCTATCCGAATATTCAAAACGATATGTGGAGAATTTGGGGGCTGATATTTTTCAATAATCCGAATTATTTTGTGTTGCCGTCTGTGAAAAAATTTGATTATCAGAAAATTGTTGATTTTTGTAATCTCTATGGATTGGCGTTTTACGACACGGCTTCTGCGGTTAAACGGTTACAAGAGAATGCATCCGACAAATATTTAGAGGTTGTGCAACCAACTGATATTGAGGCATTGCTTTCGCAAATCCCATGTTGCCAGGCTATTGTTACAACTGGCGAAAAAGCGACTGACGTAATCGTCTCTGTCTATAATTGTGCTAAACCCAAAGTTGGAACAAGTGAAAAAATACAAATAGGTACGCAATGGTTTGATTTCTATCGAATGCCTTCATCTTCAAGGGCTTACCCGTTGGCGTTGGACAAAAAAGCAGAGTCATACCGGCTTCTTGTCCCGTATTTTCATTTTGACCATTGATGTTTTCTGCGAAATCGTTATTTTTGTAAAAAAATGCTATGGAACTTGTATTTGCATCGAATAACAGACATAAACTAGAAGAGATTTCGAAGATAATCGGAAGTAATTATTCTATTCTCAATCTAAAACAAGCAGGTTGTGAGGGTGAAATACCAGAAACGGGCAACACATTGACAGAAAATGCGTTACAAAAAGCTCACTGGGTATATGACAAAACGGGGAAAAATTGTTTTGCTGACGACACAGGTCTTGAAATAGATGCGTTGGACGGGGCCCCAGGTGTATATACAGCTCGTTTTGCCGGCGATGACTGCACTCCCGAAGATAACATCCAAAAAACGTTACGATTGATGAAAGGGATGGAAAATCGTCGGGCATGCTTCAAAACGGTGATTGCTTGTATAATTGACGGGAAGGAATACTTGTTCCATGGTGAAATAGAAGGTGAGATTGCCACAGAAAAAATGGGAGATGGTGGTTTTGGCTACGATCCGATTTTTTTACCCAAAGGATATAAGGAGTCTTTTGCCCAAATGCCCCTTGAACAAAAAAATGCAATGAGTCACAGAGGTCGTGCAACGGCAAAGTTTGCTAGCTTTTTAGCAAAATTATAGAAATTATTGTCTGAGGTTTTTCAAGGTCATAGTTAGGATGAGTTTCAATTTTTTATTCTCATTTTTTTTCATATCTTTGCAAAGATTAATGTAAAAAATTATGGCTAACAACATTGAAAGTACTATCATTGACAACTTGTTACAAATCAAGGCAATAAAATTACAACCCGAAAATCCTTTTACGTGGGCAAGTGGTTGGAAATCACCTATTTATTGCGACAATAGAAAAACGCTTTCGTACCCTCACGTGCGCGAATGTCTGAAACAGGCGTTTGCTGAGAAAATCAAGGCTCAATATCCTGATGTTGAGGTAATTGCAGGTGTGGCAACGGGAGCAATCGCTGTTGGCGTGCTTGTGGCAGAAGCGTTGAATCTTCCGTTCATTTACGTTCGTTCTGCTTCAAAGGACCACGGCCTTGGCAATCAGATTGAGGGCTATTACGAAGAGGGTCAGAAAGTTGTGGTTATTGAGGATTTGATTTCAACAGGTGGAAGCAGTCTGAAGGCAGTTGAGGCGTTGCGTGCCGCAAACATCAATGTTCTTGGTATGTTGGCAATTTTCACATATCAATTCAATGTTTCCGTTGAGGCTTTTGCCAATGCAAAATGTAAGGTCGATACGCTCACGAATTACACGGCTCTTGTGGAATTGGCAACAGAAAGAAATTATATCACGCCGGCTCAAATGGAGAGTTTGAAAGACTGGCGTCAACATCCCGATACGTGGGGAAAATAACATACCATGTCGATTTCGGTAAAAAATATAGTTAAGACGTACGGAACACAACGCGCAGTCGATGGCATTTCGTTTGAAATCCCGTCGGGCGAGATTGTTGGTTTCATCGGTCCTAACGGTGCCGGCAAATCGACCACGATGAAAATCATCACGGGTTTCCTTTCTGACTTTGAAGGCGAAGTACTTGTGAACGGCATCGATGTCCGTCAGAATCCGATTGAGGTGAAGAAAAACATTGGTTATCTGCCTGAACATAATCCCTTGTATCTTGAAATGTATGTCAAGGAATATCTGATGTTCGTTGCTAAAATTTATGGTTTAAATAAGAATACTGAAGGAATTGTAAATGATATTATTAAACGTGTCGGTTTAGAGAAAGAGATTCATAAAAAAATCTCTATGCTCTCGAAAGGCTATCGGCAGCGTGTGGGACTGGCTGCGGTGCTTGTCCACGACCCTAAAGTATTGGTTTTGGACGAGCCGACTACAGGACTGGACCCCAATCAGTTAATTGAAATCAGAAGTTTGATTGAGGCAGAGGGAAAGTCAAAGACTATAATGCTCTCAACGCATATTATGCAGGAGGTCGAGGCGATTTGTGACCGCGTGATAATCATCAACAACGGTCGCATTGTTGCTAACGACACTGCCGAAAATATTAAGAAAGACAGATCATTAGAAGAAGTTTTCCACGAATTGACACAATCTCAGGGCGAATGAAGAAAATTACGACATACATAGCGACTCTCTTGATGTGTGCAGGTTTGCAGGCACAAGAGCAAATCGCACTTAATGTGTCGATGCCCGATGCCAGCGATTTTGTGGATTCCAACGCAATAATTAGAAATTACAACACGCAACTCGACAGTCTGGTCAATTTGTGGTACGTGCAGCAAGCTGGTGGAATAAGTTTTTCGGAGCATTCCAAGAAACACTACGACAGCACGTATGTCCCAAAGTTTTCCAACAAGGAATACAAACACCGAATTGAGAATATGAATTCTGTCGTGAAAATCACGTACAACAATCGTGTGCAGTCGTATATCGACGTGTATGCGAACAAACGTCGCAATTCGGTTTGCTCAATGCTTGGTATGGCGGAATATTATTTCCCGATTTTTGAAGATATTTTTGAGCAGTACGATGTCCCACAAGAACTGAAATACCTTGCCATTATTGAGTCTGCACTGAATCCTAAGGCAAAATCGCCTGCTGGTGCTCGGGGAATTTGGCAATTTATGCCGTCAACGGGGAAAAATTACAAGTTGACAATCAACACCTACCTTGACGAACGTTGTGATCCGATAAAATCTACGCACGCTGCGGCAAAATATCTCAAGGATTTGTATAACATTTTTGACGACTGGATTCTTGCGATTGCGGCGTATAACTGCGGACCGGGAAACATCAAGAAAGCAATTGCCCGTTCTGGCGGAAAGACCGACTATTGGGAGATGTATGATTATTTGCCAAAAGAGACACGTGGTTACGTGCCGGCGTACATTGCCGCCTTTTATGTATTCGAAAACCACGAATTGCATAATTTGTATCCTCGGAAAGTCACTATGCCAAAAACCGACACGTTAATCATATCTAAAAAATTGCATTTCAAACAAATAGCAGAGGTACTTCAAGTTTCAGTTAAAGAAATAGAAGATTTGAATCCTCAGTATAAGGCCGACATGGTTCCATTCAGTGAAGAGGGTAGTCCGCTCTATCTTCCAATCGACTTGGTTTCACCATTCCTTCGTCTGCAAGATTCCATTTATGCGTATAAAGATTCTCTCTATTTGAACTTACAACCTGAACAAGTGATAGCCACAAATTCGCCGAAAGTCTCTAACTCCGCATCAACAGCGGGTAAGACGAAGATATACTACACGGTGAGACAAGGTGATACATATTCGAAAATCGGAAGCAAATACGGCGTTTCCGCAGCAACGGTGAAGTCTTGGAACCATAAGACGAGCAATATGTTGCATATAGGAGATAAACTCGTCATATATGTTGCTCCTACGGGTAAGGGGAATTCTGCGCCTAAATCAACGGTAGCACCGAAAAACACGACGGCAAGCACGTCTTCTACGGCAAAAAATACTCCGACAAAAACGGCCTCTTCACAAAATATTCATACTGTAAAATCGGGCGATACGCTATGGAGTATTTCCCACGCATACGGTACGACGGTAGAGAACATCAAGAGTTTGAACGGCTTGACGTCGTCAAAACTCTCGGTCGGAATGAATTTAAGAATACAATAATATGTGTGGTATTGCTGGATATTACTCAGTACATAACGTATTCTTTCCCAAAGAATTAGAACAAGTTGGAGAAAGTATTTCTTCAAGAGGTCCCGAACATCAGGGAACCTTCTCTGACGATTACGTCGGTCTCGTTCATAGACGACTGAAAATCATTGACTTGTCGGATGACTCCAACCAACCAATGTTTTCAGATGACGGAAGATATGTCATCGTCTATAATGGTGAAACCTACAATTATGATGAAATCCGACGGGAGCAGCAAATCCCCGTAAAAACGTCATCGGATACCGAAATCGTGTTGAAGACATTGATTTCCAACGGGATTGAGGCGTTGGAATATTTCAATGGAATGTTTGCCATTGCCTTGTATGACACGCTGGAGAAAAAACTGCTCGTCATTCGTGATAGAATGGGCGTGAAGCCGTTGTATTACTATTGGGATGGACATAATTTCGCATTCGCGTCTGAAATTAAAGCATTGCTTCAATTAAGTTTTATAAATCAAAATAAATCTTTAGATTATACTGCGCTAAATACATTCCTTCATTTAGGGTATTCGGGAACTGAACTCACGTTTTACAAAAACATATTCAAGGTGCCCGCCGGCTCATATATAGAGGTGACTGCTTCGGGAATGGAGATTCATTCGTATTGGTCAACCTACAGCGTCGTGCAAAACGAGACAGTCGATGACTTGTATTCTGCCAAAGAAATTTTGCGTGACTTGGTTGAGCAGTCCATTCGCTATCGCCTAAAAAGCGATGTCCCTTATGGAACTTTTTTAAGTGGAGGCATCGATTCTTCGCTGGTTACGGCTGTTGCCCAGCGAAATCTTTCCACAAAATTGAATACTTTCACTATCGCGTTTGCCGAAAACAAATACGACGAAAGTCAGTATGCAAAGAAAGTGGCCGATTATTTATCTACGAATCACACCGAGATGACGGTGACGCAGAAAGAGGCGGCACAGCTTATCCCCACAATTTTAGACACGTTCGACGAACCATTTGCCGATTCGTCGGCCATTCCTACCATGTTAGTCTCGAAACTCGCTAAGACCAAGGCAACCATGATTTTGTCTGGCGACGGTGGCGACGAACTATTTATGGGCTATGGAGCATATCATTGGGCAAAACGATTGGAAAATAACAAATTACAATTGTTTAGAAAACCAATCTATCTCGCTTCAAAACTTGGTAACTCTCGTATAAAGAGGGCAGGAACTGTTTTGAATTATCCCGACGAAAAGCAAATCCCTTCACATATATTTTCGCAAGAACAATATCTGTTTTCCCGAAACGAAATAAGTTCGCTTTTGCTACCCGACGTGAGAGGGGATATAATTCTGAATGAATTTCCTCAAGTAGCCAGAACGTTGTCGGCAAGCGAAAACCAGGCGTTGTTCGACATCAATTATTATTTACGTGAAGATTTGCTTACAAAAGTTGATCGGGCGTCAATGAAATATTCCCTTGAAGTCCGTGTGCCACTTCTTGATTTCAATATTGTGGAATTTGCTCTCAACCTCAACGAAAATCTCAAGATTCACAATGGGACGTCAAAATATCTGCTCAGACAAGTTCTTTACGAATACGTGCCTTCCGAATTATTTGACAGACCAAAATGGGGGTTTTCAATTCCTCTTTGTGAATGGTTACACAAAGATTTACATTATCTTATTGATGATTATTTAAACGAAAACTTAATCATAAAAACCAACGTGTTCAACCCCAAAGTTGTTCGTTCACTAGTCAGGAAATTTGAGAATGGCAGGAACGATTATCTGTATAATCGTCTATGGCAAATTATTCTCGTTCAAAAATTCTTGGAGGAGAAATTACGGTAAGATTATTAAGGTTGACTAAACTTTCAAGATTCGCGCTGCTAAATCAGTCTTTCTTGTCTTATTTACCGTATTATCCCACCTCAAATTGTGAGGTTACATTTTCTTATTAGGAAACCTTTGAAACCAATCATGTGCGAATAATACGATTTGATTTCTCGCTTTTCTATTCGTATTTTTCCGAAACGTGGCATAAATTTCTCAAAATCTTACATATAGATTAAAACTTTTTCTAAATTTGTGGCAATCGTAAAAAAATGTTTTATGCCATACAGAAGACTTCCAAATACTGATGCGGCTCGGTTGAGAGCGTTGCAAACAGCAATAGAGAAAAGTAAAAATGTGCCTCGTAACGAGTGTGCTATTTCGTATCAAACACTTTTAGAGGCAAAATTTTTTATCAATACTCTCCGTTACGGAATCGAGCAAAGTCGTTCCAACTATAGCCAGTCGGTCAAGAAAGGGGCTAATTTGGCTCAAATGCAACGACGTACAAAAATGTACATTTCTCATTTCATCCAAGTTCTGAATATGGCTATTCTCCGTGGTGAAATGAAAGCGTCCATACGTGAATTTTATGGTCTGAAAGGGAAAAAACTTCCTCCTTTGGAAACGATGGAAGACGTATTGGAATGGGGAAAGAAAATAATCGACGGCGAACAGGACAGAATAGCACATGGTGGCGCGAATATGACCAATCCGCATATTTCAATGGTAAAAATTGAATACAACAAGTTCGCTGCCGCAGCTCGCACGCAGGAAATCCGACAATCAACCGACAAAAGAACGGCGGAATATATTGGAGACCTAAGAAAACAAGGCGACGATATTATTCTCAAAGTGTGGAACGAGGTCGAAAATCACTTTGCCGACTTGGATCCAGAAAAACGGCGCGAAATTTGTAGTGAATATGGAATATCGTATGTTTGGAGAAAATCTGAATTGCAACAAAAAGAAGATTCATCCGTATCAAACGAAAATAATATGTGATTATGAAAAAATTAATTTTTAGTCTTTGTGCCATCTTGCTTGTTTTAAGCGGTTGCGACAAGAAAAATAAATTCGACGAAGCAGATTTGGTTGGCCGTTGGAAAAGCGGAACGCTTTGGGAAAAATATTCTTCCTCGGGAACGGGTGCTACATGGGACACCGCCGACGAGGTTGATGAGGAAGAGGCTCAATCTTTTACGTGGGAACTCGATGGTGAAATTCTCACACAATACCATCAAATGGAGGGTAGTAGTGGCGTTGTCCCAAGACAAGTAACTATTAAGACTCTAACGGCTTCTTCGTTAGTTTACACAAAAAACGGTAAAACTTATACCTTTACAAAACAATAATTTATGAAAAAAGCCATCAAAATCATAGGAATAACACTCGGCTCAGTTGTGGGAGTATCGCTCATTGCCGTGTGTATTGTGGTTTGGTTTGTGTTCACACCGGCAAAACTCACGCCTATCGTGAAAAGTTATATTCCTGCCTTTGTCTCATGTCAGACGGAACTCGACACAGTTGACCTCACGTTTTTCAGCACGTTCCCGCATTTCGGACTCCGGTTGCACAACGTAGCCCTTATCAATCCTATGGACGGAGCCCCATCCGACACCGTGGCATATATCGGCGATTTGGTGGCTACGGTCGATGTGAATGAATATCTCTCGAATGCCAATGTGGTGATAAACGGTGTGTATATCGACAATACGATTGCTAACATCTACGTGAACGCCGACAGCGTTGCAAACTACGATGTTTTCATTTCCGACACGACTGCCGAGGACACTACATCGTCGTCAATGTTTAATCAATTGGCTATCAAGGATGTAAAACTGACAAACGTTTCGGCACAATATATTGACGTGCCTTCAAAAATGAACGCGTCAATTTCAAATATAAATCTTAACGCCGACGTGCTTATGGAAGGTGATTCCATTGCCACCGACATGACCATAACGTCGGATGCGATTGACTTCGCTTTAACCGACTCCACACAACTGACGGCTTCGGTCGGGGATTTCAGTGCAAACTTTTCGGGCGGTCTGGGTAATTACAACAACTTGAAAGGCACGCTCAAAATGGCCTTAAACACGGTATCGGCAAAAATGGGCGAAACGCAGTATCTGGATTCGTTGAAACAGATTTCCGCCACTGTCCCGATGGAAGTTACGCTTGATTCGCTGAAAATTGGCTTGAAAGAAGCGTTGCTTGGCATAAACGAACATCAAATTTCATTGACTGGCGATGCCGAGATTGGCGACGACATTCGTATGGATATGTTCTTCTCGACAAATGATATTCGTCTGAATCAGTTATTTACGTTGATTCCCGAAGAAATGTTAAAGGAATATCTTGATGGCATTGATTTGAACGGCGTGGTGCAACTTTCGGGAAATGTGCGTGGTATTATGAACGATACGCTTATGCCTCTCATTACCGCCGATGCGAATTATTCCGAAGGAACCGTGGTTGTTGATGGTTTGGGTCACGACTTATATGATGTGGCTGCCAATGCCCACGTGAATATTGACTTGAACGAGGAAAAGAATTCCTCTGTGAAATTAAATTCTCTTTCGGCAAAGACAGGAAAATCTTCGGTGACGGCAACGGGCGAAATTCTTGACTTGATGAACAAGATGATTTTCGACATTCGTGCCAATGCTCGCATTTGGTTACTTGATTTGAAAAATGATATGCCGGAATACATTTTTGCCACTGGTTGGGCCGATGCAGTGCTTACGGCAAAATGCGACATGGATGCTCTTACCAATGTTGATTTGAATCGTATCAAGGCAAACGGAACCATAAATTTGACCGATTTTGACGCCGTTTACGAGGATTCTACCCTTGTGAATAGCGAGAAAATGGCAATTGATTTCAAATTGCCTACCACATATTCGCAGAAAGAATTCAAGGAAGTGCTTGATTTGAACATAAAAAGTGGAAAGCTCTCGGTTGAAATGCTTGATTTCTTCAAGACGAAACTCTACGATGCCAACATTCGCCTTGGCTTGTCTGACGTGATGGACACGACCAAAGACGTGGCTATGGCGTGCGACCTCAATATAAAGGATATTGACTACGTAATGGAAGCCGATACGATTTCCGCCGCTGTACGGAATACCAAAGGTACGCTCAAAATGTTCCCAAAAGGAAAAAATACTGGCTATGTGTGCATGATGAACTGCGATAGCGTGTATGCCAAGGTTGCCGAAGATGTTACTGCCCGAACAGGTGTTATAAACATTGACGCAAAAGCAGAATACGATGAATCTATTGAAGATGCTCTTTTGCAATGGAATCCCGATGTGAAACTTAACTTCAATCAGGGTCAAATTGCGTTGAGTGCCATCGAGGCACCCATAAAAGTGTCGAAAATCAAATGTGAACTCGACAAGAAACGATTCATCTTGGATCAAAGCAAGGTAATTCTTGGTAATTCCGACTTCCAATTGAAGGGTGTCATAAAAAATATCGCCGATTACATCAATGGTGAAGACATTCTTAAGGGCGAGCTGGAATTTACTTCGGACTACACCGATGTGATGGAGTTGATGGATATGGTAAGTGGCATGGGCGACACCACCGAGGTGGCAACCGAGGAACCCGTGGCTGCAAACACAGCCGATACTACCGTAGTTGAAGAAGACAATCCGTTTATGGTGCCTCTTGGCGTTGATATTGTAATGACGACGGACATTAAGAAGGCATTGGTGGGCAAGAAGATAGTTGAACACGTAGGTGGAGGCCTTACTATTCGTGATGGTGTGCTTGTGCTTGAAGAAATGGGTTTCACGTGCGACGCCGCACAAATGCAGTTGACGTCAATCTATCGCTCGGCACGGAAAAATCACCTTTTTGCAGGACTTGATTTTCACTTGATTGACATTAGCATAGCCGACTTGATTGATATGATTCCCGACATTGACACTATCGTTCCTATGTTGAAATCATTCTCGGGGAAAGCGGAATTTCACTTTGCCGCCGAGACGTACCTGAAGTCAAATTACGAACCGAAATTCTCGACACTTCGTGGTGCGGCAGCCATCAAAGGAAAGGATTTGGTTGTAATGGATAGCGAGACATTCGACCAAATATCGAAGTTGCTTCTATTTAATAAAAAGAAAACGAAAAACGTGATAGACAGTCTTGACGTGGAAATGACCGTTTTCCGCAACGAAGTTGACCTGTATCCGTTTGTGGTTTCAATGGACAAATACCAAGCCGTGCTTTCGGGCTATCACAATCTTGATATGACATACAATTATCATATCTCATTGACAAAGAGCCCGTTGCTTTTCAAATTGGGATTGAACATTATGGGAAATCTTGAAGATTTGAAGTTCAAATTGGCAAAATGTCAGTATAAAAAATTGTATAAACCACAAAAACGTGGCGTAGTCGATGAACAGATTCTTGCCTTGAAGAAAACAATCAGTTCTTCGTTGCAGGCAGGTGTGAAAAATCAAGACGCGTTGATGAAAGATTGAAATAATTGACAATGAGAATTGACAATTGAAAAATGTAGGGACGCAAAGTTTGCGTCCAGATTTATAAATTAAGAATATGAATAAAGATCAGTTAGTATCGGAAATTACCAAGAAACAAAGTTTTTTATGCGTCGGTCTTGATACCGACATAAACAAAATACCTGAACATCTACGTTCCGTTGACGACCCAATTTTTGTGTTCAACAAGGCGATTATCGACGCAACGGCACAATATACTGTTGCTTACAAGCCAAACATTGCTTTTTATGAATGTTATGGCATTTCGGGATGGAAAAGTCTGGAAAAAACGGTGAATTACATAAAAAATAAATATCCCGAAATATTCCTTATTGCCGACGCAAAGCGTGGTGATATTGGCAATACGTCGAAAATGTATGCCAAGGCATTTCTTGAAAACCTTCCGTTCGATTCGGTAACAATTGCTCCTTATATGGGCGAAGATTCTGTGTCGCCGTTTTTGACATACGAAGGGAAATGGGCAATTATCTTGGCTCTCACGTCGAATAAAGGAGCTTTTGATTTTCAGTTTCAAGAAAGCAACGGCAAGGCGTTGTATGAGCACGTGCTTGAAACGTCGCAAAAGTGGGGCAGCGAACAAAATATAATGTACGTTGTTGGTGCTACTAAGGCCGAAATGCTCGGAAATGTGCGTGCCATTGTGCCGAATCATTTCCTTTTAGTTCCAGGTGTCGGAGCACAAGGTGGAAGTCTTGAAGCTGTGGCGCAATACGGAATGAATAAGGATTGTGGACTTTTGGTAAATTCTTCTCGAGACATCATTTACGCCGACACAACGGAAAAATTTGCTGAGGTTGCTGGCGAAAAAGCTCACGAACTGCAAGTTCAAATGGCTGATTTAATGAAACAATTTATGAAATAGCAAATGAAACGATTTGCACTTTTCTTCCTTATTGTTGCTTGTTTTTGTTGCTGTAAACGTACTTCGCAGACGCAGGAAACAACACAAGTTTCGTCTGATAATATCTTCAAATACGCCAAAAACATTTATTGTCAGCCAGGAAGCGACACGGTCGTTGTGTATTGTGACTGGAATAATTCAAAAGACACTCTTGTGTATTGTCTTCACGACATAAAGTCGAATAGTATAGCCGTGATTTCCACGACCGACATTGCTATGCTTGCGGAACTGAATGCGACTGACCGCATCACAGGTATTTGCGACCCGTTTCGCACGACGAATCCCCAGGTACAAGAACGGGTAAAACAAGGACTTGTACAAAACGTGGGAACGAGCATGGAAACCAATATAGAGGCTCTGGTCGCTCTCAATCCCGATTTGGTAATCACGTCTGCCTACAACAGCCTTGACTTAAAGAAATATCAGCATGTTTCGTGTCCGATAGTTTTTACCACAAGTTGGCAAGAAAATACGCCACTTGCACGTATAGAATGGATAAAATTCGTTGGTATGCTCATCGGAAAAACGCACGAAGCCGATAGCGTATTTGCTGAAATTGAGAAAAAATATCTAACTCTCAAATCGCGAGCCGACAGCGTTGATACGAAACCTCTCGTTTTGGCGGGTGCCGCGAGCAACGACATTTGGTATATGCCAGGCGGCAAAAGCTATGTGGCTCAGTTTATTGCCGATGCAGGAGGAAAATTCATCTGGGCTGACGATGAAAATACGGGCAGTGTGGTCTTGAATTTTGAACAGGTGCTCCACGCTTCGCAAAATGCCGATTGTTGGATTGGATGTGATGAAAAATCGTATGCTGAACTTGATGCGATGAACAAAAACTACAAATTGCTCGATGTCTATAAGAAAAAAGCAATCTACAATCGCTCAAAACGAAGTTTCCCGAACGGTGGTAACGATTATTGGGAATATGGTTATGTCCGTCCCGACATTGTTCTTGCCGATTATATGAAAATCATTCATCCCGAACTCCTACCTAATTACGAGACGGTGTTTTTAGAAAAACTTGCCGAATAATATTGCACGTGAGAAATCTACTGTCCATAATACTCGTAATCTTAATTCCGATTTGTTTCGTCACCGACATTTTGTTCGGTAGTGTGCAGATCCCATTGCAAGGGTTTATAGATATACTCCAAGGGAATAATGATAATTCGTTGTGGTACAATATTATAGTTCGTTTGCGACTCCCTCGGGCTATCTCCGCTATTCTGGTAGGAATCGCGTTGCCCATTTCGGGATTGCTTATGCAGACACTGTTTAAGAATCCTCTCGCCGACCCCTATATTTTAGGAGTAAGCACGGGGGCAAGTCTGGGCGTGGCTTTCTATTCTCTTATGGGTGGAATCACGTTGGGAATATTTACCTTTCTCAATGGTAGTTTGGGAACTGCTATTTCGGCGTTGATAGGCTCGTCAATCATCATTTTGCTCATTCTTGTCATAGCACCTAAAATCAAAAACATTGCTTCATTGCTCATTATAGGAATAATGTTCGGGAGTTTGACTTCGGCCATAGTCAATATGTTACAGTATTTTTCAAATCCCGACGAGGTGCATAATTTCCTTCTTTGGACAATGGGAAGTCTTGCCAACATTGATAAGACGGAAATTACTTTTATGATTATAGTAATTGTTCCGATAACAATTGCCACACTTTTGATACATAAACCGTTAGATGCAATCCTTTTGGGAGAAAATTATGCGCATAGTTTAGGCGTAAATACAGGAAAAACAAAAATCGTGATTATTATTTTCTCAACGATATTAGCAAGTATTGTCACAGCATTTGCCGGACCAATCGGGTTTGTGGGAATGACAGTTCCGCACATTGCTCGATTTTTATTTAAGACAAACTCGCATAAAAAACTCATTATCAATGCAATATTGATTGGCGTCAATCTTATGCTTGTTTGCGATTTGATTTCGCAACTTCCAGGAACACAGACAATGCTCCCGATTAATACGGTGACCGCAATTTTTGGTGCGCCCATCGTGATTTTAGTTATTTACCGAAGCCGACGAAACAATATATGAACGAGACGAAAAACATATTGGTCACTCTTGAAAACCTTGCCGTTGGATACGTAGGGAAAACTCAGAATAGCATCATTCTTGGAAATCTTAATCTTTCCATTGCCGAAGGCGAATTGGTTTGTCTGCTCGGGCCAAACGGATGTGGAAAATCCACATTGATACGGACTATTGCGGGAATGCAGCCGAGTTTGTCGGGTGAGGTTTTTATAAAAGAGAATGCCATTTCAACGTTGGAGATTCAAAATCTGGCGAAAGTCGTGAGCGTTGTCCTTACTGATACCATCGACGTTCCCAATATGACCGTGTTTGATATTGTTGCCTTGGGACGCTATCCTCACACGGGCTGGTTCGGCACGTTACATTCCAAGGATTTGGAACTCATCAACGATTGCATTTCCAAAGTCGGACTTGAACACCTCAAAATGAGGGAGTTTTTGCAACTGAGCGACGGCGAGAAACAACGGACGCTGATTGCCAAAGCGCTGGTTCAAGATACAGATTTCATACTGTTGGACGAGCCGACGGCACATTTGGATTTATCAAGTCGGATTGAAATAATGAAACTGCTCAAGGAGCTTGCTCACACGACGAAAAAATCTTTTCTTTTGTCAACCCATGAACTGGAACTTGCTCTCCAAATTTCCGACAAAATATGGCTGGCTTCAAACAAAGAAATCGTAAGCGGAACAGCTACGGAACTTATTCAACAAAAAGCGTTTGAGACATCGTTCCCCAATGGGAATTTTGTTGTTGAAGAAGAGCAGGGGATAGTACGAATCAATTATAGATAGATTATATTCAATAATCAAATTCTGAAAAGGCACCCTTTTATCAAATAGATATCGTTTGCTTTTTCCTCCTAAATGCGATAAATGTTGAAGAGATGCAATTAGTCGCATTTCTCTCTATATATAATCTGTAACGTGCTATTCCCGATAGTTGCGGTTTCCTCTTTAGATATATTTTCTAAGGAAATTTTGGGAGCAGAAACACCGTTAGCGAAACACTCTTTGGTGGTAAAAATTCGTGCTTCGTCCCACATATCGGCGTCAAGAAATGTCTGAAGCGTTTTTGTTCCTCCTTCTACAATGACGGATTGTATTCCTTTCTCATAAAGGTACTCCAAGGTATCAGACACGAGATTATTAGTAATTGTTTTATATTCAAGGTTTTCACACGATTCTTTTGAATCAGCAGTAAAGATAACCGTAGGCGTTGATTTGTCTTTCAGGTTATTATATTCTGGAATTTTATTATGTACATCCCAAACGACACGCAATGGATTTTTTCCTGCAACCAAACGAGTGGTAAGACTTGGATTGTCGTTTACGGCAGTTGTTGTACCGACTAAAATGGCCTGTTCCTCGGCTCTCCATTGATGAACTAATTTTTGACAAACCTCATCGGTGATTCGTACTCCTTTCGGCGAGTTCTTTTCCGAAGCGACCTTATCAATGAATCCGTCTGCCGTTTGAGCCCATTTCAGTATGATATATGGTCGCTTTTTCTCGTGGTAGGTAAAAAACCTTCTGTTTAGGAAACGGGATTCTTTTTCTAAAACATTGACAGTCACATCAATTCCTGCGTTTCGTATTTTCTCGATTCCTTTCCCTGAAACCTTGCTAAACGAGTCAACACATCCGACGACAACGCGTTTAAGATGTTTGGAAACAATCAAATCGGCACAAGGAGGCGTTTTTCCAAAATGCGCGCACGGCTCAAGACAAACGTACAACGTGCTTTCAGCAAGCAGACTTTGGTCTGTTACGGAACGGATTGCATTCACCTCGGCGTGCGGTTCTCCTGCCTTATGATGAAAGCCCTCGCCAATAATCTGTCCGTCGTGTACAATCACGCAACCTACCATAGGATTGGGATACGTGTTGCCAAACGCTTGGTGCGCCAATGCGATGCAACGTTGCATATATTTCTCGTCGTCAGTCATTGAAAAATTGCATTTTCTGTCTTTATATTCCAATTGAATCGTATTTTTGTCGTATGACAATTCAAGATGTAAAAATAGAATTTCAGCGGAAATTGGCAACATTTTATGAGCCAAAAGAAATACAATCAATTTTTTCATTGATTGCCGAGGACCTGGATTTTTCCCCTACCTACCTGATTTTACACAAAGATGACGAGTTGTCGGATACACAAAAAAATTTCTTTGAACAATGCTTGCAACGGCTTGCGACTGCCGAGCCTGTGCAATATATTCGTGGCAAGGCGGATTTTTACGACTTGCAGTTCTTCGTAAATCCGTCAGTACTCATTCCTCGCCAAGAGACAGAGGAGTTGATTAATGTAATACTTCAAGAGAACAGAAATAATACTCCAAAAATCATTGACTTAGGAACAGGGAGCGGATGTATTGCCATTACGCTTGCAAAGCACCTCTCCAATGCGAAGGTTTCTGCTGTTGACGTTTCGGAACAAACATTACAGACGGCGAAATCGAATGCTCTGAAAAATGACGTTTCGGTAGATTTTTATCTTGGCGATATGCAAGACGAGGCTTTTATGTCGCAGTTCCCCAAATTTGACATTATTGTGAGCAATCCGCCATACGTATGTCACTCCGAAAAGAACGAAATTCGCCAAAATGTGTTGCACTATGAGCCACATCTTGCTTTGTTTGTGGAAGACACGAATCCGTTGCAGTTTTATCGGGCAATTGCTCGTTTTGCGTCAGAACATCTTGCAGAAAACGGTACGGTTTATTGCGAAATCAACGAAACTTTGGGCGAGGAAACAAAACAGTTATTTGAATCGTTTGGATTCTCAAAATGCGAAATACGAAAAGATTTGTTCGGGAAAGATAGAATTGTGAAAGTTCAAAAATAAATAATAGAACATTGTAGAGACGATGTGCACATCGTCTCTACAACAAACATCATGGGAAACCCTTCTAAATCCCATTATTATTTTCTATCTTTGCCACAAATAAAAAAAACAATGAAAGAACAAATCGTAAAAATCATCAACCAAATACCCGTTCCAGGCGAATCGGGAACAATGGTTCAATTTATACAACTTGTTGATGTCAACGGCAACGATGTCACCATAAAATTTGGTTTGCCTCAGAAATACGACAAATACGAACGCGCCATCATCTCGTCGGTACAAGATGCCATAAAACGCGGTGTGCCCGAGGTTGGTAATGTCAATGTCCTTATTGATATCATTAAAGCCAATGATTTAGAAGGAGAAGGTGGCGTTTCGAAGGTGAAAAAAGTGATTGCCGTCGCATCGGGGAAAGGTGGTGTAGGGAAATCGACTGTGAGCGCTAATTTGGCGATAGCATTGGCAAAACAGGGCTACAAGGTGGGATTGCTCGATGCCGATATTTTCGGTCCTTCCATTCCTAAAATGTTCGGTGTGGAGGATGCGCAGCCACTTTGTCGCAAAGAAGGAGAAAAAGAATGGATTATACCGATAGTGCGATATGGAATAGAATTGCTTTCCATCGGTTTTTTTGTTCGTCCCGAAGATGCTCTTGCATGGCGCGGACCAATGGCGGGAAACGTATTGAAACAGTTTATACAGGATTCTGATTGGGGAGAATTAGACGTCTTGGTAATTGATATGCCTCCAGGCACAAGCGACATACAACTAACTCTGTGTCAAATCATTAACATTACCGGGGCAATTATGGTCGGTACGCCACAGGATGTTGCCGTGATTGATGTGGTGAAAGCGATTGATTTCTTCCAAAAAGAGAAAATCGAGGTTCCTATTTTGGGCTTGATAGAAAATATGGCATGGTTTACGCCAAAAGAATTGCCAGACAACAAATATTACATTTTCGGGAAAGGTGGCGTGGAACAACTTGCAAAAGAAAAAGGTTTGCCGTTTTTAGGTGCTGTTCCTATCGTGATGAGCATTCGCGAAGGTGGTGACAATGGCGAGCCAGCAGCGCTACACGACAATACGATTATCGGACAACAATTTGCAGAGATAGCAGCGAAAGTTATGATGTAAAGGAGGGATAATGAGAAGTTATCAAGGAATAAAATTTTTTCAAAAAAGTTAATAACTTTCTCACTGAGTTTCTTGCTGAAAAAATCCCTTTTTCTATCTTTGCCGAAATAAAAAATGAGAATCACAATGACAACATTCTTAGACTGTAAAACGGGAGCAAATCCGATAAATAAAGCAGGAAAGATTGTTGTTTTTATTTAATAAGATGCGTTAGTTTTTTTCACTAACGCATTTTTTTTATTTAGGAAAGGTTAAAATAGTATAATTATGAAAGATCTAAAAAAAGTTCTGTTGTTGGGGTCTGGTGCTTTGAAAATCGGACAAGCAGGTGAATTCGACTATTCTGGTTCACAAGCGTTGAAGGCAATGCGTGAAGAAGGTATCTCCACGGTATTGATTAACCCGAATATCGCTACCATTCAGACTTCTGACGGTATTGCCGACAAAGTGTATTTCTTGCCGATTACTCCATATTTCGTGGAGGAAGTCATTAAAAAGGAAAAACCTGATGGAATCCTTTTGGCTTTCGGTGGACAAACTGCACTGAACTGCGGAACGCAATTATATCTTTCGGGCGTACTTGAAAAATATGGCGTAAAGGTTCTTGGAACTTCGGTTGAAGCCATTATGATTACCGAAGACCGCGACTTGTTCGTGAAGAAATTGAACGAAATTCAGGCAAAAACTCCTGCTTCACAAGCAGTTGAATCAATCGAGGATGCATTAAAGGTTGCAAATCGTCTTGGTTTCCCAATCATGGTTCGTTCGGCATACGCTCTTGGCGGTCTTGGCTCGGGTATCTCAACCAATGAAAAAGAATTTGTTGATTTGTGCGAAAATGCATTGGCATATTCAAAACAAATTCTTGTTGAAGAATCGCTTAAAGGTTGGAAAGAAATTGAATTCGAAGTTATCCGCGATGCTAACGACCACTGTTTCACGGTTGTTCCTATGGAAAACGTCGATCCGCTTGGCATCCATACGGGTGAAAGTATCGTGATTTCGCCAATCATCACGTTGACAAAGGAACAAATTGAATTGTTGCAAAAGATTGCCATTCAAGTTGTTCGTCACATTGGAATCGTGGGTGAATGTAACATTCAGTTTGCATTCAACGCACAGACAAACGATTACAGAATTATTGAAATCAACGCTCGTTTGAGCCGTTCTTCGGCTTTGGCTTCAAAAGCGTCGGGTTATCCGTTGGCTTTCGTTGCAGCAAAATTGGCGTTGGGTTATACACTTGACCAAATCGGCGAAATGGGCACGCCAAACTCGGCTTACGTTCCGCCATCGGTTGACTACATCATTGCAAAAATACCTCGTTGGGACTTGTCGAAATTCATCGGCGTTGACCGCGAAATTGGCTCTTCAATGAAATCGGTGGGCGAAATCATGTCTATCGGTAAGTCATTTGAGGAAATTATGCAGAAAGGTCTTCGTATGATTGGTCAAGGCATGCACGGATTCGTCGGCAACAACGATTTGGAATTCGATGACTTGGACAAGGAATTGACGCATCCTACCGATATGAGAATTTTTGCTGTAGCAAAAGCTCTCGAAAACGGCTACACTCCTGAAAGAATCGAGGAACTGACGAAAATCGACGTGTATTTCATCAAATGTTTGAAAAACATTGTCGATTACACGAAAGTTCTTTCAAAATACAATAAAATTGAGGATTTGCCAGCCGACGTGCTTGCCGAAGCAAAACGTCTTGGTTTCTCCGACTTCCAAATTGCCCGTTATGTAGAAAATCCGATTGGCACAATGGAAAAAGAACAACTTCGCGTTCGCGACGTGCGTAAGAAATTCAACATTCTTCCTGCTGTTCGCCGTATCAACACTGTTGCTTCGGAACATCCTGAGTTGACCAACTATTTGTATATGACCTACGGCGAAAAAGAACATAGCATCAATTACGCATACAAAAACGACAAATCTATCGTCGTTCTTGGTTCTGGTGCATACAGAATCGGTTCTTCTGTAGAATTCGACTGGTGTTCGGTCAATGCAATTCAAACTGCACGCAAATTTGGCTACAAGTCAATAATGATAAACTACAACCCTGAAACGGTTTCAACTGACTACGATATGTGCGACCGCTTGTATTTCGACGAGTTGAGTTTTGAACGTGTACTCGACGTGATTGACCTTGAAATACCAAAAGGCGTGATTGTTTCGGTTGGTGGTCAGATTCCTAACAATTTGGCTATGAAACTGTATCGCCAGAATGTGCCAATTTTGGGAACATCGCCAGTTTCAATCGACCGTGCGGAAAACCGTAACAAATTCTCTGCTATGCTCGACCAGCTTGGCATTGACCAACCTCGTTGGGAAGCATTGACAAGCTACGATGAAATCGACAAGTTTATTGACGAAGTTGGTTTCCCTGTATTGATTCGTCCTTCGTACGTGCTTTCGGGTGCTGCAATGAACGTTTGTTACGACAAAGACCAGATGCACACGTTCTTGGGCGCTGCTGCAAAGGTTTCAAAGGAATATCCTGTTGTGGTTTCTAAATTCTTGCAAAACGCAAAAGAAATTGAATTCGACGCTGTTGCTAAGAATGGTGAAATTATTGAATATGGAATTTCCGAACATATTGAGTTCGCCGGCGTTCACTCTGGTGACGCTACATTGGTGTTCCCTGCACAAAATATCTACGTTGCAACTGCCCGCAGAATCAAACAAATCAGTCGCAAGATTGCGAAAGAATTGAACATCAGCGGTCCGTTCAACATTCAGTATTTGGCTAAGAACAACGATGTGAAAGTAATTGAATGTAACTTGCGTGCTTCGCGTTCGTTCCCGTTCGTTTCCAAAGTTTTGAAACGTAATTTCATTGAAACAGCAACAAAGATTATGTTGGGCGAAACGGTTGAAAAACCTGATTCGGCAGTATTCGATGTTGACCACGTGGGCGTTAAGGCATCACAGTTCTCATTTGCCCGTCTTCACAGAGCCGACCCGATTTTGGGCGTTGATATGTCTTCGACTGGTGAAGTTGGCTGTCTTGGAACAACGTTCGACGATGCATTGTTGTCGGCGTTGTATTCTGTAGGATTCCACAAACCAGAAAAAGGTGTGTTGGTTTCGTCGGGCGACGTGAAAGGCAAGGTTGATTTG
>JAEEGG010002209.1_pt1 | contig 50782 bp, 44 predicted proteins | sample 9134161 | NCBI WGS metagenome assembly JAEEGG01 (sample SAMN16246543, study PRJNA631951) | gut metagenome | biome: gut microbiome; feature: rumen; material: CR-attached | host: Bos | place: Iran: Karaj | collected 2018-10
CATCACAGCTGAAGTGGGTGATGCGCTCGGCAGACTCGATGAGGCCAGTGTTCGGGTTCTTCAGCACGGAATAGACCTGTCCCTGTTTCCTACCGAACTGGTCGCGGATTTCCCTGAGCCGGCGGAATACGCGAAGCGGATATTGGTGCTCCTTGCTATCCCCAATGACAAGGTGGTAGTCCTTTTTCTGTGCCTTGGACTTCGACTGTGCCAGTGTTGGCGTGGTGGTGCTGCAAGCGATGAGCAGCATAATGATGATACGTTTCATATTGCTGTCGTATTTATTGTTGTGCTGTTTGTTCTTGACTGTGTTTAGCTATCTCGAGTTCCAGTTCCACCCACTTCAGATAGGCCTCGTTGGCCTGACGCTTCATGAGAGCAATCTCCTCGGGGGTGTACTTGTAGTTTTCTGGACGTGTAATGGGAATGTCGCGCTCGGTCAGCGTCTGCATCTTGGTGCTGGCTGTTAGCTCTTGGCTCTTAGCTGTTGGCTCATTGATAACTGCCACTTGCTTATTGTCAACAGGCTCAACAGGCGCTGCTTCCTGAGCTATCAGCTGTTTAGGAGCAGTGGTCGGAGCAACGGGCTTGCGTGGTTGTTGCTGGCGTTTGGCAGGAGTTGCTGGCGTTGCCTTAGGCTCCGCTTTTACTGGTGCTTCGGGTTTCGACTCTTGCTGCTTCTCAACCTTTTTCTCTTGCTTCTTCTCCACTTTTGCGACAATCTCCTTTTCCTCTATTGTTTGTTTTGGCGGTGTTAAGAACACAACCATGATGCCTGCCACACATGCTGCGGCAACCCACGGCCACACCATGCGGGTGCGCTTCTGCTTTTTCTCCTGTGCCACACGTTGCATCAGTCGGGCATTCAGGTCGGCAGGCATCTGAGGACGCTCTGCCTCTTCCTGTCGGATGGCATCACGCAGGTTCATGTCCTGCTGTAGTAAAGCTTTCATTTTGTCCTCGTTCATGACTGTAACATTTTTATGATTCTACAAAGTTTCTTTCTCGTTCTGCTCAGCTTCGAGGCTACTGTGGTGGGTAGCGACTCTGTGACGTAAGCTATCTCCTTGAGGCTCATTTCCTCGTAATAGAACATCGTGATAACAGCTCGCTCCTCGGGTGGCAGATACTTCAGCGCAGCCCTAATCAGTTGTACTGTCTCTTGGTTGGCGTGTCCGAAGGTCTCATCCACCTCCGCATCCGACAGCGCCTCACCCCTGTCGCCATAGTCTTCGAAATAGACCACTGGCGCACTCTTCCGTCTCAGGAAACTGATGGCCTCGTTATAGGCTATACGCGAAAGCCAAGTCTTGAGTGACGATTTCTCTGCGTTATACCTATCTATATTATTAAAGACCTTGACGAAGACATCCTGATATACCTCTTCGGCATTCTCAACGACAGACACAAGGCGTATCACCTGTGCAAAGACATCACGACCATAACGGTCGAGCATCTGCTGTTGGGCTTTGGGACTTTGTTTCCTCAGTCCCTCTATCAGATTTGTGTCTGTTTCGGTCATCGTTTATTCAGTCTTCTATTTATATATACGCAGATCATGACTGAAACATTGCAATCATAAGAAAAAAAAATCTCAGGCACCTTGTTTCCAACGTTCATGGCTCGTGTTTTAACAAGGCTCCACATGCACGGCAACGTGGGTTTCCTGGCCATAATGTTGCTTAAGCAACGCCTCCACCTCTGAGGCTTTGTCGTGTGCCTCACGAAGGGTGATGTCTCCTTTCATACGGATGTGCAATTCAATGGCGTAATGGTTGCCAATGCGTCTCGTTCGCAAGTTGTGAGGCTCTACCACATCAGGAAGCGAAGCCACCAACTGCAGCATTTCCTCCTCGACGGCATCGGGCAGGGAATGCTCCAAGAGGTCGCCCAAGGCATTGCGCAACAGGCCTGTCGCCACCTTGACAATCAAGACACCCACTACACACGAAGCCAGAGGGTCGAGCACCGTCCAGCGCTGTCCTAAGAAAATGGCACCGCCAATGCCTACGGCTGTTCCCAACGACGAGAGGGCATCGCTGCGATGGTGCCACGCATTAGCCTCAACAGCCTGCGAATTCAACTGACGGGCCTTGACCATTGAGTAGCGATAGACGGCCTCTTTCAACAATATCGACAGCAGTGCTGCCCATAGCGCCAGCATGCCAGGTGCTTCCAGCTGTGCACCCTCCAACCACTGCAGTATCTTGGTGGTCCCGCTATACAGAATGCCTGCTGCCACTACTAGCAGCGCCATACCAATAAGCGTCATTGCCAGCGTCTCGTACTTGCCGTGACCATAGTCGTGCGACTTGTCGCGTGGTTTGTCGCTAATGCGGATAAACACCAGCACGATGACGTCCGTCACAAAATCGCTGAGCGAATGGATGGCGTCGGCTATCATGGCGGCACTATGGCCCATGATGCCTGCCACAAACTTGAAGAGCAGCAAGGCCACATTCACCACACTGCCCACCAGCGTTACCTTATATATCTCTCTACTCCGTTCCTGCATTATTATTTACCAATAAATATTGTTATGACCTGCCCCATGCCCGTCGGGTTTGCAACAGGACGCTGAGAAGAATGAGTGCAATGCCTATGTAGAATGAAAAGTTGATTTCGCGACCTTCGCCAAAGATGAAAAAGGCGAGGACGATGGTATAGCAAGGCTCCAGATTATACGTCAGATTGACGGTGAAGGCCGAGAGTCGCTTCAGAGCCTGAATCTGCAAGAGATACATGCCGACGGTACAGAACAACGCGTGACAGAGCATGAACCAAAGGTTCGACCCTTCTGGCACCACGACGACCGGCTGCTGACTGGGGAAGAACAAGAGATAAACAGGGATGATGGCTGACATGGCGACGAGACCTCCCGACATCTGATACATCAGCACCGTCCGACTGCGCACACCCACGCTGGCCTTCTTATTGCAAATGGCATAAAGGGCACAAACGGCAGAAGACACAACGCCAATCATGATACCATAGCGATAACGGGCATCGAGCGAGAAGATGCACAGCACGCCAGCGACGGTAATCAGCGAAAACAGCAATTCGAGCCAAGAGAGTTTACGCCTGAAAATCAGCGGTTCGAAAAGAGCCGTGAAGAAGCCTATCAACGAGAAACAAATCACACCAATCGAGACATTTGAGGCCTTGATGCTGCCGTAGAACAAAATCCAATGGAAACCTAAGAGGGCACCACAACCACAAAGCTGCAGGAACTTCCTCCACCCCACCCTCGGCAGACCCGTAAACACCAGCAGTATCGCGCTCGTAAACAACATCCGATACCACACAATATCTACCTCGTTGAGTGTAATCAGTCGTCCGAACAAGCCCGTAAAGCCTGCCAACAGCACACTCAAGTGCAACTGCACAAAGCCATTCTGCGTCTCGGTCATCTTATTTTGCCAGTATCTGCTCGGCGTGCTCCTTGGTCTTCACCTGTTTGCCAGCAAAGATCTGCTCAATGATGCCCTCCTCATTAATGATAAAAGTGGTGCGGATAGTGCCCTCAGTCTTTTTGCCGTACATCACCTTCTCGCCCCAGGCACCCATCGCCTGCAACAGCGTCTTGTCGACGTCGGCAATCAAAGGGAAAGGCAGTTCGTGCTTCTCCTTGAACTTCACGTGCGAAGCTGCTGAGTCCTTGCTCACGCCAACGACCTCGTAGCCAGCCCCTTGCAGCTCTGTATAGTGGTCTCTCAAACTGCAAGCCTCAGCCGTACAGCCACTCGTGTTGTCCTTCGGATAGAAGTACAGCACCAGCTTGCGTCCCTTGTAATCACTCAGACGGATGTCCCGTCCCTGTTCGTCCTTGCCCAGTATCTCAGGCGCCTTGTCTCCAATGTTCATAGTCGTCATTCTTAAGATGATGGGGCAAAGATACGAAATTATTTGGAATTACTCCTCTTTTTCAAAATAAAATTGCCCTAGCGAATCTTTTCTGATTCATGCTAGGGCGAAACTCGTTTTTAATTCTCAGCCGTCAGGTCTTCTATCTGGTCAATGATGTCCTGATACTGGCGCTGGGTCTTGAAGTGGAGTGAGAATCCCCAGATGGCTCCAATAACGCCACCGATACATCCTGCCCAGAAGAGTCCGTTGAAAAATGCGCCAGAATGAAGCTGATAAGACTCGTACATAAACCAGCCAAGAAAGATGATGGCGAGGGGGATACCGATGAGGAGCCAGTTGGCATCGAACTTCTTGGCGCTGGCCATACGGCGACGGACGTCCACGAGGTTGTTGGTCATCATGTTCGAATCGCTCAGTTTCCTGCTGTTATAGAAGGTGCCTCCAAAGCTAACCAGCATGACGATGCAGGTAAAAATCCAAAAAGGAATGGAGAAACCGTTTAGCATTACGAATGCCCAGTAGCTGTAGGGAATCATCAGCAGGCAAACGGCCATGATGAAGTAATATCTGCGACTGATGTTACCTGCGGTCTTTTCCATCGAATGACGGATAAAGCGGTCGTTCACTATTTCCTGCTGGTCCAGCTTCTTCTTCAGAGTTTCCATTTGCTGGCGCATATTCTCTAATTCAAAATTCTCGTTCATAATGGGTAAGTTTTTAATCGTTAGACATGTTCTTTAACTGTTCTCTGATTCTAAACAGACGGACGCTGACGTTCTTGGCAGTGATGCCGACAATCTGTCCGATTTCCTCGTACGATAGGTTCTCGAGCCAAAGCAGGACAATTGCTCTATCGAAGGGTTGCAACTTGGAGATGCGCTTGTGGAGCATATCCACCTGGCGCGTGTCCTCGTCGCGGTCTTCAAACAGGTTGATGTCCATTGTCAGCCGGACTTCAGATTGACGTCGCTGAAGAATGGTGCTCACCTTCTTCTTCTTCCTGTCAATAGATATACAAGTGTTCAAGGCGACGCGATAAATCCACGTCTTGATGTCACTGCGATGCTCGAAGCTCTCGAAACCTTTCCAAAGATTGACTAGTACCTCCTGGAACAGGTCGTTCACTTCGTCGGCATCCTGCGAGAACATGTAGCACACGGTGTAAATGGTGCTCTTCTGTTCCGCTACGGTTTGCGCAAACTGTCTTTCTAATGTCGTCATTGTCTCAATCTGTTTTTTGAATCTTTTACCCATTAGACGCAGCATGGTTACGAAAAACTACACGCTTTTCTTCTTTTTTTAGTTTTTGTGCTTTACTCAGTGTGGTCAAGTTGGGTCTCACTGAACTTCTTCATTCGCCATTTTACATTAATGATCGTTTTTATGTGCAAAGTTAAGCAATCTTTTTGAAAATCCCGACAATCCAACACCTTATTTTACTCTTATATCAAATAACTGCCGTGCTAAAATCTTTCTTGTGCCGTGCTAAAAGGTCTGGAAGTACGGGTTAAAGACCTGCAAGGTACGGACTAAAGTTAAAACCACGTCGATGTTTGTTAATTCATTGACGTAGTTTGATAAAACAACGACGACGTTAGTTAAATCATTGACGACGATTTACCTTTTTTCGTCCCTCATCCAGAACAATGTTTGAAAGCCAGAAGGCATTTCGGGCGATGGCCTTCAGGTTAAAAAGAACAGGCTGACGCCAACGACGGAGATAACGGCACCAACAATAGCCTTCCAGGTAATCTTCTCATGGAAGAGCCAATACGAGGGCAGAAGGATGATGATGGGCGTCATAGCCATCAGTGTGGAGGCGATACCTGCTGCCGTATACTGTACAGCCATCAGCGAGAAGCCGACACCCACGAAGGGACCAAAAATGGTGGTGGCCGTAGCGACAGAAAGTCCCTTTTTATCGTGCATTGCCTCACGCAAATGTCCCATTCCATCGCGATAAAGCAACAATAGCAGGAATCCCACGATTCCAGCTATGCAACGGTAGAAGTTAGCGCTGAAGGGCACCAACCATTCAGGTACGCCCATATCTGCTAAAGCGACCATATCGTAATGATCCATACCTATCTTGCTTAACACCAGTCCCACGCCTTGACAAACGGCTGCGCCAATGGCATAGAGCACGCCATTGAGAGGCAGTTTCAGCGACACTTTATGATGTTCGCCTCTTCCAAGCACGGAGATGCTAATACCAAAGAGTGTGACCAACATTGCCACAATATTCATCACCCTCATCTGCTGTCCCAGCGTCACCCATGCCATCAGTGCCGCCGACAAAGGGGCCAACGTCATAAAGAGCTGACCATACCGCGAACCTATTATTATATAGCACTGAAACAAACAGAAATCACCTATCACATAGCCAACGAGTCCAGACAACAGCATCCAGCCGCAGGCATCTCCTGATACACCCATAGGCAACGGATTGCCCGTCACCACACCAAAGAGCACCAGCGAGAATACCAACGCCAGCGCCATCCTCAACACATTCAGCGTCAGGTTGCCCAACCGCTTCGAGCCAAACTCGCTCAGCAGCGCCGTCGCCGTCCACGAGAACGCTACGCCTATCGAAATCAATTCACCTAAATAAGCCATTGTTCAGTCTTTGTTCGTCCTTCCTTGTCTCGCTCATCACCATTAATCAATAGGAGGTTCCCATAAATGAAAGCTCATATCAACACGACCATTAGACTTGAATCCCACGCCCTCTGCCTCCAATAAAGGACGCTGACGACTCCATCCTGGCGCCGTACGACCCTCTTTGTTCACCACACGATGACAAGGTAGCAACTCTGCTCCTGGTGTATATCTCAATGTTCTTCCCACCATCCGCGAATGGCTCGGCCATCCTGCCCATGCAGCGATATGGCCATAGGTCGTCACCTGTCCACACGGTATTTGGCTGACGATGTTCAATACGTCGTCACGAAACCTCCGTGCCTGCTCTGGTGTCATCTTGTTGGGATAATCCTTCATCTCTACGTGCTTTTTACTGCAAAGTTACAACTTTTCCATCGACAAAACAAATATCTCTATGAGAAAAATGCTGTTTTCCTTGACACCCTATGCCAATGTTATAACTTTTTTCGTCACTTATACAATAATGTGGAAGCCGCTTAAGCCTCCACACTATTGCGAGAATAATCAGCAGACCCCACTGATCATAGTCGGTAACCTATAGAAAGTTGAAGCTTGTTGACCTTTTTGTCACCATGATATCCACCTTCAGACACTATTAGCTGATTGTAAGAGCTGCCATATTCACTCCGATAGTTTAATCGCAAATTCTGCAAGCCAAAGACATATCGCAAATCGAAAACAAAACGATTGAATTCATAGGAAACGCCCACTGGAATGGAGAAGTAAAATGCGTGCATGGCATCACCAGTATTTTTGGACGTTGTTTTTATCGTCATATTATAAGCCGACTCTAACGTTTCTTCCCGGTCTTGTGCGCCAGAGTGAAGTCGGAAGTTAGCCTGAACACCTGCTTTTAGCGCCAGATTCTTGTATACATAAACATTGGCCAACAAAGGAATTTCTATGCGCCCTGTATTAATGGTAAAGTCATTGTTCATTGACAAGAGATTCGTACGGTAACGCTCCAAAGAATAGAACACGCCTGATGACACCGCAACCCGACCTGTCGCCTGCCAATCAACTCCGACACCAGCCATAACACCAATCTCGTAGTCGAGCGGTTGACTGATAATAAGGTTGTCACCAACCGTTGGTACAAACGTCCACTTTCCTTTCTCTGTCTGCGCCTGCGCCATTGTTACAACACACATCAATGCAAATAAAATAAATCTATTCATCATCGTCTTGTTTTAAAATTTTCGACCGCAAAGATACGAATAATTTCCGAATAAACGAATATAGTATCGAAATAATTTGTATCTTTGCAGTACAATAGCTATGGACAGAACAACGTTTGAAAGCCAGAAGGCATTTGCAGGCGAGAAGAAGGCCTCGATGCAGCGACGCTGTGTAGATAACGACTACACGGCGCGGCGGATGTATATGATAACGATGGTGACGGAAGAACGAAGGACGCTGTTTGGCCAGGTGGTAGGGCGAAGTGATGCCGTAGAGCCTTCACCAGAGGTGCCTCGTATTGCATTATCGCCATTGGGTGAGGCTGTAGAGCAGATATGGCAAACGATAGGCAGCCATCATCGGGAGGTGAAAGTAATGGCACTACAGATGATGCCTGACCATCTGCACGCCATCCTGTTTGTGAAGGAACGAATGGAGAAGCCGCTGGGGAAGGTGCTGCTGGGTGTGAAGCAGGCCTGCAACCAAGCATTTAGGGAAGTGATGCCTGTGGAGTTTGTTGCTGTGGCACAGCAACACGCACAACAGAAGAGGGAGAACGGGCTGCTGTTTGCGAAGGGCTTTAACGACCAAATACTGCTGAAGGATGGACAGTTGGAACGATGGCTGAACTACCTGAAGGATAACCCACGGCGACTGCTGATGAAGCGGGAGAACCCTGATTTATTTAGAGTGCAGAGAGGGCTGACGTTTGCTGGTCTCAGTTTTTCGGCTATTGGCAATCGGTTTTTATTGGAAAGGCCATTGAAGATACAGGTTCAGTGCTCAAGGAGCATCAACGAAAGCGATTTACAGGCTAAGATGAATGAATGCCTTCGTGCCGCAAGGCAAGGAGCGGTGCTGGTATCGCCAGCAATCTCAAAAGGAGAGAAGGCTATTATGAGGGCGGCTTTCGAAGAAGGGTTACCACTGGTTTATCTGCAGGAAAATGGTTTTACGGATTTGGCAAAGCCTGGTGGAATGAGGATGGATGCCTGTGCCAAAGGGCAACTACTGATATTGGCACCTTGGGAGCATCATAATGAGAAGATAGCTATCAAGAGAGGGCAATGCCTGGAACTGAACGAGATGGCCAAAGCGATTTGCGAGGGTTGAACGTTGAATGTGTTGCTGTGGCACAGCAACACGCACAACTGAGAAATGAAACTATATCTGACAAATACGCTGGTCAAAATCTTTGGCTCCACCTGCCTCGTTAAAGAGTTTTTGCAACAGGCGAACGCGCAGATTGGTTATCGACTGAGGCGACGAAGCTACGAGGATGGCTATCTCTGATGGTTGGAAATGCTGACGAATCAACAGGCACACTGCTTGTTCTTTTGTGCTAAGCGGTTTCAACAATGCCAATAAGGTAGGATTTAGCGAATAGCAGCATTGTGCCAATGCGCTGATGTCTTCATCTTTGGCCACTTGTCCCAAATTAACGGTTTTATGGAGTCGGGCCGTTACGTCTTTCAATTGTCTGGAATTTTCGCGAAGCTGACGTTTCTTCTGACGTTGCATCTGTACCAATTCACGATGGGTCAAGATGTAATACCAAGCAATAAGTCCTGCTATGAGAACTACAATAATAAGAGCAATTAGCAAACTGATGATAGTACGATATTGGTGGCGCTCTTTCTGTTGTTCGTCGTATTGCGCCTGCATATCCAATATACTGGTAGCACCATTGTTTTCATAATTGTCGCGATAGAGTGTGTTCAGTCGCTGGCTAAGGTGTGAGGCCATCCGATGATGCTTTTCGTCGTACTCTGCCAAAGAATCATAATGGTTGATAAGTTTACGGTAGGCATCTATACGAATGGCATAATCGCCCGACTGGAGGGTCTGAAACCAATAGTCGCAGGCCTGTGTCGACTTTCCCTCAAGGGCTGCAATGTCACCTAATAGTTTGATGGTCTTGTCGAGATACGTCGTTTGTTGCGACAGCAACAGGTATTCTTTTGCTCGGACCAAATCGTTCTGATGCAGATAATAGCTCCCCAAGTTTGCTAGCATCGTAGCACGAATAGGGCCCTGAACACTATCGAGTAGGGGACGACACCTTTCTATATATGTCTTGAGGCTATCAGTATTGTTCATGGCATCAAAGGTGGTTGCCAGATTATTCAGCTGTCGAACCGTCCATTCCTGGTTGCCAAGTTGCTCGGCAGCCAAGAGTGAACGGTGATAGTAATCGAGCGTCAAAGCATAGTTGTTGGCGTTGTCGTTAATATCACCCATCACAGCATATAACTCGTAGTTGAAAGCTAAATCATCCAAGTCGTCTGCCAGTTCCTCGGCTCGTTTCAACAGACGGAAGGCTTCGCCATAACGCTGTTGTCCGTAGAGTACGATACCATGATGCAGGCAGGCGCGTGCCAGACGTTCATCATCACCTTGTTGCTCATAAAACTGTCGGCTTAGACTGATAAGTGTGTCAGACGACAAAATCAGTCCGATGCGGTGTATGGCTTCTGTAAACACCAGTCCGTAAAGGGCACGGTCGGCCTCTACGCTAAAGCTGTCGACATCCAAGCCATCAAGCAGACGGATAGTCGAGTCTGGATATTGTTGGCAAAGGGCTTCCGCCTGTAACAGTTTCGTGTTGCGGCAATGCTCCGAAGAACACGCCGCAAACACGAGAGAGCAGATGAGGATGATAACGATCTTCCTCATTTCAGACTGAAGTTAATGGGCAACGTAAATAGTACGCGTACAGCTTGACCTCTTTGATAGCCAGGCTTCCATTTCGGCATTGCCTTAACCACGCGAACGGCCTCAGCATCGAGTGAAGGGAATCCTGGCTTCTGGACTTTCACTTCCGTAATACTGCCATCTTTCTCTACCACGAAGTTTACCAACACGCGTCCGTCAACCTTCTGTTTCTTGGCATCGGCAGGATACTGGATGTTACTACTTAAAAACTGTATCATCGCCTCCATACCACCAGGGAACGCGGGCATGTCTTCTACCACATTGAAGGGTTCTTCTTTCTGATCTTTCTGCGATACTACTGTCTTTTGTGCCAATACTGTCGTGAGGCAGCATGTTGCCATCAGCGACATCATGATAAGTCTTTTCATTGTTTCTTACTTGTTTTAATTGTTAAACGATAAAGTTGTCCGGACTTTCGCTTGCAAAAGTAGTAAAAGTCGCAGATTGCTGCAAGAAAACGATTACATCATTTTACACAAACGGCATTTTTCCACTGATTCGCATAGAAACAATATAAAGTACCGCGGATTTTATATGGTTTACAGTATGGTTTCCATCGTTGTTTTCTGCACCTGCATTCCCATGTTTCTGTAGAAACTTAATGCGGCATTATTGCCCTCCCAGACGTTAAGAGTGATGTGATGGCAACCAATAGAACGGGCATAGTCTCGTACATATTCATAAAGAGACTTCCCCACGTGTTTGCCACGAGCCTGCTCGTCCACGCAGATATCGTCAATATATAGCGTCTTGACATCCTCTAACAAATGGTGGTCTTTCACCTCGGAAACCTGACAGAAGGCATAGCCTTGTACCTCTCCGTCATCGTAGACAAAGATGGGCTTACTCTGATCGTTGAGCAGACTTTCCAGTTCCTGCTCATCATACTTTGTTGTATAGGGCTTAAACAAGTCTGGGCGTAGCACGTGATGCACCATATTCACCTGATGCAAGAGTTCTATAATACGCTTAATGTCGTTTTTGTTTGCTGGTCTTATCATTGTTATATACATTTGTTTATATAAACGCTGGTTATTAGGAATAAAAGAACAAGCTGACGCCAACGACGGAGATAACGGCACCAACAATAGCCTTCCAAGTAATCTTCTCATGGAAGAGCCAATACGAGGGCAGAAGGTCTCGACGCAGCGACGCCCATGCTAACAAGCCTGTGAAAGAGCTTTCTTCTTAAACATCGTGCTCATGCAGTGCACATAGTCCGTCGGCGTAATGCCGAAAGCAAACTTGAAGGCGTTGTAGAATGCTGTTGAATTAGTGAACCCGCACTTGCTGGGCATATCGTCCATCGAGCAGTCTGAATGCTCCATCAGTATCTTTGCGGCATATTCAGCCCGTAGAGAGTTGATATAATCAAGTGTTCTATCAGGATCCTTATAGCGTGGTACCAGCTGGCAGAACGTCTCCACATCGACCCCCATAAAATCAGCCAGTGCCCGCTGGTCGAAATCTGGATTCGTAAAGGGCTTCTCCTTGTTCACACGAGCGTCCATCTTCACGTAGAAAGCCTGACTACCATCCGTATGGACAGCTTTGACAGCCTTCGACTTCGGCTGCTGTACCTTCAACACATCTTCCTGCTCGTCGAGCGATACTGCCCCATTGGCAACAATAGCCCGATAGTCATCCAGCGCATTAAGTATTCGAAGAAGTTGCTCGTTTCGTCGACTGATAACCCTATTATAATGCAGGCCGAAGCCTCCGAGTACTAAAAGCACTATCACGACAAATATCAGTACCACAATGATCGTGTCGGCCTCGGCCAACGTCAACGTCTGTGCTTGGCAGTATGAAGTTGCCAGTAAAAGCAACGGGGCGGTTAAGGCGATTCTTTTTTTCATATTGCTATTAATTTAGCGGCAAAGTTAAGCAAAAATTCTCAAACCTCCAAGTCCTGAGCATCTTTTAGAACACATTTTGTTAATTCTGAAACATTTTTGTTAATTTTGAAAGTCGGAAGCTCAAATATTCGTGTCTCATCAACAAAAGAGTGCTGCAGAGAAATATCTGCAGCACTCTTATTATAAATAATGTACGTGCGATTAGTCAGCTTCAAAGCCTTGACTAAAATGCACCCATTTTAGTCAGCCAACTTAGCCTTAATCATCTCGCGGTTGAGGCGAGCAATGTTGGCGATGGTCTCGTTCTTCGGGCAGACAGCCTCACAAGCGCGGGTGTTGGTGCAGTTACCGAAACCGAGTTCGTCCATCTTGGCAATCATGTTCTTCACACGACGGGCAGCCTCTACACGACCCTGTGGAAGCAGGGCGAGCTGGCTAACCTTAGACGATACGAAGAGCATGGCCGAACCATTCTTACAAGCAGCGACGCAAGCGCCACAGCCGATGCAAGAAGCGCAGTCCATAGCCTCGTCAGCATCCTCTTTAGGAATCAGGATAGCGTTGGCATCCTGAGCCTGACCTGTGCGGATAGTGGTGTAACCACCGGCCTGGATAATCTTATCGAAGGCACCGCGGTCAACCATACAATCCTTAATCACAGGGAAGGCAGCTGAACGCCAAGGCTCTACGGTGATGACGTCACCATCGTTGAAGCGACGCATGTAGAGCTGACAGGTTGTAGCGCCACGCTCAGTGAGTCCGTGAGGTGTACCGTTGATGTAGAGTGAGCACATACCGCAGATACCCTCGCGGCAGTCGTGATCGAATACGAAGGGCTCCTTGCCTTCGTTGATGAGCTCCTCGTTCAAGATGTCGAGCATCTCGAGGAACGAGGTATCATCGGGAATATCGTGCATTTCGTGCGTATCAAAGTGACCCGCATCTTTGGGACCATTCTGACGCCAAAATTTGATGGTGAATGAAATATTCTTAGCCATAGTCTTTAATTCTTATAATTACGGGTTTGTACTTTGATAGCTTCATACTCAAGGGGTTCCTTAATCAGAGTAGGTTCGTTACCCTTGCCCTGATACTCCCAGCAGCCTACATAGAAGTAGTTCTCGTCATCGCGCTTAGCCTCGCCTTCCTCGGTCTGATACTCCTCGCGGAAGTGACCACCGCAAGACTCGTTACGAGAGAGAGCGTCGAAAGCGACGAGCTGACCCATCGTGAAGAAGTCACGCAGATGGATAGCCTTGTCGAGCTCGATGTTCAAGCCCTCCTTGGTTCCAGGAACGAAGAGGTTCTCGTCGAACTCCTTCTCCAGCTCGTGCATCTTCTTCAGACCAGTCTTCAGGCCCTCAGCGGTGCGACCCATACCTACATACTCCCACATGATGTGACCAAGCTCCTTGTGAATAGAGTCAACAGAGCGCTTACCCTTGATGTTCAGCAGACGGTCCATCTCAGCGTCCACCTTCTTCTCAGCCTCAGCGAACTCAGGCAGATCGGTAGAAACCTTCGGCCATACAGCCTGATCAGCCAGGTAGTTCTGGATGGTGTAAGGCAGCACGAAGTAACCATCGGCCAGACCCTGCATAAGAGCAGAAGCACCCAGACGGTTAGCACCGTGATCAGAGAAGTTACACTCACCGATAGCGAACAAACCAGGAATAGAGGTCTGCAACTCGTAGTCAACCCAGATACCACCCATCGTGTAGTGGATAGCGGGATAAATCATCATGGGCTTGTAGTACTTCACACCGTTGATCTCGTTGGCAACATCGCCAGGGAATACGTCGGTGATCTCCTCGTACATCTCGAAGAGGTTACCATAACGCTGCATGATAATATCGATGCCCAGACGGTTGATAGACTCAGAGAAGTCGAGGAACACAGCCAGACCAGTGTTGTTGACACCAAATCCCTTGTCGCAACGCTCCTTAGCAGCACGGCTGGCAACGTCGCGAGGCACGAGGTTACCGAATGCAGGATAGCGGCGCTCCAGATAGTAGTCACGATCCTCCTCAGGAATCTCCCAACCTTGCTTGGTTCCAGCCTGCAGAGCCTTAGCATCCTCTATCTTCTTGGGAACCCAGATACGACCGTCGTTACGCAGCGACTCAGACATCAGCGTCAGCTTAGACTGCTTGTCGCCATGAACGGGGATACAGGTGGGGTGAATCTGAACATAAGAGGGATTTGCAAAGTAAGCACCCTTGCGATAGCACTGAACGGCAGCGGTACAGTTACAACCCATAGCGTTGGTAGAGAGGAAGTAGGTGTTGCCATAACCACCAGTAGCGATAACTACTGCATTGGCGCTGAAGCGCTCCAGCTTACCAGTGCAGAGGTTCTTGGCGATAATACCACGAGCGCGACCATCAACGATCACTACATCCTCCATCTCGTAACGGGTGTAGAGCTTCACCTTACCAGCCTGAACCTGACAGCTCAGTGAGCTATAGGCACCCAGCAGCAATTGCTGACCGGTCTGACCTTTAGCGTAGAAAGTACGGCTTACCTGAGCACCACCGAACGAACGGTTGGCCAGCATACCACCGTACTCGCGAGCGAAAGGAACACCCTGAGCCACGCACTGGTCGATAATATTGTTAGACACCTCAGCCAGACGATAAACGTTAGCCTCGCGAGCACGATAGTCACCACCCTTTACGGTATCGTAGAACAGACGGTAGATAGAGTCACCATCGTTCTGGTAGCACTTAGCTGCATTGATACCACCCTGAGCAGCGATAGAGTGAGCACGACGAGGAGAGTCCTGAATACACAGGTTGATCACATTGAAGCCCATCTCGCCGAGTGAAGCAGCTGCAGAAGCACCAGCCAGACCAGTACCTACAACGATTACATCAAGCTTCAGCTTATTCTTGGGGTTAACCAGACGCTGGTGAGCCTTATATTCCTTCCATTTCTCAGGCACTGGACCTGCGGGAATCTTAGAATCAATTACTTTTGCCATAATCTTATTCTGAATTAAAAGATTAAAAAATTGAGGTTACTGACAGCAGTCAGCAGCAGCCTCTTTACAACAGTCTAAAGCTCCATTGCAGGCCTCACAAAGTGAAGGAGCGCAACCGAACCAGAAAGCCAATACCACTACGAGGAAGGCCAGCATCAGCAAGGTAACATAGATGCCACCTATCATCTTCCAACGGCAGAGCCAAGTCTTACCACTCCATCCGAGTGTCTGCATAGCACTCCAGAAACCGTGAGTCAGGTGGAACCAGATAGCAACGAGCCAAATGATGTAAAGTACGCTGAACACAGGATTAGAGAATGTCTCCTTGATCCAACCGAAACCATCAGCAGGACTCAAAGCAGTCTCCATGCCAACGAGCTCAGCAAACATCATGTTGTACCAGAAGTTGAACAAGTGGAGCAACAGACCCAGGCAGATGATGATACCCAGCACGAGCATGTTCTTAGACGCCCACTCAACCTTACCAGGATTTACCGTAGTAGCTACGTCATAGCGACTGTTGCCACGAGCGGTACGATTCTGTGCAGTCAGAATGAATGCATAGACGATGTGAATCACAGCCAGAGCAGCCAGACCGAGTGTAGCCAGAACAGCATACCAGTTGGCACCCAGCAATTCGCAAATCATGTTGTAAGCCTTACCAGAGAACAGCGCTACAACGTTCATGCATCCGTGGAATGTCAGGAACAGAATCAGCGCAATACCCGTAACGGACATTACAACTTTTCGACCGATTGATGAATTAAATAACCACATAAATTGAATTTAAATTATTAATAATTTGAATTTGAAAATACTTGATAATAGGTAACACGCGTACGTTTTAGGGTACAAAGGTAATCAAAAAAGATGAATATCGCAAACGTTTTCGTAAAAATATCTTTTATTTATACGAAATCCATCTGAATATTTGGCATTTTGAACCTCTTTTCGTATCTTTGCAGCATTAAATCCTTGAAACTATGAAAGAGAACATTGCCATCTTTACGCTCACTTCTGAGTTGCACGACGAAGTAGCTGTCAGCACCGTTACCCATGAGTTTCTGACAAGTCTGGGTATTGAATATGAACTGAAAGGTAACGACTATAGCGACTATGGTTCTGCCTGTCTGAACTTGATTTATGTACGGACGGGAGGTACAGAAGGCATTTTCCTAAAACTTCTGCCTGAGTTACAAGCTAAGAGTGACAAATCGTTCTATTTGCTGACATCAGGTAAGAGCAATTCGTTGGCAGCATCGATGGAGATTCTTTCTTATCTGCGCCAACACGATATCAATGGCGAGATTATTCATGGTAGTCCTGAATACATTGGCAACCGCATCCGTCTGCTCCAAAAAGTTGAAGAGGCTCGTCGCATGTTGAATGGTGTACGATTGGGTATTGTCGGCAAACCGTCCGACTGGCTCATTTCCAGCCATGCTGATAAGGAACTGGTAAAAGACCACTTAGGTATTGAACTGATAGATATTCCTATCAACAAGATGTATAGACAACAGGATATCTACGAAAGTTTAAAGACTATCATAGCGGAATATGAGTTACAAGGCTTTACGCTACGTTGCTTCGATCTGCTCACAACGTTGAAGAATACTGGGTGTATGGCACTGGCCAGACTAAACGCTGAAGGCTACGTGGCTGGTTGTGAGGGTGACGTGCCTGCTATGTTGACAATGATGATTGTTCGTTCACTGTTAGGTGTGTCCGGCTTCCAGGCCAACCCCTCGAACATTAATCCGGAAACTGGCGAGATGTTGTTTGCCCACTGCACTATCCCTTTGGATATGGTGGAACACTATGAGTTGGACACCCATTTTGAATCAGGCATTGGTGTCGCCATCAGAGGATTTATGAAGGAGGGGCCTGTTACCGTCTTCAAAGTCTCTGGCGATTTGAAGCATTACTTTATTGCTGAGGGTACCCTTGTACGCAATCAGGCTAAGCCCGACCTTTGTCGTACGCAACAAGTCATCCAATTGGCAGACAAGAGTCAAGCGCAATATTTCCTGACAAACCCCATTGGCAATCACCATATCATCATGCCTGGACATCACAAAGAACTGCTCGAAAGGATTCTAATGTAACTTTCTTGCTGTATTTCTTTGTTTTATGCTCGACATTGTGTAACTTTGCAGCATGTTATTAAAATATGATGTAATTGTGATTGGTGGCGGACATGCTGGTTGTGAGGCTGCAACGGCTTCTGCCAACATGGGTGCCAAGACGCTGCTGGTCACGATGGATATGAACAAGATTGCGCAGATGTCGTGCAATCCAGCTGTTGGAGGTATCGCAAAAGGACAGATAGTTCGCGAGATTGATGCCTTAGGTGGTCAGATGGGATTAGTGACGGATGCCACTGCCATACAATTTCGTATGCTGAACCGCTCGAAGGGACCAGCCGTTTGGAGTCCTCGTGCCCAGTGTGACAGAGGAAAGTTTATCTGGAAGTGGCGCTCCGTATTGGATGCAACACCTAATCTTGACATCTGGCAAGACCAAGCAGATGAACTGCTGGTGGAAACTGTGCCTGACGATTCGGTCGTTAGGAAACAAGTCGTTGGTGTCAAGACTATTTGGGGTGCTGAAATCAGAGCAAAGGCTGTCATCATTACTGCAGGTACCTTCCTGAATGGCCTGATGCACATCGGACGAAAGATGGTTCCTGGTGGACGCATAGCCGAACCTGCTGTGCCCCACTTTACTGAGAGCATCACTCGTCACGGTATCCGCTCGGCTCGTATGAAAACTGGAACACCTGTCCGTATTGACAAGCGTTCCATTCATTTCGAAGATATGGAACGACAGGATGGCGAGAATGGATACTATAAATTCTCGTATATGGGTGAACCGCGCCCCTTACAGCAATTGCCCTGTTGGGTGTGCTATACCAATCCTGAAGTTCATCAGACGCTGCTGGGTGGATTGGACGATTCCCCACTCTATAATGGACAGATTCAATCCATAGGTCCGCGCTATTGTCCCTCGATAGAAACCAAGCTCGTCACTTTCCCAGAACGACCACAACATCTGTTGTTTTTGGAACCAGAGGGCGAAGACACCAACGAGATGTACTTGAACGGTTTTTCTTCCAGCCTACCAATGGATGTGCAAATAGAAGCATTGAAGAAAATACCGGCTTTAAGAGATATCAAGGTCTATCGTCCTGGCTATGCCATTGAGTATGATTTCTTCGATCCTACCCAGTTGAAACATTCGTTGGAATCGAAAGTTGTCAGTGGACTCTTTATGGCAGGTCAGGTCAATGGTACTACGGGCTATGAAGAGGCTGGCGGACAAGGAACGCTGGCAGGTATCAATGCGGCGCTGATGGCTGGTTCGGTAGGTTGCGAAGGCATCGCAACACACACAACGTTTGAGCTCAAGAGAGACGAAGCCTACATTGGCGTGCTAATAGACGACCTGGTGACGAAAGGTGTTGACGAACCTTATCGTATGTTTACATCAAGAGCAGAATATCGCATCCTGTTACGACAAGATGATGCTGATGCCCGTCTGACGGAGAAAGCCTACGGATTGGGAATAGCCAAACGGAATCGTTACGACTGGTGGATAGAAAAGAAAGAAGCTATCGAAAGTCTTGAAGAATTCTGTCGCACATACGCCATTAAACCCAAAATAGTCAATGGTGCTTTAGAAGCTGTGGGCTCTACCCCTCTCGTCTATGGCTGTAAACTGGAAGACTTGGTGGCTCGTCCAGAACTGAACTTCGAAAAGCTGCAGGAAATCGTGCCTGCATTCCGTGAAGTTATCGAACGTCTACCCAACAGAAAGGAAGAAATTGCAGAAGCTGCCGAGATACATATCAAATATAAAGGTTACATCGAACGCGAAAGAATGGTAGCAGACAAAATGCACCGTTTAGAGAATATCAAGATAAAAGGTAAGTTCGATTATCCTAACCTGTCTGCTATTTCTACAGAGGCACGTCAAAAATTAGAGAAGATTCAGCCCGAAACTTTGGCACAAGCAAGTAGAATTCCTGGCGTAAGTCCAAGTGACATCAATGCTATGCTAGTGCTATTGGGTAGATAGGTTTCACGTGAAACAATTAAATAGATAACAATAGTATAATAACGCTAAAACCAAAGATTATGAACAACAAAACATTGATGGCGAACCTTCGCTGTATCCCTGACTTTCCACAGAAGGGTATCAACTTCCGTGACGTGACCACCTTGTTTAAAAACCCAGCTTGCCTGCAAATCATGGTAGACGAACTCTACGAGATTTACAAAAACAAAGGAATCACCAAAATTGTTGGCATTGAAAGTAGAGGATTCGTAATGGCTTCAGCATTAGCTGTAAAATTAGGAGCAGGAGTGGTACTTGCACGCAAACCAGGAAAACTACCTGCAGCAACTGTACAGGAAAGTTACGCGAAAGAATATGGAACGGATACTATCGAAATTCACGAAGATGCCATCAATGATAAAGATGTTGTTTTACTTCACGACGATCTCCTGGCAACAGGTGGAACCATGCGAGCTGCATGTAACTTGGTGAAGAAATTCAACCCAAAAGGAATTATGGTAAACTTCATCATTGAAATCACTGACGAAGGCTTACATGGTAGAGACGTGTTCGATGATGTGGAAGTAACCACATTGTTAACCGTCTAATGTTTCACGTGAAACGTCAAGTATGACAAAGGAAGAGAACGAGGCACGTTTAGAGAAGCTAAAGGCTATCGTAAGAACCTTGCCTGAGAAGCCGGGTAGCTATCAGTATTATGATGCTGATGGAACCATCATCTATGTAGGTAAGGCAAAAAATCTGAAGTCGCGTGTCTCGTCCTACTTCCATACTGAAGTCGACCGTTTTAAAACGAAGGTATTAGTATCAAAAATCTACGATATCAGCTATACCGTAGTTAATACTGAAGAAGACGCATTATTACTGGAAAATGCACTCATTAAGAAGTACAATCCGCGCTATAATGTGCTGCTTAAAGACGGCAAAACCTACCCTAGTATCTGTATCACCAAGGAGTATCTTCCAAGGATTTTTCCCACACGAACCATCAATAAAAAATCGGGTACGTATTATGGTCCCTATTCACATGTAGGTTCAATGCATGCTGTGCTTGAATTAATCAAGAAACTCTATCATCCTCGTACTTGTAAACAGCCACTTTTGGAGGAGGGTGTGAATGACGGAAAATACCAGGTTTGCTTGGAATATCACATCAAGAACTGTGCAGGACCCTGCATAAAAAAGCAGTCGTGGGAGGAATATCAGAAGAACATCAATCAGGCACGTGAGATACTGAAAGGAAACACCCGTCAGCTGCTGAGAGACATGCGCGAAGAGATGATGAAATTGGCAGGTGATTTACGTTTTGAAGAGGCTGAAGAGGTTAAAAGACGATATCTCTTGTTGGAGCAATTTGTGGCCAAAAGCGAGGTCGTCAGTCACACCATCAACAACGTAGATGTGCTGTCGATAACCAACGACGAAAAGGTGGCATTCATCAACTATATCCACGTCTCAAATGGTCAGATTAACCAGAGTTTTACTTTCGAATATAAGAAGAAACTGGAGGAGACTGACGAGGAATTATTGCAGTTGGCTATCATCGAAATGCGTGAGCGTTTTAAGAGTAACGCTAAGGAAATTATTCTGCCAGAAGAGGTTAATATCGATCTCGAGGGAGTAACGATTACAGTACCCCAACGAGGAGATAAAAAGACCCTTTTGGACCTATCGCTAATGAACGGGAAACAGTATAAATTCGACCGTCTGAAGCAGGCAGAAAAGCTCAATCCAGAGCAAAAACAGGTGCGATTGATGAAGGAATTGCAAGACCTTTTGCACCTGCCAAAGATGCCGTATCAGATAGAGTGTTTTGACAACTCGAACATCTCTGGAACGGACGCCGTTGCAGCCTGTGTGGTGTTCAAAAAGATGAAGCCTTCGAAGGCAGATTATCGCAAATACAACATCAAAACAGTGGTGGGGCCTGACGATTATGCGTCAATGAAGGAGGTAGTTTCAAGGCGATACAAACGCCTTTTAGACGAAGAACAGCCCCTACCCGATCTCATTGTTGCTGATGGTGGTAAAGGACAAATGGAGGTCATTCGTCAGGCCGTTCAGGACGAATTAGGACTCGATATTCCTATTGCCGGATTGGCTAAAAATGACAAGCACAGAACAAATGAATTACTGTATGGTTTTCCGCCAAGAGTGGTGGGTATGAAGGATACCTCAGAGCTATTCAGAGTACTCACACAGCTGCAGGACGAGGTACACCGCTTTGCCATAGAATTCCATAGAAACAAGCGTTCTAAGCACGCTTTACACTCTGAGCTGGATGACATCAAGGGTATCGGTCCAAAAACGCGTGACGAGCTTCTAAATAGGCTTAAATCGGTTAAGCAAATCAAAGAGGCGTCGCTTGATAAAATAGCAGAGATTATAGGTCCTGCAAAAGCCCAAATAGTCTTTGATTATTTTCACCCCAAAAAGTAAGACACTGAGAGCTATTCTCGCTGTACTTGGGAAGTATTCCCACTGTCCTTGGGAAGTATTCTCACAGTCCTTGGGAAGTAAGCAGGCTGTCCTTGGGAAGTAAGCAGGCAATCCAAAGGAAGTAAACCGCCCGTTTACCGGTAGTAAATGACGTGTTCCCAAGCAGGGAATTTAATATCTATAGGCAGGGCGAAAATGACGCCAGAAAAGTTAACTCGAACAAAATTTGGTTTTCTCAAAATAATGTTGTATCTTTGCCGAAAATTCAGAGAATCATGAGAGCCGTCATACAACGAGTTACCCACGCCAGCGTCACCATTGAGGGCAGCATCAAGAGCCAAATAGAACAAGGGTTCTTGATACTTCTTGGCGTGTGCAATGAAGACACGATGGAGGACGTAGAATGGCTGGTCAAGAAGATAGCCAATCTGAGGGTATTTGGCGACGAGAACGACGTAATGAACCGCAGCATTCTCGACGTTCAGGGAGAGGCACTTGTTGTGAGCCAATTCACGCTATTTGCAAGTTATAAGAAGGGCAATAGGCCCAGCTGGTTCAGGGCAGGCAGTCACGAGCACTCTATCCCACTCTACGAGGCTTTCTGCGCCCAACTTTCTGAGGCTATAGGCAAACCAGTAGGCACAGGCGAATTCGGCGCTGACATGAAGGTAGAATTGCTCAATGACGGGCCTGTCACCATCTGTATGGACACAAAGAATAAGGAATAAGATGAAGCAGTATTTAAAGAAAATTGAAAACACGTCAATTGTACTGATGCTGATAGGATGTGTGGGACACAGGTTCCTGCACTTCAGCTGGGCAATATGGGTGTGCATAGCAGGACTGATAGCTTGGTTTGGTGTAGTTATTTTTAAGGCCTTCAACTGGAAAGAATATGCACGAGACAACAAGCAGAACATTCTAATGATGCTCTTTGTCATTGTATTAATGTTTATCCTAATGCTCAGACTATGACGATAAAGGAAGCTCAACAGGCTGTAGATCAGTGGATTAAAACGTACGGAGTACGTTATTTCTCTGAGTTGACCAATATGGCAGTTCTGACGGAGGAAGTTGGTGAATTAGCTCGCATCATAGCTCGTAAGTACGGCGATCAAAGCTTCAAAGCAGGCGAAAAAGAGAACCTTGGCGAGGAGATGGCCGATGTATTGTGGGTGTTGATTTGTCTGGCCAATCAGACTGGTGTCGACCTGACAGAAGAGCTTAAAAATTCGATAGAAAAGAAGACAAAACGTGACGCGGAGCGTCATATTAATAACAAGAAACTTAAGGAGTAAACAACATTATTAATAACTAAAATTTAACGAACTATGGGAGAACATTGCAATTGTGGACATGAGCATCATCACCACGACGATGCCAAGCATTTAGAGAGCATGTACGAGCAGGCTCTGGCCCTCTACGACTTCAACATCAAAGATGAAGACGTCAAGGAAGCTGTCAAGAAAATCATTGCTGAGAAGGTGCCTGAAAACGACACACCTGAAGTCAAAAAGTTCATGTTTGGCTCTATCGAGCTGACAACGCTGACGACACAGGACTCAGCAGAAAGCGTACTGAAACTGGTGGAGAAAGTGAACGACTTTGCTCACGAATATCCTGATATGCCACACGTAGCAACTATCGTTACCTACCCACGTTTCACCAAGTTAGTCAGCGAGTCGTGTGAGGTAGAAGGTGTTATTCCTACCTGCGTCAGTGGTGCATTCCCATCGTCACAGGCACTGATGGAAATCAAGGTTGCTGAGACTGCATTGGCTATCAAGGACGGAGCCAAGAACGTTGATATCGTAATGCACGTTGGCGAGTTCCTGGCAGGCGACTACGAGACCGTTTGTGACGAGATTCGTGAGCAGAAAGCTACATGCGGAAAGGTGCCTATGAAGGTAATTTTGGAAACTGGCGATCTGGGTTCTTGCGCAAACATCAAGAAGGCTTCTATTCTAGCAATGTATGCTGGAGCTGACTATATCAAGACCTCTACAGGTAAGGAGAAAGTCAGTGCTACACCAGAAGCTGCTTACGTCATGTGTACAGCAATCAAGGAGTACTTCCAAAAGACTGGCATCCGCATTGGTTTCAAGCCCGCTGGTGGCATCAATTCTATGTCTGACGCCCTTACCTATTACACAATCTACAAAGAGATCTTAGGCGAAGACTGGATGAACAACTACTATTTCCGCTTGGGAACTAGCCGTCTGGCTAATCTCGTGCTGAGCGAGTTGGAAGGCAAGGAAGTCAAATTCTTTTGATTAGCAAAAGCGACCAGAGGTCGATGACTTCTTAACAAAAAAGGCGACCTCAACGGGTCGCTTTTCTTATTTAATAGTTTCGCTGTACAACGTAATCTACATAGGCTGTCAAGGAATCCTTGATGGCCTTTTCTTTAACGTTTTCATCTATATATTGCATACAAATCTTACTGAATTCAGACATCTTCTGTTCAGCATATTCTATACCACCATGCTGTTTAGTAAATTCAACCAAAACGGCGATTTCATCCTGATTTACCGTACCAGCTTTCACCTTTTTAGCCAACGTATTCATCGATTCGAAATCAGCATTGTTTAATGCATAGATAACTGGCAACGTCAATTTTCCTTCTGTCATATCATTGCCTGTAGGCTTACCTATCTCCTTGGAATCAAAGTAATCGAAAATATCATCACGAATCTGGAACATGATACCCAGGTTCTGACCAAACAGACGAGCTTTTCTCATATCTTCGTCATTAGCTCCACCAGACATAGCACCAATAGCTGCACACGCCTCAAACAAAGCTGCTGTCTTTTGTTTAATAACCTGATAATAAACATCTTCTGAAATAGACTGATTCTGGATATTTGACAACTGCAGTATTTCGCCTGCAGCCAGCGTACGACCCAATTCTGCTAAGTATTCGATGATACGCTGATGACCTGTATACGACACATGTAGCAATGCTGTAGATAAAATATAATCACCTACCAATACTGCCACCTTATTATTATAAGTAGCATTGACGGACGCCTGACCTCTGCGTTCACCACTCTCATCGACAACGTCGTCGTGAACCAACGAGGCAGTATGTAACAATTCAAGACCTACGGCAGAATGCTGGGTAACGGGACTGACACTACCAAAATTACGTGCCATCAACATCATTAAAATAGGACGCATACGCTTTCCACCACGCTGACGAATATGACTCAAGGCAGAGCCCAACATACCATCGTCGTGACTCAAAGCACCCTGAAAAAGGGCGATAAATTCGTCCAAATCTTTCTGAATCGGTTGTTTAATGATACTTAAATAATCCATATCAAACACTATTTTGATGCAAAATTAATGAAAATAATTGGATAGTCGCTATTTTTTTAGTAATTTTACGCACAAATTCACAAATGGTTATGGAAAAACTATTCCTTTTAGACGCTTATGCGCTCATTTATCGTTCGTATTACGCATTCATCAAGAACCCGCGTATCAACTCAAAAGGCTTGAATACATCGGCCATTATGGGCTTTCTGAATACATTACAGGAAGTACTCACCAAAGAGCAACCCACACATTTGGGTGTTGCCTTCGATCCTCATGGTCCTACATTCCGCAGCGAGGCCTACCCAGCCTATAAAGCGCAACGAGAAGCCACACCTGAAGACATAAAGCAAAGTGTTCCTATCATCAAGAATATTCTCAAGGCCTGGAACATTCCTATCCTTGAGGCAGAGGGTTATGAGGCTGATGACGTCATTGGCACATTGGCCACGAAGGCTGGTGAACAAGGTATCGACACCTACATGCTAACACCTGATAAGGATTATGGTCAGTTGGTACGCAACAATGTGAAGATTTACCGTCCTCGTCACGGAGGTGGCTATGAGGTGATGGGCCCTGAGGAGGTGAAAGCAAAATACGCCATTCCATCGACAGAGGCCGTCATTGACCTCTTGGCACTGATGGGTGACTCAGCTGACAACTTCCCTGGATGTCCTGGTGTTGGTGAGAAGACAGCAGTGAAACTCATCAATGAATTTGGAACCGTCGAGGAACTCATCACTCGTACGTCAGAAATTAAAGGTGCGCTTCAGAAAAAAGTAGAAGAACATATCGACGATATCAAGCTATCAAAATTCTTGGCGACTATCAAGACGGATGTTCCCATCGAACTCAAGATGGATGAATTGAAGATGACGCAACCCAACGAAGCTGAACTTGCCAAACTTTTCGAAGAATTGGAGTTGAAGAGCCTTGCGAGTAAGATTCTTAAAAAAAGTGAAGTAAAGCAAAAACCTGCTAACGCACAACTCGATCTCTTTGCAGAATTTGCGACGGAGGGTACGGTGGAGCCAGAATTTTCGAGTTTTGAGACGTTAAAAACGGTACCTCACGAATACAAACTCGTTGAAAATAAGGAAGATATTCGTCAACTTTATGACTTTTTTAGGACAAAAGAATTTCTCGTTCTAGACACAGAAACCACTTCAACCTCTGCCATCGACGCAGAATTGGTAGGTTTGAGCTTCGCTGTAGAGGAACACAAGGCATTTTATGTGCCCATTCCTGCCAATCGTGAAGAAGCGTTGCAAATTGTTAATATCTTTAAACCGCTCTACGAGGACCCCAAAATTCTCAAGGTTGGACAAAACTTGAAGTACGACCTCGAAGTGTTACGCAACTATGACGTCCGCCTCGATGGTCCGATGTGGGACACGATGATTGCCCACTATCTCATCCAACCAGAGTTGCGTCACAACATGGACTATATGGCTGAGGTCTATCTGCACTATCAGACCATCCATATCGACGAACTCATTGGACCTAAGGGAAAGAACCAGCGCTCTATGCGTGACCTCTCCCCCACCCTCGTCTATGAATATGCCTGTGAGGATGCAGACATCACCCTGCAACTGAAGAACAAGTTAGAGCCAGAGTTGAAGAAGCACAATTGCGAAGACCTCTTTTATAATATAGAGATGCCCCTGATGCCTGTCTTGGCAGAAATGGAGATGAATGGTGTCTGTCTTGATACGCAGTCGTTGGCTGAAACCAGCAAACAATTCACGGCTCGCATGAACGAAATCGAACAACGTATCTATGAACTAGCAGGCGAACAATTCAATATCGCCTCTCCTAAACAGGTGGGTGAAATCCTGTTCGATAAACTGAAGATTGTCGAGAAAGCAAAGAAGACCAAGACGGGCCAGTATGTCACAAGCGAAGAGGTGTTGCAACAGCTGAAAAACAAGCACGAAATAGTGGCTGATATACTGGAACACAGAGGGTTGAAGAAACTCATTGGCACCTATATCGACGCCCTTCCCAAGCTGATTAATCCTCGTACTGGTCATATCCATACCTCGTTCAATCAGACCATTACAGCCACAGGACGCCTGTCGTCTTCTGACCCCAACCTGCAGAATATTCCCATTCGTGGCGAGGATGGCAAGGAGATTCGTAAAGCCTTTATCCCTGAGCCAGGCTGTCTGTTCTTCTCTGCAGACTACAGTCAGATTGAGCTTCGTGTGATGGCTCATCTCTCACAAGATCCTAATATGATTGAGGTTTTCCGCGAGGGCAAAGACCTGCATGCTGCTACAGCTGCTAACATCTATAAGAAACCTATCGAAGAGGTGACTCGCGACGAACGAACCAAGTCAAAGCGTGCCAATTTTGGTATCATCTATGGCATCACCGTCTTTGGTCTCGCAGAGCGCTTAGATATCCCTCGCGACGAAGCTAAAATGCTGATTGATGGTTACTTCCAGACCTTCCCGGAGGTTCATGACTACATGGAGAAATCCAAGGAAGTAGCCAGAAAACAAGGCTACGTCACTACCCTATTCGGACGTCGTCGCTACCTGCCAGACATCAACTCTGCCAACAGCGTCGTACGTGGTTTTGCTGAACGTAACGCCATCAACGCCCCGATTCAGGGCACTGCTGCAGACATCATCAAAGTGGCGATGATTCACATCTTCCAGCGCTTCAAAACAGAGAACATTCGCTCCAAAATGATCCTGCAAGTCCACGACGAACTCAACTTCTCCGTCTATCCAGACGAGAAAGAAAAGGTAGAGCGCATCGTCATCGAAGAGATGCAGAACGCCTTCCACATGGCCGTTCCCCTCGTTGCCGATTCTGGCTTTGGTAATAACTGGTTAGAAGCCCATTAACCTCATTGGAAGTATTATTAACCAAAAATATGAAAAAAACTTTGCTTTGCCTAGTAGCATTGGCTTGGATAAGTGCTGCGAATGCCCAGACGGGCGAAGAGTGGGATAACCCCAGTATATCACATGTGAACAGGGAGAAGGCCCATACAGGAGCCTTGCCTATGACCAGCGAGACTGATGTAGTAAAAAACGATTTGACACTCTCGCCTTACTATCAGTCGCTTGATGGCACTTGGAAGTTCAATTGGGTAAAAAAGCCTTCGCTGGCCACAACGAATATGTGTGAGAAGGACTATAACGACGCCTCTTGGACAGACATCGACGTACCCTCCAGCTGGCAGGTTTGGGGTCTGAATCATAATAAGTCTTGGGACAAACCGCTCTATTGTAATGTGGCCTATCCGTTCTCGTTTAACGAGTCGAACTATAGCGTGATGGCCGAGCGTCCAAGCTGGTTTGAGTACAACAGTAACATGCCCAATCCTGTAGGAACTTATCGTAAGCATTTCAATATAACGAGCGACTGTCTGACAGGACATAACGTATATGTGCGTTTCAATGGTGTGGGACACGGTTTCTATCTATGGGTCAATGGACAGCGTGTTGGCTATAGTGAGGACTCATATGTGCCTGCTGAGTTTGACATCACAAAATATCTGGTTGAGGGCGATAATGTGATGGCCCTACAGGTGTATCGTTTCACCAGTGGCTCGTTCCTCGAGTGTCAGGACTACTGGCGATTGACGGGCATCCAGCGTCATTGCTTCATCTGGGCAGCTCCGAAGACACAAATACGCGACTATTTCTTTACCACCGACCTGGACAACCAATACGTGAATGCCAAAGCCAATGTGAAGGTCAGCATCACAGGTGCAGAAACTGATGGCATAGTAGAGGCAAAAATAATGGATGGCTCAACTATCATTGCCTCGCAAACTGCTTCTTTCAACTCCCAGACATCAGAACTCAGTCTCAATATGGATGTGACAAATCCAAGGCTATGGAGCGCAGAGACACCCAATCTCTACGATTTGATATTGACGCTGAAAGATGGTACTGGCAAGACTATCGATATACGTGGCAGCAAAGTAGGCTTCCGCGAGGTTGGTATTCGTAACGATGGTGCACTGATTATCAACGGTAAACGTATGGTGTTTCATGGTGTAAACCGTCACGATTTCTCGCCTGTAAACGGACGCGCCATTACTGACGAGGAGATTGAAGAGGATATAAAAACTATGAAGCGGTTGAACATCAATGCTGTGCGTACTTCGCACTATCCCAATGATCCTATCTTCTATGACCTCTGCGACAAATATGGACTCTATGTGTTGGCTGAAGCTGATGTAGAGTGTCACGCTCATCAGAAATTATCGTCTCTGTCGCTATTCCGTCCTGCTATGGTGGAACGCTCTGAGAATCATGTGCTCACCCATCGCAATCACCCTTGTATTTTTATCTGGTCATTTGGCAATGAGAGTGGAAACGGCAATAACTTCCAATACGTGGCCAATGCTATCAAGGCACTCGATAAAACTCGTCTGACCCACTACGAAGGCGGTAGCGATTATGCTGATGTTTCATCTACGATGTATGCCAGCTATGAAACTATCAACTGGATAGGTTCGTCACAGCATAACCGTCCGCATATCCAATGTGAAAATTCACACTCGATGGGTAACTCAATGGGTAATGTACGCGAGATGTTCGACCTCTACGAAAAGTATCCTTGCCTGACGGGTGAATTTATCTGGGACTTCAAGGATCAGGGACTCTTAACCAAAAGCTCGACAGGTAAAGAATACTGGGCATACGGTGGAGACTTTGGAGACAATCCTAATGATGGTAACTTCTGTATCAATGGTTTGGTGCATCCTGACTGGAGCTATACGGCAAAGACTTACAATACAAAGAAGATTTACCAGCCTTTGGAGTTTTCTGCAGTTAGCGGTAAAACTGACGTTTACCGTATGAAAAACAAGTTGGCATTCCTATCCAGTAGTATTTATGACGTGAGCTATAGTATCGTTGACGAAGAAGGAAATATCTTCAGTAACGGATCTATCAGCGATGATGTTGCTGCTGATGCTACAAAGAATATCACTATCGATATAAGTGTTATCAATAGCCTTGCGTCTGACAAAGAAGCATTCATATATTTCTGTGCTAAGCAACGCGAGAATACTGCTTGGGCTGATGCCGGCTATGTGGTAGCTGAGGAAAAATTGCCCATAAAGACCGCAACGAAGCCAATGAAAGACCTTACCTTCGCCAATAATAATGCGCTAACAGTAGAAGAGACTGACGCTGTTGTTAACGTCAGCGGTGCCAATTTTATGGCTACGTTTACAAAGAATAAAGGCACACTCACAGGTTACACTCTTGACGGTGTTCAGATGATGAGTAAGCCATTACAACTCAATGCCTTCCGTCTTCCTACTGACAATGATGGCAGCAAGAAGGCAACTTGGGACGGCATGGGACTGCGTAGTCTCAGTACAACGGGTAAAGGTACTGATACAAAGGTGAAAAAGGCTGATGATGGCAAGACCGTCACTGTGAGTATGAAGAGTACCTATGGTAGTAGCTCAAACATTTTCGATGTCAGCCTCGACTTTATTATTTGTGCTGATGGTACACTGATGGTCAACTCCTTTATATGTCCACAGAATACTGGTTCTATCTTGCCCAAACTTGGTTTCAAGTTAGAGATGCCAAAAGAAATGGAACAACTTATGTGGTTCGGACGCGGACCTTGGGACAACTATCGTGACCGCAAGGAAGCTTGTTTCCCTGCTATCTATCAGAGTACTGTTTCTGAACAATATGAAGAATACATCCTGCCACAGGAACATGGTACAAAGCAAGAGGTACGCTGGATGTCAGTAACCAACAATGACGGACAAGGTCTGTTGTTTGTTGCACCAGATCAGATGGCAGCTTCTGCCGTTCATTTCCGTCCAGAAGATAACTATACTAATAAGGATACACGTAAGAAACATACCTATGAATTTGTACGTTGCGATAATACCGTTGTCAATCTCGATGCTGCTACTCGTGGCTTGGGTAATAACTCTTGTGGTCCTGATGTGATGGATAAATACGAACTGAAAGCTGCTAATACTGCTTTCCGATTCTTTATTATTCCACTGAAAGCTGATGTCAAAGCTGTGGAAGCTGCACGTATCGATATGCCTGTTTGCCAGTTTGTTAATTGTGAGCGTCAGAGTAACGGGCGCATCAAAATGACCACCAACACAAAGAATGCCACTATTTATTATAGCATCAACGGAGGGGACTATCAGAAATATACTGAACCTCTCATCCAAAATGATGCTTGCACGATTAATGCCTATTGTACTGCTGAAAACTTAATGGATAGTCCAGTAATGACATACGATTTTGACCTTTTTGTCAATAAGTCAGCTTGGAAATTAATCAGTGTCGACAGTCAGCATAGTGGTAATGAAGCTCGTTTAGCTTTCGATGGTAAGAACGATACCTTCTGGCATACGGAATGGGGAAGTGTGGAACCGTCTTGTCCGCATACAATAGTCATTGATATGGCCACTGAATACAAGGTAACAGCTATCACCTACCTCAGTCGCCAAGATGGAAATCAAAATGGAATGGTGAAAAACTTCGAAGTATATTTAAGTAACGATGGTTCGACTTGGGGTTCGCCTGTAGTTTCAGGTCAGTTTAAGAACACAACGTCACAACAGGTAGCCAAGTTAACAACACCCACTACGGGTCGTTACTTAAAGTTTGTAGCAAAGTCAGAGGTTAATGGTAATCCTTGGACATCAGCTGCAGAGATTGGTATTCAGGCAGAGTCCGACCATACTGCTATATGGCAAGTTAAAACAGATAAACAACATAATACAGCTGTGGTTTACGATTTAAATGGTCGTAGAATGAATGGTCAATTGGCAGAGCAACCCAAGGGTATTTATATCAGTAATGGTCGAAAGATAGTTAAATAGTTAGGCAACTATCGAATAATAAGTGCTTCTGCAAACTTATAGATAACGATACCTGTTGTTACAGAGACATTCATAGAGTGTTTGGTGCCTAATTGAGGTATCTCTAAACAGCCGTCTGAGGCGTCTACTACTTCCTGGTGGACGCCTTTTACTTCGTTTCCCATCACTACAGCGTATTTTAAGCCACGCTGAGGCACGAATGTCTGTAGTTTGGTACTATGTTCCACCTGCTCAACAGAAAACACGCTGTAGCCCGTTTTTTTGAGTTCTTCTACAGCTTCTAATGCAGTGTTGAAATAACGCCAGCTAACGCTCTCTTCTGCACCAAGGGCAGTTTTATGGATTTCTGTAGATGGCGGTGTCTGACAAATACCACAAAGATAAACTGCTTCCACACGGAAAGCATCACAAGTACGAAACACGCTACCTATATTATACATGGAACGCACATCGTCAAGTACCACTATTAATGGTAATTTCTCAGCCTCACGATACTCTTCAACTGTAAGGCGTTTCATTTCAACAGTACGAATCTTTCTCATAATCGCGTACAAAGGTACGAATAAGAGAGTAAAAAGCAAAAAAATTTTTGCTTTTTCGAACGTAAGTACTTTCGAACGAAGATCAAAGGTACAAAAAAGTGTTGATAACTGTGTGGATAACTATGTTAATAATGAGTTTATAACTTAGGAATTATACAATAGTACCCTACCAGACTGTGCATTTTATGCATAAATTATAGGCTTTTCCCTCACTTTTCCACTAAAAAATGCAAGAAAAAGATATAAACTTATTAATTTTGCACCGAATTAGAGAATTGTGGATAAGTAAAAAATAGACCAAAATATCAACAAGTTACAATTAACAGTTGGTGTGAATAATCTATTTTCACGAGTTAATAAACTTTCTAGCAAGAAAACAGAGAAGAAGTTTTGCACTTATGAACAGGCTATCATCCTTATCATTCTCTTTTTAAAAGAAAGAAAAAAGAAAAATAAAATATTGATACGATGTTGAAAAAGGAGTGGAAAGAACAGGGTTTCATTGATGAACCTGTAGCAGAGGGTACTGACCTCAAGACTGAAATTAGAAAGTTGTGTAAAGAGAAGGATGCCATTATTCTTGCTCACTATTATACTATTGGCGATATTCAGGATATTGCTGACTTTGTAGGCGATTCATTGGCTTTAGCTCGTAAGGCTGCAGAGACGGATGCACGGATGATGGTGATGTGCGGTGTTCATTTCATGGCTGAGACATGTAAGTTATTGTCACCAGATAAGACAGTGCTTTGTCCTGACTTGAATGCAGGCTGTTCTTTGGCTGACTCGTGTAAGGCTGAAGATTTGAAGAAATATAAGAATGAACATCCTGGCTATCAAGTCATCTCTTATGTCAATACCACAGCTGCTGTGAAGGCTTTGACAGATGTTGTCGTAACCAGTGGTAATGCCAAGAAGGTTGTTGACCAGTTGCCAAAAGATGCCAAACTGATCTTTGGTCCTGACTATAATTTAGGTAATTATATCAATGAAGTAACTGGCAGAAAGATGCTGCTTTGGAATGGTGGTTGTCACGTCCATGAGCGTTTTTCAGTCAATAAGATTTTAGAGTTAAAAAAGCAGTATCCTGATGCTGTTGTAATGGCTCATTTAGAGTGTAAGGGTCCTGTCTTGGCTGTTGCTGATGTTAAAGGAAGTACAGCAACAATGCTTAACTATGCTCAGCAATATGACGACAAGCAATTTATTGTAGCCACAGAGGCCGGTATTTTGCACGAGATGCAGCGTTCTTGTCCTGACAAGCAATTTATCCCTGTGCCTCCTGAAATCAGCGAGAGCGGCTTAGAATGCAGTTGTAACGAGTGCCAATATATGAAGATGAATACGCTCTTGAAGATATACAACTGTCTTAAATACGAATGGCCCTCTGTAGAGGTTGATCCAAAGATAGCAAAAGATGCGGTGAAACCCATTGAGAAGATGCTGGAATTAAGCTGATAGATGAAAGATAATAAGAATAGGATAGCTTATATTGACTTAGCGAAAGGTTTCTGTATTGCTTTGGTGGTTTTTTACCATTCCAAAGGAGTGTTAGGTGTTCAATATGCTACCGATATTTTCTTTGTATCTTTCCGTCTTCCGCTTTACTTTTTTCTCTCTGGACTATTCTTTAAAGAATATGGAAGTTTCCAGAACTTTATTATAAAGAAGACAAACAGGTTATTAATACCTTTCTTTTTCTTCTATTTATGTTTCAGTGTTCTCTTGCCTAATATTCTCCACTTTTTATTAGGTATGAACTTTGAAACAGTCATAGGTTGGCCATCTTTATGGGCTTTTATATGGCCTGGACAATATCCCAATGTGGCTATATGGTTTCTATGGTGTCTATTTTTAATGAATATTCTATTTTGGATGATTCATCATATAGTCATAAAATATGCCAGAAAACATCATTCTGTTATTTTGTTTTTACTATGTTTTTCATTAGGAATTACTGGATATTTACTAATAGACAAAAGTAATACTGACTATGGTAATGTATTTAAGGCCTTACAAAATATGCCATTCTTTTATTTTGGTTATTTCTTTGTTAACATTGGTGTTTTTCAGTGTTTACAAAAAATATCAAAGGTAAAAGTAATATCTTACCTAATATGTTGCTTAATAGTAACAGTAATCCTTACTATTTTCATACCTTGGCCTACTATATGTACATTTTACTTAAGTGGCTTTTTAGGTACTTTATTCATTATATTCCTTGCTATTCTTTTCCAACATCTTCCTTTGTTCTCGTATATCGGTAGGTATTCTATTATACTACTGCTTACACATGGTATACTTCTAAGATTTATGACGCCGTGCTATCATTATCTAAGTCAGTATATTGGCATTACAAATACAACGTTTCTAATGACAGCAATATTACTTGTTTTCTACTATTTGATAATACCGTTTATGTGTCGATATTTTCCTTACGTTACTGCACAACGTCCTTTGTTGAGAGAATAATATATGATCCATGTAATGGCAGTAGCCAACAAATAAACAAAAACAAAGGTCAGTAGATAACGATATAGATAACCATCATAGCTAAAACCTATTTTATTCATAGTCATTGAAACAATCAGTGGGCATCCTCCACAGAGAAAGTAGTATACAATACTATGCTGCCCTGTCCATTCTATCAATTTACAACGAGGAATGTAACTGATGATAGAAATGATAAATAACAGCCAAATAAAAGCATCAGCTAAAAATAGTGGTACATTCTCAATGGCTATATTTCGCATAGGTAAATTCACATGATATTCATATACTTTTATGATGATAAGAATTAATAGAAGTAATAATGAATATAATGGTTTGTTGATAGTGTGGAAATCTATCTCGTATTGATGATAGATATAGCCTGCAGAAAGGAAAGTAATAGCCAATAATGCATCCTGCCATTGCCAACAATTATGTTGATTAAATGGGATAACATAATAGATAATGAGGCAGGTTATTGCATCTGTTAATAACCAAGCTACTTTTCCACGTGTTTTCAATAGTAATACAGCGAAAATGAGTTCTCCTACTATGAGTGCTGCAATAAACCAAGAGGCTCTCCCACTTATGATATTCAGAATAATGTTCATCCAATCGATATTCTCTTGTCTCACCAATACTTTTGGAATAGCAATGAGTGTTGTGAATATGAAATAAGGAATCAATAAAGATCTTACAATGGATAATGCTTTTTTCTTCAGATTAAATGATTCTGGACGATAAAACAAATATCCTGAAATAAAATAGAACAATATGATAATGTTAGTGGTATAAATATAATAGGGTGTTATATTATACTCTTTGTAATACACTTCTGTATGGAATACCAGAATGAGTATCATCGAGATACCACGTAAAAAGTCTATCCACCCTACCCTTTGCATACTTTTTTATTAATGAACATTGCTGAAAGCATTATAAAGAAAGGCATAAAGGGAATATGGAAGCGAGTTTCACCATGACCCACAAAAAGTAATAGCAATGTACCAAGTACGATGATGGCAACAGGAAGCAGATATTTACTTCTATTAAACCAATATAGACTGCAAACAGCACATATAATGATACATAAGTAGACAATCAGATTAATTACAGTTAACCATTGTACAGCAGAAAACTTTGGAAAACAATCAATCAAAGTCTGCATACTGACCTCTTCGTACATATATTCCTTATCAGCTTTATCTGGAATAAAAGTACACATATTGACATTGTCAGAAACGTAAGTTTTGACAAGTTTTAGAGGCATTTGTTTCACATATTCAGTTGGATAATCTTTTAACCAATCAAAAAAAAGCGATTGCCAGGCAGAATCCTTTTGAGCTACATTCCAATCTGCACGATTAAGAACTTCCAGTGATTCTGGTGCATGGTCTGATGAATAATCCATCAGAGCCATCCATCCTGTCTTTGCCTGATAGAGAAAAAGACCCGTGCGATACATAGTAGCACATGCGATAATGGTTATCATGGCCAAATATCCAATGAGTAGCTTCAGGCTCTTTCGCCATTTAAAAAGGAAATAAATCATCAAGGCCATCAGGAATACAATACCCATTGGTCTGAACCAGTTGGCTATAGCGAGCAACATACCTCCAAACAGCGTCTTATCCTTTACAATAGAGAGGTATACTCCTGACATGATGCAGAACATAAAAGGCAATTCGCTTAACAATGAAGTGCACTCTCCATAGTTTGCTGGATAAATGATATAGATAATCAGAGCAATAAATGCTGTCTGAGAGCCACATATTTTCCTTGTGAGCTCATAAAACAGCCAAGCTGTTATTCCCTTCATCAGCGCATAAACAACGAGCAGAGGCGCAATAGAATGAAATAAAGCCAATGATATGACAGTTATATTGATAGAACCAATATTCCAAAGGAACGGATAATCGTTAATCAATGAGGTAACGGGATATGGTTCTCTATAATGAAGTGCTTCCTGAGCAAAATATAAATAACCACCACTATCAGGATAAGGCGTGTAGCCAAATACAACCAAAATGACTAATTGCAGTATAGTGAATACTGCTATCAGCATCAGTACTATTTGACGATGGCTATCTTGCATACAGTACCTTTTTCACCTTTATTTGTTGCTGTAGCTACCATATAGATGCCAGAAGCCACTCTCCTACCCTTTTGGTCGCATCCGTCCCAGACGTATGTACCACCATTACTGCGACCCTCATTGACGATAGCTCCGTTGGCTGTAAGTATTTTGACGTCAGCATTCAGCGAAAGACCAGTGATAGTGATAGGACCCGTATATCCTGGTTCTACTGGATTGGGATAAGCCCATACATTATCAGTCGTCATTTCAGTATTGGTTTCCGTAGCGTCGCTAATGTAAGAACATAGTCCTTTATCAGTCGCAAAAAATACTTCGCCAGTAGTGGGATTGATAGCAATAGATGGTACTGTATTTGACAATAATGGACTATTATCCGTCGTAAAGTGTTGTATTTGTGTCATATTATCAGCGCTAATCAGATAAACACCATAACCGTTCGTACCAAACCATTTTCTATTGCCACCATCTATTGCAATACTTGTAATATCGATATTTGCCAATAAATAGTCAGCATAGTCAGTACCATCATTACGAGGTACTTTGACTTGTGTAAACGTACTGCCGTTATTATTTATTTCACTTCTTTCCAACATAAAAGGTCCACCAATAGACCCAATCCATATATTTTGCTCCAAGTCTTCAGCTACACAATGTATGCCTTCCTGAACATTGATTCTTGTACCATCCTGATTAACGAAATTGGTATAACTTTTGGCTTCGTCTGTATAAGGATTATAGCATATGACAGCCGGATTGATAAACCTGTCGTTACAAGCCCATAAAACACTATTACTGTCGAACAAGGCACTGACAATATTATCGTATGTTCTATTTTCGTTCATAACAAATTCCTTCTTATGGTGACTAACCCAATTTCCTTCATTCGATATTTCGAAGAGAGAGGTTGTTGCACTTCCGCTATTAAACAGCCATAAGTGTCCGTTTTTGTCGTAAACAACTGTTTCTACCATCGTATAATCCTTCGTTGGACTACCGATAACAGCAGTCGTCTTGAGTTCACAATTATCGTAGTTGAATTCTTTCAGAAACTTGTTGTTTTTGAATTCATAGAGTCCTACTCTACCTGCTGCAAAAGCCTGCGTTGGATTATTAGGATTAATGTCTATTGAAGCAATATCCTTATATTCATGACCAGTGATGGTGTCAAGTCTGTCTTGATAGTTAGTCCATTCATTTCCGTTCCAAGACGTTATCGTTGCAGGAATATTTGGTACGAAGTTACCATTAATTATACCAGTACAAGCCAACAACATATTGTTTTTGAATCTCAAGAACCTATTAGTGTTATTCTTTGGTCCACCAGGCTTGAGGGTCTTTACGATATCGATATATTTATCGTAATCGCTGTTATCTTCATCAGGCAACGAGGTAGGATAGTCAGGATGTGAAGGCTTATAGCTTCCAACTATTTCAGCACGTTGCATATTGATAATTACAATGCCAAAGCCACATATCAGGTAGGCATAAACATCATCAATACGGATGCTGCTGACAGTCTTGTCGCCAGTAATCGTTTTTGTATACAGATCGCTGATATTAATGACGTTGCCTTTAAGGTCTACCAAGTCTATATTCGAGTTCTCATAGACGGCAATCAGGCGCTTTGCTTGCGGACACCAGGCAATCTGAGTAATATACGTGTCTGAAAGTCCGTTGGTCTTGTCGTAGGTATAGATGCTCTGATCTGTCTTGTTATACTGATAGAGGTCGTTCGAAGCCAATACAAAGAGGTTATCATTGCCTGCTGCCTTAATCTGCTGAATGTCAGAATAAGCCAAATAGTTGTGCCAAGTACCAATTTGCGCCATCAAACATTGAACATTGAATATTGAACATTGAACAATGATGCAAGCAAGTATGAGTAATCTCTTCATATTTTTCTTATAGTGTCTTTAAGTATTCTGCCAACTTCTGGGTGGCTCGTGCACGATGACTGATTTGGTTCTTGATGTCAAGACCCAGTTCAGCAAACGTCTTGTCGTAGCCATCAGGACGGAAAATAGGGTCGTAGCCAAACCCCTCTGCCCCACTCTTCTCGCGTGTTATCTCGCCATTGACGATACCCTCGAACTGATGTACCACCTTGATGCTGGTACAGCCACAGGGACAGACATCCTTCTTTTCTATTAACGCAATAACGGTACGAAATCGTGCCTTACGATTGTTATTATTTGCTAACTCACGTAATAAACGGGCCATATTGGCTTCAGAATCGTGGCTAATACCCGCTGGAGAACCAGCGGGAACAGTGGTCGCCATAGCGGCATAGCGGGCTGAATAGACACCTGGGGCACCATTGAGAGCTTCTACCTCCAGACCTGTATCGTCAGCAAAGCAACTCAAGTGGTATTTGTTATAGACGTATTCAGCCTTCATGAGGGCATTTTCCTCAAGTGTCTTACCAGTTTCAGGGATATCCTCATGACAACCTATATCCGCCAAGGAAACGACCTCAAACGAGGGTCCCAGAATAGCACGAATCTCTGAGAGTTTATGCTCGTTATTTGTTGCAAAGACTATCTTCATGTTTCTATCTTCTTCTAACTTCCTTTATCTTTCTCCAGCTTCTTCTTGTCTTCTTTGACTTTAACGTGCATTTCGTCGAATCCTTCACCATAGACACCGATAACGCTCGACTGCGATACAAAGGCATTAGGGTCAATCATCTTGATGAGGCGGAACATGTTGATACTCTCATTCTTCTTGGCCAGGATGCAGAGCACTTTAATCTGCTTTCCTGTGTACCATCCGTGTCCGTCGAGAATGGTTACACCATGATTCATCTTCGTACCAATGGCATTGGCTATCTCCTGCCATTTCTGTGAGAAGATAAAGAACTGTACCGACTGTCTGCGTGCATTCATCACGTAGTCAAGCGTATAGTTCTCCATAGCCATTACACAGAAGCCGAACATGACCTTATGGGCTCGTTCTGTATAAGAACCAAACTGTGGAAAGAACATACAGGAGCCGATGATACAGAAGTCAGCAGCAATCAGCACATTACCTAATGAGACACTGGGATGGAACTTGTTGACAGAAGCAGCAATGATATCCGTACCACCTGTTGAACCATTGTTCATGAACACAGTAGCCAGCGCAATACCCGTAATCACACATCCTATAATCATCGACATGAAGTCCTGACCCTCGCCCATTAGTTTGAATGGCAGTCCGTTTTCCTGTTTTGGAATTATGTCCTGAGCAAACTTCAACATGAAATACAGGGTGAAGATAGCAAAGATGGTTTTCATCAGGAACTTGATGCCTAGTATCTTCAATGCTACCACCAGCAACACGCCATTGATGATGATATAGGTGTTCTCCAAATGGAATCCAGTAGCATAATAGATGATGGCTGAAAGACCGGTCACACCTCCTGCCACAATCTGGTAAGGCATCAGGAACACGGTAAAGGCTATCGTGTACATAAAAAGGCCAAGGGCTATAAACAAATAGTCCTTGACCTCGTTCCATATGATTTTATGATTTACAGTCATTTCTTAAAAACAATGTTTACCATACGTTTTGGCACTATGATAACCTTGAGAACGTCTCCTTCGATATACTTTGCGGAGCGCTCGTCAGCCAGCACAGCCTTCTGGATGGTGTCGTTGTCAGCATCAGCAGCAAACTCCATATCGAAGCGTGTCTTACCGTTGAAGGCAACACCCAGCTTGACGCTGTTTTCTACGAGGTATTCTTCGTTCCAAGCAGGCCACTTAGAGTCGCAGACACTACCCTGCTGGCCCAATGCTTCCCAGAGCTCTTCAGCGATATGTGGTGCAAAAGGAGCAATAAGAATGACCAATGTCTTCAGCGCCTCCTTGCTCTTGCACTTCTGCTGAGCCAGCTCGTTGACACAAATCATAAAGGCTGAGATAGAGGTATTGTACGAGAATACCTCTATGTCTTGACTAACCTTCTTGATGAGCTTGTGAACGCTCTTCAGCGCCTCCTTTGTAGGCTCGCTATCATCAACCAAGAGTTTGCCCTCAGGATTCTCACGCGTGTTGCCATAGAACAGGGCCCAGAACTTCTTCAGGAAGCGGTGACAACCGTCAATACCATTCGTATCCCAAGGCTTCGACTGCTCAACAGGACCCAGGAACATCTCGTAGAGACGCAGGGTGTCGGCACCATACTTCTCGACTATCATATCCGGATTGACCACGTTGAACATCGACTTCGACATCTTCTCGATAGCCCAGCCACAAACATATTTGCCATTCTCCAGGATGAATTCTGCGTTCTCGTATTCAGGGCGCCAAGCCTTGAAGGCATCAATATCCAGCACGTCAGCAGAAACGATGTTGACGTCAACGTGAATAGGCGTTGTGGTGTACTTATCCTTCAGTCCAAAGCTAACGAACTTACCCTTGTCGGCACCTTCATCCTCAATACGATAGACGAAGTTAGAGCGACCCTGAATCATACCCTGATTGACAAGTTTCTTGAAAGGTTCGTCCTCACAAGAGTAACCAGAATCATACAGGAACTTATTCCAGAAACGAGAGTAAATCAGGTGACCAGTAGCGTGCTCAGTACCACCAACATAAAGGTCCACATTACGCCAGTATTCATCAGCATCACGACTGACGAGGGCCTTCTCGTTCTTGGGATCCATATAGCGCAGATAGTAAGCTGAAGAACCAGCAAAACCAGGCATTGTATTCAACTCCAAGGGGAAGACGGACTTATTGTCGATAAGCGACTTATCGACCACACTATCAGTCTTCGTATCCCAAGCCCACATCTTAGCACGACCCAATGGGGGCTCGCCAGTCTCTGTAGGCTTATATTCGTCAATCTCAGGCAGTTCCAAAGGCAGACACTCCTTCGGAATCATATAGGGCATATCGTCCTTGTAGTAAACTGGGAACGGCTCGCCCCAGTAACGCTGACGAGAGAAGATGGCATCACGCAGACGGTAGTTCACCTTTACCCTACCCAATCCTTGCTCAGTCACAAACTTCTTGGTGGCTGCAATGGCCTCCTTGACAGTCAGTCCGTTGAGGCTGAACTTAGCACTTGCCGAGTTGCACATAATACCTTCCTTGGCGTCGTAGCTCTCCTCGCTCACGTCAGCACCCTCAATCAGCGGGATGATGGGCAAGTTGAAGTGCTTGGCAAAGGCATAGTCACGAGAGTCGTGAGCAGGTACAGCCATAATGGCACCAGTACCATAACCAGCCAGCACGTATTCTGCAATCCAGATAGGAATTTTCTCATCTGTAAATGGATTGATAGCGTAACTACCTGAGAACACGCCAGTTACCTTGTGATCCATCTGACGATCACGCTCTGTACGCTTCTTCACATAGTCCAGATACTTTTCAACTTCTTCCTTCTGGTCAGGCGTTGTCAACTCTGCTACCAAGTCAGATTCAGGAGCTAAAACCATGAATGTCACACCAAACATCGTATCGGCACGAGTGGTGAAGATGGTAAAGTGCTTATCGCTGTCAGCGACGTTAAACTCTACCTCAGTACCCTCAGAGCGACCAATCCAGTTGCGCTGGGTCTCTTTCAATGAGTCTGTCCAGTCAATCTCCTCTAAGCCATCGAGCAGTCGCTGAGCATAAGCCGATACACGCAGACACCACTGACGCATCTTCTTCTGCACTACAGGATAGCCACCACGAACGCTGACGCCATCAACGACCTCATCATTAGCGAGTACAGTACCCAACTTCGGACACCAGTTCACCATCGTATCTGCCAGATAGGCAATACGATAGTTCATCAGCACTTCCTGCTTCTTCTTCTCAGAGAAGCCAGCCCAATCGGAGGCCGTGAAGTACAACTCCTCAGTACCCAGGGCGTTACAGTTTTCAGTACCCATCAGTTCGAAGTGCTCAATCAACTTGATGGTTGGCTGAGCCTTGTGCGACGACAGGCTAAAGTATGATTTGAACATGCGCTGGAAGGCCCATTGCGTCCACTTGTAATAGATGGGGTCGCAAGTGCGAACCTCACGTTCCCAGTCGAAGCAGAAACCAATCTTGTCCAATTGCGAACGATAGCGGTTGATATTCTCGAACGTCGTCTTCTCAGGATGCTGACCCGTCTGGATGGCATATTGCTCGGCAGGCAGTCCGTAGGCGTCGTAACCCATGGGGTTCAACACGTTAAAGCCCTGCTGACGCTTAAAGCGGGCATAGATGTCGGAGGCAATGTAGCCAAGCGGATGACCCACATGAAGTCCAGCCCCAGAAGGGTAGGGGAACATGTTCAGCACGTAGAACTTCTTCTTTGTCTCGTCTTCCGTCACTCGATAGGTCTTCATCTCCACCCATCGCTTCTGCCATTTCTGTTCAATGTCTCTAAAGTTGTATTCCATATCGTTTTTGTTTTGTTTATTGTTCGTAACAATGCATATTAGGTTGCAAAGTTACGCATTTTCTTGCTATCTACCAAAATTTTCTCTCGCATATTCGCACGAGCGCGCAGGAAAGATTTTGAACTTTATTTACAAAATGGCTCGTGAGAATCGCGCGAAAGTCACCAACTCCTATTCCGCACTCGTATGGCTAAAATATGGCCGTTTTCTAACTGTCTGTTATACAGGGCCTTATAAAAAAGCCTCTTTTTAAGTGCCAAGAAAAGCCCCGTTTCCCTCCCTGATGAGTGTTGTTCAGCTCCCTGATGAACGCCAGTCAACCGGTAGTAAACCGCCAGTCAGCCGGTAGTAAACTGCCAACGAGCCGTAAGTAAACCCCAGGTGAGCAGTAAAAAGACGAAAAATGAGTAGGTAAGCAGCCTGTTTTCTCCATTTTCTTCTCCCATCCGTTTCTAGAAGCGCTCGTCAGGAAGTGTTAAATTTCGACAAGTTTATTTGACAAATGCATTTAGCTCAAGGTGCTGTTATTTGAAAAGGTTCAAAAATATTTGGTTTTTCACTCGAATTGCACTAACTTTGCAGTCAAAACGAAAATAGAAGAAAGATGGCAAAGAAAGATGGCGAACTAACGCCCATGATGAAACAGTTTTTCGACTTCAAGGCAAAGTACCCTGAGGCCTTGTTGCTGTTTCGTTGTGGCGACTTCTACGAGACGTATTGCGAGGATGCTATCATTGCTTCGAGGATACTGGGCATTACGCTCACTCACAGGAATAATGGCTATAACAAGGGTGACGAGATGGCTGGTTTTCCCCATCATGCATTGGACACCTATCTGCCTAAGCTGATTCGTGCAGGCAGGCGTGTGGCCATCTGCGACCAGTTGGAAGACCCTAAACTGACGAAAAAGCTCGTCAAACGAGGCATTACGGAGTTGGTGACACCTGGTGTTGCCATGCAGGACACCGTCTTGAATTACAAGGAGAACAACTTCCTGTGTGCTGTCCATTTTGGCAAGGCGTCGTGTGGTGTCTCGTTCCTCGATATCTCTACTGGTGAATACTTGGTAGGCGAGGGCACTTACGACTATGTGGAGAAGCTGATAGGCAACTTTCAACCTAAAGAAGTGCTATATGACAGGGGTCGCAAACACGACTTCGAACGCTACTTTGGCAATCGTCTCGTGACGTTTGAACTCGACGACTGGGTATTTACGGAGCAAACGGCGCATCAGAAGCTCTTCAAGCACTTCAACGTGAAGTCGCTGAAGGGTTTTGGTGTTGATCATCTGAAGAGTGGCGTCATTGCTGCTGGTGCCATCCTGCAATACTTGGAGCAGACATTGCACACGCAGATAGCGCATATCACGTCGATTTCACGTATCGAGGAAGACAAATATGTCCGACTGGATAAGTTTACGGTTCGTTCGTTGGAGTTGCTAAGTCCTATGCAGGACGATGGTAAGTCGCTGTTGAACGTCATAGACCATACAGTAACGCCTATGGGTGGGCGAATGTTGCGTCGTTGGCTGGTATTTCCGCTGAAGGATGAAAAGCCCATCAACGAACGTCTGGATATTGTGGAATACTACTATCGCGAACCAGAGTTCCGCCAGTGTGTTGACGACCAATTGCATCGGATTGGAGACTTGGAGCGCATCATCTCGAAGGTCGCTGTGGGTCGTGTATCGCCTCGTGAGGTTGTACAGTTGAAGATGGCGTTGCAGGCTATCCAACCTATCAAGACAGCGTGTCTTTATGCCAACAACGAATCGCTGAAGCGGGTAGGGGAGCAGTTGAATCTTTGCGACTCCATTCGTGACAGGATAGAGCGTGAGATTCAGAACGACCCACCACAACTTGTTGCAAAGGGAGGCGTGATACGTGATGGTGTGAACGCAGAACTGGACGAATTGCGACATATTGCCTATTCTGGTAAGGACTATCTGTTGCAGATACAGGAGCGTGAGGCCCAAGAGACGGGTATATCTTCGCTGAAGGTGGGTTTTAATAATGTCTTTGGCTATTACTTGGAAGTGCGCAACACCTATAAGGACAAGGTGCCTCAGGAGTGGGTTCGCAAGCAGACGCTGGCTCAGGCCGAGCGTTATATCACGCAGGAATTGAAGGAATACGAGGAGAAGATTATGGGTGCTGAGGACAAGATTCTATCGTTGGAAGCCCAGCTCTTCAACGACCTCGTGCTGGCTATGCAGGAGTTTATTCCGCAGATTCAGATCAATGCCAATGTCATTGCCCATTTGGATTGCTTGCTGAGTGCTGCCAAGACGGCTGAGGAGAACCATTATGTGCGTCCTGTGATTGACGCCAGCGACGTCATTGACATCAAGCAGGGTCGCCACCCAGTCATTGAGACGCAACTGCCTTTGGGTGAACATTATGTTCCCAACGATATCTATCTCGACTCAGAGCGTCAGCAGATTATCATTATCACAGGTCCTAATATGGCTGGTAAATCGGCGCTGTTGCGCCAGACAGCATTGATAGTATTACTGGCCCAGATAGGTTGTTTCGTGCCAGCAGAAAGCGCGAAAATAGGCTTGGTGGACAAGATTTTCACGAGGGTAGGGGCGTCAGACAATATTTCCTTGGGCGAATCGACCTTTATGGTGGAAATGACGGAGGCCGCCAACATCCTGAATAACGTAACGCCTCGCTCCTTGGTGTTATTCGACGAGTTAGGAAGAGGCACCAGCACTTATGATGGAATCTCTATCGCTTGGGCTATTGTAGAGTATTTGCATGAACACCCCAAGGCTCAGGCTCGTACGCTCTTTGCGACGCACTACCACGAGCTGAACGAGATGGAGAAGAACTTCAAGCGCATCAAGAACTACAACGTCTCTGTGAAGGAGGTAGAAGGAAAGGTCATCTTCCTGCGCAAACTCGAAAAGGGAGGCTCAGAGCACTCGTTTGGTATTCACGTGGCAGAGATTTCAGGTATGCCCAAGAGTATCGTCAAGCGCGCGAATGTTATTCTGAAGCAGTTGGAAACGGATAATGCTTCTGTAGGTACTGTTGGCAAGCCTACAGCGGAGATTGCCCAGAGTCGCGAAGGCTTGCAGCTCTCGTTCTTCCAATTGGACGACCCTGTACTCTGTCAGGTTCGCGACGAGATTCTTGGCCTCGACGTCAACAACCTCACGCCCCTCGAAGCCCTCAACAAGCTCAACGACATCAAAAAAATCGTCTCAGGAAAGTGAGGCGATTTCTTTTTAGTCGTTATAACGCATAACGTTATTTCGTTTTAACGTTCTTGGCTTTTATCATACAGACGACGCCAATGATGATAAAAGGAATCGAAAGAATCTGTCCCATATCGATAGGCAGGGCTTCCTCGAAACTCTCCTGTATCTCTTTGGTGTACTCGATGAAGAAGCGGAAAGTGAAGATGTACGTCAGGCAGAAGCCAAAATACCAGCCTGTGCCTACTATTGGCATTTGGCTGTTAGCTTTTGGCTTTTGGCTCTTCTTATAGATTGTCCACATGATAACGAATAGAATGGCGTAGGCAATCGCCTCGTAGAGCTGACCAGGATGGCGAGGCATCAGATCGACACGTTCGAAAATAAAGGCCCAGGGAACGTCCGTCACCTTACCGATAATCTCGCTGTTCATGAGGTTGCCCAAACGGATAAAGCAGGCTGTAGTACCTGTGGCAATAGCAATATTGTCGAGTACTGTCCAAATGCTGAGCTTTGTTCTCTTGACGTAAAGCCACAAGGCAATCATCAAGCCTAATGTACCACCATGCGAGGCCAATCCCTCATAGCCAGTAAACTTCCAGCCACCATCAGCCAAGAAATGAATGGGTAGGAACATCTCGATGATACCCTTGCCAGACGTCAGGAAATAGTCAGGTTGATAGAAGAGACAATGTCCCAAACGAGCACCAATCAGGATGCCTAAGAAGCAGTAGATAAACAAGGGGTCGAAGTATTCGTCCTTGATTTTCTGCTCCTTATACAGCTTTCTGACCACGAAATAGGCCAGCGCCAGTCCTATTAGCCAACAGAGCGAGTACCAGCGAAAGGGACCAATGGTCAGCGAGGGATTCCAGTTGATATAGCTTAGTAAATCCATTATACATTAAATCTAAAGTGCATGATATCACCATCCTGCACAACATATTCCTTACCTTCAATACCCATCTTTCCTGCCTCGCGGACAGCGGTCTCAGAGCCGTATTGGATATAGTCGTCGTACTTGATGACCTCAGCGCGAATAAAGCCCTTCTCGAAGTCGGTATGGATAACACCAGCACACTGGGGAGCCTTCCAACCTTTCTTATACGTCCAGGCCTTCACCTCCATTTCACCAGCGGTGATGAAGGTTTCGAGGTTCAAGAGGGCATAGGCTTTCTTGATGAGGCGATTCACACCACTCTCTTCCAGGCCCAGTTCCTCTAAGAAGAGCTGCTTATCCTCATAGCTTTCGAGTTCAGCGATATCCTCTTCTGTTTTGGCAGCTATCACCATTGATTCAGCACCTTCTTCCTTAGCCAGTTCCTCTACTTTCTTGGTGAAGTCATTACCACTCTTCGCGTCAGCTTCACCTACATTGCAGACATACAGTACAGGCTTCGCAGTCAACAGGAAAAGGTTACGAGCGCAATCCTGCTCGTCCTTGCTTTCAAACTCGACGATACGGGCATTCTTGCCTTGCTCCAACACCTCTTTATAGGCTTTGAGTACCGTGACCTCAATCTTCGCTTCCTTATTGCCTGCAGCAGCAGCTTTTTCAGTCTTAGCCAAGCGGCTCTCGATGGTCTCTAAGTCCTTGAGTTGCAGCTCCGTATCGATAATCTCCTTGTCACGAATGGGGTCGATAGTTCCATCCACGTGGGTGATGTTTTCATCTTCGAAACAGCGCAGTACATGGATGATGGCATCCGTCTCACGAATGTTTCCAAGGAACTTGTTGCCCAAGCCCTCACCCTTGGAGGCACCCTTTACGAGGCCGGCAATATCAACGATTTCGCAGGTAGCAGGCACGATACGTCCAGGATGAACAAGCTCTGCCAGTTTCGTCAGTCGCTCGTCAGGAACGGTAATCACACCCACATTGGGTTCTATCGTACAAAAAGGAAAATTGGCTGCCTGTGCCTTTGCGCTTGACAGGCAGTTGAACAAAGTAGACTTACCCACATTGGGCAGTCCCACAATACCACATTTTAATGACATCTTTTCTTATAAACGTTTATTTCGGCTGCAAAGTTAGTGCAAATCGAGCGAAAAACCAAATAATTTTGAGTTTTTCCGAGATGCAGCCTAACTTGACCAAAGGTCAAGGGTACAAAAAGAAGTGAGCTAACCAAATATTAGCTCACTTTTACGTTTACTCCTCAGGTGAGAAGTCGTCTTTTCCTACTCCACAGACGGGGCAAACCCAATCCTCAGGAATGTCTTCAAAGGCTGTGCCTGGGGCAATGCCACTATCAGGGTCGCCAACTGCTGGGTCATACACGTAACCACAGGTTTCGCAAACATACTTTTTCATAAGCTTAATCGTTTTGTTTAGTTTGTAATAAGTTGTTGATTTTCTCAACGATAGTTTCTGGCTTAATCATATTCATACAGGCATAGTCGCCACGCTTACAGGGCTTCTGTCCGTAGATGCTGCAAGGGCGGCAGTCGAGATCTACCTGTATGATATTTTCAGGGTTCTGTCCCCAGCCCATGAACCCAGCATAGGGATGGGTGGCTCCCCATACGCTGACCACAGGTGTGGCAACGAGTGAGGCCATATGCATATTGGCAGAATCCATAGAGAGCATCACGTTAAGGTGGCTCATCAGGATAAGTTCCTGCTGGATATTCTTCAGGTGTTGACTCACAAAGATGCATTGCTGGTATTGTTTGCACCATTCTGTGAAGAGTTGGTTCTCTTTCTCACCACGTCCAAAGAGCAGGATATGCGCATCAGGATGCTGCTCTGTCAACTGCTTGATGACTTGCTCCATCAGCTGTGGCGGATAAATCTTTCCATCGTGGGCAGCAAAAGGGGCAATGCCTATTAATTGAGAATTGAGAAATGAGATTTGAGAATGTATAGACTCTGGCAACAAGGAGAGGTCGCCCTTGCCAGTAGGCGTATTCTCAAAGATGCTATGGAACTCAATCGTAACAGGATAGCCTAAACGTTTGAAGACATCCGAATAGTTCTCGAACGAAGTGGGCTGCTGAACAAGTTCTTTTTTCGAAGACGCAGTAAGATGACGACGTCCCTTGCGGTGCTTGTCAATATGGGCTACGTGATAGCGATTCAGATTGAAGCGCATACGCAGGAATCCAGAACGCAGTACACTGTGCAGGTCGGCAACAGCAGTAAACTGCTTGGCAGCCAATCTGCGATACAAGGCGTTGAGTCCCTTGATACCATGATATTCTTTCTTGAGGTCGGCCTCCATGAAACCAATATTTGGAGCCAGGTCTTCGAAGAATGGACGAGCAAAGCCACGACTCAATACGGTGATGCGCACATCAGGATACTGATGCGCAAGCGACCAGACCACAGGTACCACCATAGCCACATCGCCTAAGGCTGAAAATCGGATGACAAGAATATGCTCTTTCTTCACCTTTTTACTTTTTATAAAGTACTGGGTTGGTAGCGGGGTCGTTATACATCTTCATCTGGCGATACACCTTCATGTATTTGCGTCCAGCCTCGATATCCTCCAACAACTGGTCAATAGCTGTCGAGAGATCTACTTGCTGTTCAAGCAACACATTGAGCTTCGCCTGACATTTCTGGATATGCTCCTGATCAGCATCTTTACGTTCTGTCTGCTCTTGCATGTGCCATATTTTCAGCGCCAGAATACTCAGACGGTCTACTGCCCAGGCAGGACTCTCTGTGTTCAGGCGTGCATCAGACAAGGGCTTGACCTCGCTATACAACTGACGGAAATAGCTGTCAATCTCCTCCACCAAGTCTGTACGGTCCTGATTCGAACGGTCAATACGACGCTTGAGTCCTAAAGCTTCAGCAGGATTAATATGCGGGTCACGGATGATGTCCTCAAGATGCCATTGAACCGTATCAATCCAGCACTTCAGATAGAGACTGTACTCTATGCTTCCAAGCTCATAGGGGTTGTTGATGGGGGTGTCTACATGATCCTTCAGGTGATAGTCGCGAATCGCCTGATTAAAGATTTTGTTAGCCTTTTCTGTAAAAGTCATAATGCATTATATTTGTTTTATGCTTGCAAAGATACAAATAACTATGTAAATAACCAAATTATTAAGAAATATTTCGTAATTTTGCAAGCGTTATGAAGATAGTAGTAGACGATAAGATACCCTATATTCGTGAAAAGTT
>JAEEGG010002210.1_pt1 | contig 50730 bp, 44 predicted proteins | sample 9134161 | NCBI WGS metagenome assembly JAEEGG01 (sample SAMN16246543, study PRJNA631951) | gut metagenome | biome: gut microbiome; feature: rumen; material: CR-attached | host: Bos | place: Iran: Karaj | collected 2018-10
ACGAACTTCTCGGGAGTCTTTTTACTGCTACTGTCTGCATAGTCTTGAATATTTAGTGTTTATAATGTTTCGTATGTCCGAGTGCGATACCGCCGATAACCTTGGCTCCTGTCTCTTCCACCATCTTAGCGAACTCCCTCATACTCTTGCCGCTGCTGACAATATCGTCGAAAAGCAGGACTTTGGCTGAAGCGTTGAACATGTCGGGGTCGAGGTGTATTTCCTCGTTGGCTGCATCACACACCATGTGTGCCTTGCTACGGTGCAGTTTCGAGCGTTTGCCGTTGATGATGATGTGTCCGTAGGCGTTGGTGGCTCCTGTGCGTTCACACACCATCTGTGCGAAGTTGCGATACCGAAGCGTGTTGGTGCGGTTACAACTGGCGGGAACACATGCGAAGATCACGTTCTCCATGTCGGTCATACTCAGAGCCAGGCACACCTCCCTTGCTGCCCTCTTCTGTGCTGCTGACCTGCCACTCTTGAAACTGAGGATGTAGTCGTGGGTCATCTGCGCCTCGAAGCTTGCATGTCCGAGGTAGCGGTTGGGGGTGTATGTGTTTAAGCAAATCGTCATATCGCTTATCTTGATTTTATTGCCTACGTAGGAGCGGGAAACCTTTATTTTTGTTCAGGTTCATCTTGCCTGGCACGTAGTTTTTTTTAGCATTGTCTGCGTTATCGCGGTTTAACCTTTACCGGTGCTAAAAGTGCTGAATGGCCGTGCAATCCAAACCAAGAAATTCGGTGCAATTTTCCGTGGAATACCCAAATACGCGCATTTGGGAAGCCTGCTACGGAAAATTCCTCTGAATAGGGAGTGAGCGACTGGTTATTGGTGGATTGCGCATTCTGCTAACTTTGCACCCGTAAAGGTGTTAAGAACCGGGTAACCCTGACAAGAAAAAACTGCGAGATGCAAGGCGATAAAGATGCAGTACAAGGTAAATAGCGTTAAATCGCATCAATGATGCCTTAATTTACTGCCATTTCAAAATAAATTCGTATCTTTGCAACCCAAAAGGCAAAGATATGCTGAAGCAGGTAGTAGATAAGGTCATGGCGCGACAGCTATGGAAGTTGGGTTTCAGGGAACCCACCTTATCTTACTATGATCTCAATGGAGAGCAACAGACAGCCGATGGTGAGGAGCTTATACTGAAGGACTATAACGCGCCAAAGGAAACACGCGGTCGCGGAGCCAGATGCTATTCCGCTCCCACCTTGTCTGCCGTCCATGACTGGCTTCGCAGAAAGAAGCACCTGGAATTGCTAATCTGTAGAGACACCTTTTTTCAGAATACAGGCGATTACTATTGCCGACTCATCCGGCTTTCCGATGGATTAAGCCGTGATACCCATCCTCGCAAGTCCTATGATCAGGCATTGATGGATGGAATAAAACAGGCGATATCACTGTTATTGTAGTCGTAATAAGGTTCTTTTCTGTTTGGGATTAATACATCATAATCTACCTACTTACCTTCATAAGTGAAACATAGACGGTATTTTAGCAATTGCTAATGTGTTTGACATAAAAAAGGACGGCAGCTTTTCTACTACCGTCCTAAAACGAACCATGACAAGTCTTCAATGTGTGCTTTGTTGCTATCATGCCAATACTCCGTAAAACTCAGAGAACCAGGCGGAAAATAGTCGCCCTGTCCTTCGTGGAACATTTTTTCTGTTAGATAGGAGTTTCGCAATTCTCTCATTTCATCCTCGTATTCTTCTGGGTCATCGAAAAAGTAATAGCCATAATTCTTCTCGGCGAACAACCAGTAATACGCATGCAGTCCAAAGTACCGTTTGGAATAATGTTCATCCTTCATAGTCCACCAGTAATCTTCGGGAAATCCGAGTGCTTGCTTCAAGTCACCACATCGCTTCAGCAGTATCTCGTATTCTGTCTCAGATATGACATCTTGTAGGTCATACCACTTAGGGTTGAAGTGGACATCAATCCAATCATCCCAGTCCTTACTTTCAATCAGTCTGGCAGTTAATTTCCACACCTTTAGAGCCCAAAGGAAATGACCAGTTTCAGCACAAAGATCTCCTAGACGTAGACCTTTCATGTATTTCTGCCTACAATTCCCAGCACATCTGATAGGGTGGATTACGCGATTTACTAAGTCTTTTAACAGTCGAGCTTCAAGATGTGTCACGACACCACTGGGCGTGCAGTGGCACACCCGATAGGGAATTCTTCTTCTCATAATGATATAATATTAGTGTAACAATGTAAAAGATCACCTTTCATCAGTCTTTCTAGGCTGATGTTTTAGAGGCTTCGCCCCCTTTGTTACACTGCGCTCTTGAAGCGGATTCTTAGCTATATCACTCTTTGAATTTGTTTTTGTGGCTGCAAAGGTACTGCATTTATTCATTTATCCAAAGAATTATTCCCTTTTTTCATTATTTTTTGTAATTTTGCATGATGAAATATTGATTTTGTAATGACATTTATAAAAAAAGTTTTAAATGATTCCTTCGTTTATGGTATAGGTGCAAGTATGACTCGTGCTATCAATTATCTGCTTGTGCCAATACATACCTATGCCTTTTCTTCTGCAAGTGGAGAATATAGTGTTATTACTCGAATGTATGCCTATACTGCAATACTTTCTGTTATTTTGACATTTGGAATGGAAACAACATATTTCTATTTTATGGGGAAACAGCAAGATAAAGGAATAGAAAAACAATTATATTCTACTATCCTAACATTTGTTGGATTGATTTCATTGCTATTCTCTGTTCTTGTCATTCTCTTCATTGAGCCTATTGGGCAAATCATGCAATATCAAGATTATCATGCTTACATTCTCTCTCTATTTGTCTGTATTGCATTTGATGCCTTTCAGGCTATTCCTGCAGCATATCTACGTCAGCATGATGAAAAAAAGAAATATCTCACAATAACTTTTGTTAAAGCTCTATTCATTGTAATTCTAAATTTCATCTACTTCCAATTATTTCCAATGCTTGAAATATATCCTCTTGGGATGTATGGCTCTAATGGAAAGCTTAATATCGGCTATGTCTTTTACATTAATCTGTTTGTTAGTGTTATTTCTACTTTCTTCTATTGGAAAGAGCTTATCATAGCCAACTATAAAATTGAATTCAGTCTTTTGCGGCCCATCATCAAATATGGATTCTCACTGGTAATTTTTCAGATTGCCGGTACCGTTATCCAAAATGCAGACAAAGTATTATATCCATATCTTGATAAGTCGATACACTCAGAGCAAAACCTAGCCATATATGGAGGCGTCGTAAAAATAGCAACGATTATCGTGGTTCTTAATTCAATTTTCATCAAAGCTTTTGAACCATTGGCATTAAACAATGTCAATGAGGAGAGCAATAAGGAAGACTTGGCTCTAGCGATGAAATGGTATGTTGTATTCATGTTGATGGCTTTCCTTGGGGTAAATGCGACATTGAACTTTTTTCGTATTTTTATTAATCGCGATTATTGGTCTGGGTTGTTTGTTGTTCCAATTGTTATGGGAGCCCAAATTTTACTTGGCATCTACCAGAATCTCTCTACAGGATACAAACAAATAGACAAAAACTATCTAATGGTTTGTTTCTCATTTCTTGCTTTCTTTTTATTTATTTTCTTAAACGTGGTCTTTGTACCATCGTATGGGTATGAAGCCTGTGCCTGGGCACAACTTATAAGTTTTGGCTTTGCTGTCATTATTTCTTATACTGTGAGTATACGGATCACGAAGATTAAATATCCGACTATTCCTATATTACGCTATTTGGGCGTGACAGTGCTCTTTTTCTTGTGTATGAAGGTTATCAATGAACAAACAGATAGCCTATTTGCCATCATCCCTAATTTACTTTTGATGTTTTTGTTTATTGCATATGTTGTAAAAGATATCACGCAATTCAGTTTTGCCGACAAGCTAAAGAAAATCATTGGACGTCATTAGGATATCTTTTGTTGTTTCTACAAACGTTGTAATTTCATAATTCTCACGGGACGATTATTTCCACCATAGAGGTCATTGCAATAATGGATTGTATCGGTTTCACAGAAACCACATTTCCTCATAACGCGACACGAGGCGGGGTTGTCAATAAAATAACCTCCCCAAAGAGTCTTAAAGTTCTTTACTTTGATACAATAATTGATTATCAATTGCAACGCTTCTGTACAAACGCCTTGATTCCAATATGGTTTAGCTACCCAAAATCCAACCTCGGCATCACTTTCCCCTATACCAATATTACTTTCAGCTGAAAGCATATATCCCATAGCCCCAATAACCTCACTAGTCGCCTTCAGTTCAATTGCCCATGTATGGTCATTACAGAAATAGTTTCGAATAATTTCGTGACTTTCTTCTATGTTTTTATGCGGTGACCAGCCAGCTCGAGGACCCACATCCGGATCAGAAGCATATTTGAAGAGCGATTCCGCATCATTATCACGCCAAGGTCTCAATATGATTCTCTCAGTTTCCATTTACCAAATAAAAAGATGTGACCATAACCCTGTGCAGACGAACCATAAAGCGGTAAAAACGTTTTTAGTACTCCAATATGAAACGATAACAACACAGAGATTGAAAAGAAGTACTGTTGTTATATATGTGTATGAAAAATATAAAGGGCGTTTGTTTATATCAGTCTGATAATTACCAATCTGCTTCTTAAATGTGTTAATATGAAAAGCAATTGATATTCCGATGATTATATCTATACACCATAGGAATGGAGAATAACAAATTGAGCGTATAGCTAATAGAATAAAAGTGTATATAGGAAAGCAATAAGGTGCAAGGTCAACAAATACAAGTGTGTTGTCGTTTCCACTGGTCATAATCTGGCCACTATTGTTTTTAGCTTCAAATGAGTGTATTTTTCTAAAAAACAAAATAGCGATTAATGTATGAGTTAATTCATGCGTAAAAGTTTCAAACCACATGAGATTCTCCTTAAGAAACCTCTTCACAACTAGGAAGAGGATAATACCGATTGCTGTCCACTGGTATAGTTGCAGATTGCCAAGCCATGAACCTCGTTTAGGGAAGAATATACTAGTCATAATACTCCAGCCTGTAGCAAGTATCGCTAAGGAAAGTAATAAAAGGAGTATTGTAAATAGAACATACTTCGTTTTAAAAACCATATTACCGAATTTTTAATAGGATTACAGTTAGAGCAGCTAACAATACTGAGATAATCCAAAAATGCACTGTTACCCTTTCGTCTTCGTCATTGCTAGAGCACCAAGGGAATTTATACTTTATAGTTGGATCGAAATCGTAACCTAACCGAAATGCATCATGAAATGGAGCTCGTTTAATCAATCTTTGCTTACGACCATGCCTTGTTCCCCATATACTGTATAGAGTTTGCAGTTTACTGCTTGCAAGCTCAACTATCAGTAATCCGCAGAGAAAAAACAGCATAATTTCTTTATGTATAATAATTGCTAGAACAGCAATACCACCTCCAATTGCAAGACTTCCAGTATCACCCATATACATTTTTGCCGGATGTGTGTTATGCCAAAGGAATCCGATTAAAGCTCCTATCATTGCAAATGTATAAACCACTAATTCTTGCGAACCAGGAACATACATAATGTTAAGATACGATGCAAAACCTATATGACTCGATACATAAGCAAAAATACCAAGTACTACAAATATGATAGCTGAGTTTCCTGTTGCCATTCCATCGACTCCGTCATTGAGGTTTACTCCATTGCTAGTAAGCATTATGAAGAAAACTGTAACTAAGACAAAAACGCACCAACCTATTTGTGATGAACCTAGCCACGCATAGTCAAAATTGTGACTTTTGACAAAAGGAATAGTAGTTACTGTGCTTTTAACGGGTTCACTTTTATGAACTATTTCTGTTCCGGCTTTTGTTCGTTGGCTGACGATGTTTTCATGTATAACAGCATCAGGACTTAGATATAACGTTAAGGCAACCACAATGCCCAAGCCAAGTTGAGAGGCTAGTTTCCATACTGGAGCAAGACCATTTTTACTCTTTTTAATCTTAAGAAAATCATCTATAAAACCTGTAACGCCAAGCCATATAGTTGTTCCAAGCATCAGAAGTAGATATATGTTACGTAGCCTTCCAAAAAGCAGGCAAGCAACAAGTACTGCCGCTATAATAACTATGCCACCCATAGATGGGGTATATTTGTGCTTTGCAGCAACAGGGTCAATAGAGGCATCAAATTTTTTTTCTTCGTACTTTTCACGGTTATTATGCATAAACTCAATAAATCGTTTTCCAAAGTACCATGAGAAGAATATGGCAATCATAAATGCCATTAACGAGCGAAATGAAATATAACTCCACAAACCCGATCCGGGGACTCCAGTTTCTTCTAAATATCTAAATAAGTAATAAAGCATAATCTTAATGTATTTTTTGCAAAAGTATTAAATTTAATCTGATTTTTGGTCGAATGCTATATAAAACATGTTAATATGTTTTTTTTTCTTTGTTTTTTCACTGTTTTTTGCTTCAAAATGCCTATCTTTGTAGGCAGATTATATATTGCCATTTTAGAATGACTGATAGCATAAAACTTTATACTACTCCAACTATTACTATAGAGCAACTCCTTGGTGTGCAAGGTGGAGTGCAAATTATGGTTCCACTTGACCAACAGACTCTGAACAATGAGTTTGTTAAGGGAATAAAATGGAAGGAAGTAGTAGAAGATATTATATTACCAACTTTATCCGTGGGGAAGCTTTTATTTGGAGTTCTATCTATAAAAGCTACGTCTCAACAAGAAAACAAAATTCTGTTGGAGATTAATGGTGGCTATAAGAAGCTTTTGAGCCTTTCAGATGAAGAGAATACAAAGGAATTAGTTACTCGCGTTTCAGGAGAATCTGCAATAAATGGGAACCTCCAGTATTGTTTTACCATAACAAAAGGAATTATGCGTAATGTAACAATTGCTTTTCTTGAAAATGAATTTCCTGATAGAGATTGGGAGGATGTGTATGGTGAATGTATTTCAATAGAAGCTTATAATAAACCAGATAATAATTCAATTCAGGTATTGAAGGATAACTGGGAAAAATGGGGGAATCATGATATTGAATTTAGTAATTATTTTCCTTTGATTAATCAACTAAAGGAAAAATTAAGAATAAGATTTGGGTGGAGTTCAAATAAGTTAAGGGAGATAAATACAGCAATTAGAATAATAACTGAAGTAAGGAATCCAAGCAGTCACCAAAATTTGAACGAACAAGTTCTTAAAAAAACAAGCAGTACAATTGAAGCGATGAAAACAATAATAAAAGGATTTGAAAGAGCGCTTGGGACATCGGAAGTTGAACGCCGTTGTGAACAATTGGAAGAAAGAAGAAAAATAATAGAATCTATAAAAGAGCGAATTAAAAATTAATAGTATGAATATGTCAAACGAGAAGAATCTTTGTAAAGTTTGCGAAAAGGAAATAAGTCTTTCAGAGAGATTTTGTCCTAGATGCAAATTTGAACAACACATATATCCAAGTGTTGTTCCAATCGAATATGAAGAATATGAGAAAGAAAGGATCCGGATTGCAACGATTCAGTGGAGAGAAATCCAGCAAATGAAAGATGAGATAGAAACATTAAAAGAACAATGTCAGAGCTCTTTGATGACTAATGCTGCAGGAAGACCCGCAGGTTTCCTCGTTGTTCGTCAATCACTACGCGAGGAAGTTTTTGCTTTATACGAAGGCGATAATTCCTTTGGGCGTAAACGTGGTGGTATAGATGCTCCCAATCATCAAAAGCTTAATTTCCTTGACGACGCGTTACAAGCTAATCACTTTTCTATTGTTATTAATTCAAAAGAAAATAAATATACGCTAGTTGATAGATATTACGATAATGCTTCTTGGTGCATAAAGGATGCTAAATCAAAGCGGCAGAAAAGCAGTTTGATATCTGGAGATAAACTCCTGCTGGGAGGTTTGGAATTGAGATTCCATATTGCTTGAAAGAACTAATTACATAATAAATAATAGAAATTATGGAAAATTATAAAGGGTGGGGTACAAAAAACCCAGGTCACATTGTTTATCTTATAGACTTATCTGAGTCGATGAGATGGAACAGTTTCCGTAACATTAAAGATGTAATGGAAGTAACTTATAAATGTCTTGACCAACTAATTGGACCTTGTTTACCAGGTCAAAGTGTATTTGAGCGTTTCACAGCATCAATCATTGGATATAATAGCAAAATAATTCATCTTTTTCCAAATGGCGGCGTTGCTGAAATAGAAAAACTATTAGACAGTACATATGGCAAGGCTCTTTTTGATTATGAGAAAGAAGAGGATCCTGCCTATCCCCGATGGCAAACTTATATGGCAAGTGCATTTGACGCAGCTTATGATGATGTAACAGAATGGATATCTAGACAAAGACAGAAGGGATACTATGTTCCAGCACCGTATGTTATAAATATTACTGATGGGCATCCTGAAGAATCAGATCCGACAAATCCTAAAGAAAACATACCAGAAGAGGTCGCAATGAAGAAAGCTCTAACTGCTGCGGATCGATTGAAAAGTATTAAGACTGAAGATGGTGATTTGTTGTTGTTCAATATTCACTATGACCCAGGGGCAAGCGATGAACTTATTACTCCTGTTGACCGGCCTGTTGGAAATGAGATATTTGATAAGCGCAGGCAATTTATGTATGATGCAAGTTCTGTTTTGCCGAACGAAATAGTTGAAGCAATTTGGGGTATGGTTGATGATCCAGAAGAAGTAAATACTCATCCGTTTGTAAAAAATGTGAAACATGGAAGTCGTGCAATGATCTCAAATGCAAAAGATAGAACGATACTTGCAAATTTCGTAATATTCTGTTCATTGACAGGTATGTTTAAAAAAGAATCTCCAATGGGTTGATTATTCTATGATCGAAATCATTAACGATGACTTTAAATATAAAACAATTTGTTAGTAGTGCAGAAGGTAAGCCTATAGAACTTTGTGCAGACAGAGTTGCTGTAGATAATAATACTAAGCGTTATGCTGTGGCAGATGGCGTAAGTGCTTCGTATATGCCTGAAATTTGGGCAGGACTATTGGTTGATTCTTTTATAACGAGTAAAATTCGTGCAGATTTTTTTCAGGAAGAGCTAGAAGGTGGTTTGTTATCTGAATTGGCAGAAAAATGGCAATTTTTAGTGCATGAAAAAGAACAAGAGGCTGAAGGAATCATAGCAAGGCGTTATGAGCGAAATCGTAGATTATTTGGTCAAGCTGCTTCTACTTTGGCTGGTGTTTCTTTTGAAAATAACATTATTTATTATTATGTACTCGGAGACAGTTGTGTTTTTCTCGTTGAGGATAAAGAACTGAAAGTTTTTTCTAATGTGAAAGATGAAGAATCATTTAATAAAACTCCTTTTTATATTGGTTCCTCAAAACATATGAAGGGCGAAGCCATTGTTGGACATCTGAAGGTTTCTAATGATTGTTGGCTATTGATGATGACAGATGCGATGTCTGAATGGTTTTGGCATCAACAGAAAAAGGATTCCACTACTGTTCAGCGATTATGGAGTATTAAAGATCAAAATGATTTCGAAACTTTCATTGGTAAAGAAAGGGGAAACTTATTGATGGACAATGATGATGTTTCATTGCTTATCATTCATATTGTTGGAGGGGAAGGTATTTCTGATGATATCAGTGATTATTCAGGAGATACAAAACCGTCTAATTCTTCTGATATTTCTTCTGTAAATGAAACAGACAATAGGGAAGAGAACACTATTAATAATGAATTTCTTGTGAACAAGGAAACTATTACAAATGTTATTGAACAAACAAGTAACAACCCTGATTGCCAGTCTACTATTGTAAAAATTTGTTCTGAGGGACAAGAAGATCAAAGTGTAAAAGTAACAGAGAAAAAGGTTAGTTCCTATTTTTATCTGTTTATGGGATTATATAGAACATATCCAAAATTATTCAATTATATTCTTTCATTTCATCGTTATGTAAAGTCAAAAAGGAATTAGGATTATGGACATATCTAGAGAAATACAGGAAAAAATTCTTCACCCAGATTTATTGAAATCGGATAAATTGAATGGTCTTCATTGTAATCCAAGAGATCCTTTAGCAAAAAGAAAAATGGCTTTAGGGTATACTGGACGTTCTTGTATAGGTATTCCCATATTTAATAATGCAGAGATTCCGATATATTGTCTTCGCTTTTGGAAACAAGATGATGTATTGAAGTCCATGAAGAAAGAAAAAGAAAATTGTATCAAAATTAGTAAAGTCTTAGATGATCTAGTTAAAAGATATAATCTAAACTTTTTTGTCCAATATCATTTTTTGAATGATGTTTTAACCATTGAAGACCAAAAAGTTATTCCATGCATTCTAATGGATTGGGCTGGTGACACTTTAGCAGACAAACTATATCCTGGTGGCAATGAGAAATCTAAGCCAACCAAGAATCAATATAAACTAATGGCAGATAGTTTTAAAAACATTTGTCAAAAAATGAAGGAAGCGGGAATTGTTCATGGAGACTTGTCTTCCAATAACATTGTTGTATCTCCGGATTGGAGTCTTAAACTAATAGACTATGATAGTCTTTATATTCCTAAAGAAGGAATCATAAATACTCAAAGTAGCGTAGGTACTAAAGGCTATCAACATCCTGGTAGATTTAAAGCGACACAAAAGTCCATTAAAGATGATAACTTTTCTCAATTAATAATTTATCTCACATTATTGACATATTATTATCATCCCGAGTTAAATGATGTACAAGAAAAGATTGAGGAAATGATGTTTGGTAATCCAGATTTACAATCCGTTGATACATTTCGAAATTCGCCAGCATATAAGGCTATAAAGAAAACGAAAATACCTGTATTACTTTATTATTTGGATATTATTGAAAACAGTTTACGCCATTCTTATGCAGAAGTCCCTTTCCTATGTGATTTACAAGATGGCGAAAAGGCCTTGCAAGTTGCCATGGCCAATTATTGTGGTGCCTGTGGATATCATTATGATAATCAAACTGATAAATACTGCCCTATATGTGGAAATAAGAGAGAATCTTTATAATTAGTGTAAACTTTGTGATAAATAGATAATGTAGTGTTAAATTTTTCGACCAGATGACAATAATTTGCAGATATTGTAAAAAAGGAAATGTGTCTAGTGCATCATATTGTGTTAACTGCGGTAAAGTACTTAATGATGCAAACATAAAAATGGTTGTTCCGAAGAAAGAGTTCGAATCTCTTATGAATCAAAAGAGGGTACTAGAAGATACTGTTAGAAAGTTTGAGAATTTGGATGAAAGTCGTGTCGAGCAGATACAAAAGCTACAAAAAGAGATTAATGATATTAGCAATGACAAACAAGACTCTTTCTATGCCGTTGTTTTAAAAAGTGCAGGTGCTGCGAAACTTCAAGTAGTTAAAGCGGTAAAAGAATCTTTGGGCCTGGGTCTAAAAGAGGCAAAGGACATTGTGGATAGCACGATTGAAACTCCTGTCCTCCTAAAAGAAAAGATTTCTAAAGGTGCAGCTGAGAAAATAAAAAGTGAAATAGAGGCAGCTGGTGCAATTGTAGAATTGAGAAGTTCTGATATACATCTGCAAGCTGGTGATACTATTTATTACGATGTCTTCTTGATTAATGCAGGTGCTGCCAAACTTCAGGTGGTTAAAGCAGTAAAAGAATCTTTGGGCCTCGGCCTAAAAGAGGCAAAAGATTATGTAGACGAGGCTCCTTCTATTTTAAGTAAGGGTATAAGTAGAAGTGAGGCCGAGAATTTAAAAAAAGAAATAGAGGCAGCTGGGGGAACAATCGAGATGCGCCAACATATTGACGCATCATTGGGTTATGTATTAGTAAAGAAATTAGATTATGACAATTTAATTACTGAAAGAAGGAAAATTTTCGAGAATGGCTATGCCCCTTTGGGATATCATATTGAGAAAGACGCTCAGGAGCCAAATTTGTGGATGAAGAAGGTAAAAGACGTAGTAAATAGGAATACATCAGAGGTAACCATAAAAAAATCAGAATATGATAATCTTAAAAAACGTGCAAACATGAGCTTATGGGAAAAAATAAAAGAAAGTTGGGGAGGGTAGCCCCAACTTTTTTACCTCAATCTAAAATGGCGATTTCTATATCATCTTTATATTTTATCCTTTTCGCGAAGCTCCTGTTTCTTATATATACACTAAATTCACCCTCTTTATTACCATGTACAAAAGCTCCAATGAATTTGTTTCCTCGTTTATCTAATAAAACGCCATGATCATCGTCTGGTTTATTATTTGAGTCCAGCACTCCAGTATAGATATTTCCATTATCCATTCTAAATTCAGTTACTCGATGATGACCAGTCTTGGGAATAAACTTTAATCCTTTTCTACCATCAGATGAAACTGTTACAAAACATAGCCCTTCTGCTTGTAACACGCCATTTTTTAAATATTTCCCTTCTTTCAGGTCCATTCCTTCAAAATCACCAATATATTCTTTCTTTTCATTCTTTTCTGGATTTGAAATTGTGAGGTGTCCCTTGTTGAAGGAATAATCTTTTTTTATTGTCCCGACAAAAACACGTGGGCGTTTAGAATCTACGGAGGTTACAGTAAAATCAACGTTTTCATTAGGTTCTCCTTGTGTGAAAACACCTACATATCTATTTTTGTTTTTGACGAATTCACCTTCACCTTCTGGCAATTGTTCTTTATTAAGACTTCCCCAATATGTACCTCCATTATACTCATATTCTTGTCTAATAGCATCTATCTCAGTTATGAATTCGGCTGGTTCATCATTCGTAAAGTCTTTTTCTTCAATGCTATCATTGCTATCTTCCGACTCATCCTCAGCTTCTTCATATTCTTCAAAGTCTATGGGGTAGATTAAATCTCTGATTTCATCAAAATTGAAGATTTTTGGAATTTGTTCAATGTCCTTTTCTGTATATCTAATTTTGGGACTTGTTAGGTTTTTCAATTTTGAAACAACATGATTCATATCTGTTATATGAAACCAAGACTTGACATTTGGGGAAAGGTGATCCACGATTGTAATTGGCTGATTAAAAACCACTACCCCAGAGATATGTCCTAATTCAACATATGGCTTATTAAAGCATTCTTTCAATGTATTATATACATTTTGCTTGTTATTTTTTGTCTGACTAAATGGATTTTTACCATTAGCACCACCTTTGATAATTGTCCCATCGCTTAAAGTCCAATCACCATTTTCAGCCGCATTTACAACTCCACCGTAGTTTTTAAATTCTAAAACTGTTATAGCATCAGGTTTAATTAACAATGCATCTAATGATGCACTACCAAAAGATATGTTAGAAAACAGCAGATTTGGTTCTGTCGATTTAGAAAAAACATCCTTTAGCTTTTGGCATAGGTCATCAAACTGCTCACGTTCGTGAGTGTTTTCGTAATTCTCAAATTGATATATTTTCAGACTCATAAATATAAATATTGTGCGTATTAATAATTAAATTAGAAAACGATGCATTTAGGATTCTTTCTCAAATTTTTTAAGCTTCTCTTTGGCTTTATAGTAACCCGCATCAGCAGATCTTTTATACCATGTTAGAGCCTCTTGAAAATCTTTGTTGATACCATTCCCGCCATATTCGTATATTTCACCTAAATTATAAGTTGCCCACTTGTAATTGTAACCTGAAACTTTTTTAAACCAATATATTGATTTCTCTAAATCTATTGTTTGGCCATAATCTCCATCTTTGTATATTGTACCTAACTGATACTGTGAGTCTCCATCACCATATTCTGCCCCTTTTTTATACCACTCCATCACTTCTTGGTAATTCTTGGAAACGCCATGGCCATAAAGATATAAATTAGCAATATTCCGACATGCACGAGCGAATTTGCGATCAGCAGCTTTTTTAAACCATGACATAGCATTAGAATAATCTTTCACAGATAGACTTAACTCTCCTAATTCATTCATTGCATCAGGATTATTCTGCTCAGCTGCTTTTTTTAACCACATAACGGCGAGTGTAGTATCTCTGGGTGTTCCCAATCCATATCGATACATATATCCTAGGTTATATTGTCCCCAAACATAACCTAATTCTCCGGATTTTTTGTACCAGCCAAAAGCTTCTTTCATGTCTTTTTTCACCCCTCTGCCAGAATAGAATTTATTCCCATAAGCGTTCTGAGCTTCTGCATTGCCCAAGTTAGCAGCCCGTTCAAACCAGAGTACTTTCTCCGAATCAGTTTCTGCATTGTATGCCATTTTTAGTTGAGCTGCAGCATATCCTTTGTCTGCCGCTACTTTATACCATGACATATGATCACCTTTTATTTCACGATTAATACTATCTTCTTGATATTTACCTACAGTATATAGAGCAAACATGTTTCCTTCTTTTGCTGCTCTTTTGTATTTTTCATATTCGTCTGGCAAAATGGAATCTCCCCAAACTGATAAAACTTCAGATGCATCCGCTACTCCATTCTTTGCAGCAATGCGATACCACTTATTTGCTTCTGAAAGATTGTTACTATTAGAAAACTTATAATAATCTAAATCGTTTTTCATATAGAAAAACAAAATAAGGCCTCCCAAAACTAGCAATGCAATAGTAGGATATGTTATCCATTGTATCTTTTGTCTATGTTTTGCTTCTTCATCCAACAATTCTTTATATGATTTCGACCGAACATATCTACCTGGTAGGAAACTATATCTACTAGCCTCCCATTTCCTACTGTATGCAATTGTCTCAAGTTCCTTGTTCTCTTTCTTTATCGTTTCATATCCATATTTGTCAACGACAGTTTTTTCTTTACCAAGTGGCTTACCGCAATTAACACAATAAGATGCGTCATCTTTATTATCTGCTTTGCAAAACGAACACAATTTTGACATATACTATTTACATTTTAATTCATATTTGTTATCACTGGCGGCATCTGATATGATTGTAATTCTCTTGAATCTTAGTTCACCTACCTTATATTCACAAACAGGAGCATCTCCAATGAGTTCATTCCAACTTTTGTTCAATATAGCTTTTGAATTCATTGTCTTATTATCTGATGGGATAGATATATCCATTGCGCCTAATTTATTTAGTTCATCTAATGTGATTTGAGGAGAAATATTTAACTTCGCATTTGCATCGAATGAAGTTTTTATTGCCCTGTCACATGCTTCAATGAAAGCCAATATGGATTCATACCGATCTTTTATGTTTGGCATCATTGCTTTCTTTATTATTTCAACAACCTGCCATGACATGTAATCTGGAATTTCTAGTTCTTCATTCTCTTTATCTTCTGGTGGTAAGTTCCCTGTTAAGATATAGTATAGCACAGCACCTAGCGAATAAATATCGGATTTTTTGTAATCTTCTATAGAAAGATCCTTTTTTACCAATAGTTCAGGTGGAGAAAATAATGTATGTCCTGCAGGAGCCTTAAATGTTAAGCATTTGTCTTCATTATGATATTTACAATTTCCAAAGTCAATGAGTACAAATTTGTCTATATCATTGGTTTCTGAATCCATTTTTACAAGAATATTTCTTGGCTGTATATCGCGGTGGGCAATATTATTATTCCTATGTAAATTACTCAAGGCAACACAAATTGGCCTATAATAAGACCATGCTTTTTCAAACGACACAAAATGTCCTTGATTCTTTATATATTCATATAGCTCCTTTCCATTAATGTAATCCATTACATAATAAGAGGTTCCATTAGAAGAAAAACTATGAATAACATCAACGATGTTGTCATCTGTTATATTTGCAAGAATTTCTGATTCGTTTTTGAATCTTTCCAAATATCCTTGAATCTGTTCTTTCTTGTTGTCTTTAAGATGTTCATCAATGAATACGTTGACACCATTTAAAGACCTTTCACTAAGTCCTTTAATAAAGAACTCTTTGATAACAACATCCATTTCTTCCCAGGGCCTCTTATTTCCCTTCCTAGTGAGGTATCGACCTTTATAAGCTATGCCAAATCCACCTTGTCCATTCTTCATTACCGACAAAGCATATATTTTTCTATTATCATTGGTCTCTGTTTTAAATTCGAATGGAAAGTTTTGGATGGGTAGATTTTTATACCGCTCTTCCGTTTCTTGATCTAATCGTTTTGTTTTCATTCTTATCCATTTTATTTGGTAAAATGCGTAATAGATTCTCTAAGCAGCTCATCGTCATGCCATATGGGACTCTGCTTGTTTTCCGTGTTAGGGAGTTGAGTAGTAAGAGTGTTATCGTTAATACTATCAATTGGGATAATAATACATGTATTGTTATCTGAAGATAATTGCTTGCAGTGCAGATGTATTAGTGTACAAATATCTTCTGCGGACCTATATGGGGCAAAAATGAAACGAATCATCTCGTCACTTAAGAACTCTGTAACTCCATCACTACAAAGCATAAAGAAATCACCAGTTTTAATATCTGTTCCCTCATATATTTCAGGTTCGTATCTTGTTTGGGGAATCATTGCTCTATTCAATATGTTCTTATTTTCATAAGACAATGCCTCTATAGGCGTTATGTCGCCATTTTCCAATAAAGTGGAAATGCGAGAATGGTCTTTAGTACGATATAGAATATCTGTTATTTTCGATGGTCGAATATGGTAAATTCTACTATCACCAATGTGTGCTGCCAAATAGCCTTTTGGGGAAAATGCTAAGAAAGCGAGTGTCGTCCCCATTTGATACTCTCCTAAATTAGAATCGTATAGTGTATCTAATTCCATCCATGCTGTTTCGAGGATTTTTTCAAACACTTCGATAGATAGATTATTCTTGTATGCGTTGACGTGTTGGCATAGATAATTAACTATAGTATTACTTGCGACTTCACCTTTCGAGTGTCCCCCCATGCCATCACAAATAATGAATATTCTGTCTTCAGGACTGAAATCCTGAACATGTGGGAAAATGGCATCTTGTTGTATGTTTCGATTCCCCAAGTCCGAAAAGCCTAAAGGCGTCTTTATCTTGATTCTCATCTCTTTATTCATCAACTATTTTTATTTTTGCTAAGGGCATACATATAACTTGATTCTTTTCAAGAAGAGGTTTATGCCCTTCTCCCTTTGCAAGAGGTTTACCATTCAAGAGTGTTACATTCTCGACCTCTTTAGGTATCCATATCTTATGGTAGAATGCATTATCTTGCTTTTCGACAATAACATGCAGATGGATACGGCTCATGTATACATCATTTGTTTTAATTGCAATATCAGGCTTAATATTGTTATCTTTATCATCGTCTTTTCTTCCGACAGTCTGATCTCCTATTATTAATTGGTATTTTTCTCCTGTATCAAGATCAATCAAAATGCCGGGTTTCTTAAAACGACGAGCATTTACTGCTGAATTTGAAGTTGTTGTATCCATAATTATTTTTTCTTTTTTGTATACAGTATAATATCAAATAGTATTGTTCCAACAAGTAACAACAGTATAATGGTATGAATTGTGGTATATTTCTTTAATGAGATTGCAAGTATTAATAGAACTATAAGTAAACAATTTGCGATTTTGAACCATAAATCTATATTTATTCCATTATCTGTTGGCGAATAATCGTCTACATAAATATTTGTGTTATGAGGTAATTTCCCATCTTCTCTTTTGTCAGAATGCAAAGGCTTCTGAGTAGGCAATTCTGCAACGTCAATTTGTCTATTTAGATCTTCTATTGCCCTTCTCACGTCAAGTTCCACTTTGTTTTCTCCTAGCTGAACTTTGTCATTAACGTCAATATATCCCTCTGCCCCAATATCTTCATTGTTCACGTAAACTACGTTGTTTAAATTTAGTAGTTCAATATGATATGGTTTTTCTTCTCTATCGGTGGAAAGTGTTAATAAGAGGTGTTTCTTGCTGACAGTAATATCAGTAAGTGCTTGACTCTGTTGTGCTTCTTTGCCCCTTCCAATGATAAGCTCTTTTCTCATAATTATATTCAAATCTTACAACACTTTATTTAATATATGCCCTCAAAAACCCTGCCGGCACATTAACATAGCTCATATTTAACTTTTCATCCTTGTAGATGCCAAGTTTCAATGTTCGATGGTCTTCCGATATCGATAATTTGGAATCAATTTCTTGTAATCCTTTCCACATGGTCTTAGAACGCATGGAAATCAGATCTAAGATGGTTTCCAGTTCTTTTCCATTGATCTCCAAGATGTCTTCATTCGCCTTAACAGATAAATTCACATCTGTCACGATAACTGGATTCGCAAATAATTTGATGGCCACATCCTTTTTGATAGGAACAAATAGTTGCTCCTTCCCTGGCTTTTCATTCTCTACGAAAACCATTTTGCTTTCTTGTGGTTTTTCGTATTTCCACAAGTAAAGCCCCCCAATAATTAGGATTAATCCTACTATATATACGATAGGGCGTATATCCTTTCCTTTCTTACTTTTCTTTCTCATTGTTCTTATTCATATAATTTATGAAAGCATTACTATTAATTATAGTTTTTAAAGCATCTTGAATAACAGAGTAATCATGATACGAATTTTCTGTGACGAAATAGGCCACATAGAACTTGTGCTTTCTTGTGAGCTCATTGAATTTTTTCTTTTCAATTCCATTTAAGGCACCTTTGGTGATAACAACAGCAAGTAATTGGTTGTTTGTCTTTAGAAGGGCATTACCAATAGTTCCAGTCTTTGCATAAATATAATAACCTTTTTTTTCTAGTTCTTCTGAGATCATGGTTAGCCTTTTATTATCACCACGGTCACCTGCAGTACCACCTATTTTAGAAACTGCAGCCATTCCGCTGAAAAGATGATGGCTTAGAATATACTCATACAAACTGTCATTCTCATATTTTTTATCTATAATGAATGGCTCATATTCTGCGTTGTAACCAGGATTTACGGTAAGTCTGAACTTGCGGTTCTGTGAAAATAGCTTGCCATACATTTCTACCATCTTAAATGGCGTAATTTGGAATGGACTGGCACCTAAAGAAGTGTTGCGAATAGCATCATGGGCACCTTGTCTGGTTATACGTTCTTTTTCTGGCAAATAGGATATTGCAGGATATGCAAAAGAATAATTTAATCTTAAAGAGTCTTTTAGATCATCATCAGAATAAATATCTACAGATTCGGTTATGTCCTTATCAAAGAGCGTTTTTGGTTCTTCCTTCCAGAGGCGAAAATTCTTTTCGTATCCAATTTGTAAGGCTCCGTTTTCATGACGAGGCAGTCCATCATCTGTTAACCAATGCCTGAATGAATATACATGATTTGCATATTTAAATGCAGGGAAATTACTAATAGTGTCGTTTCTGTCATATCTTTTGAAGAGAAGAGATTCTTCTCCTTGCCTTATTTTGTTAAGCTCTTGACTAATGTAACTTCCTTCGTAGAAGCCAAGATAAACCATTAGTGAATTATAATAGTTACTTGACTTTTGTATGTATCGGAATATATTTGTTAAACCGGCATCATCACCAATCTCATCACTTTTGACGGATTGGAAAGGTAAATATCTACCTGCATAGCGTTTGGTTTCTATAGTGTTCTCATCTTTAGGAGTAATAAGTTTTTGGTCTGATACATTGACATATAGTTGTAGTTCTTCCCAGTTTGCATGTGCTTGCGACATAACAGCAGTGAATGTAATTGGTTTAATAGAAGATCCAGGTCCAGGTTGTAGGTATGTCATATTTAAATCTCCGAATGCTCTTTGTTCATTCATCACATCTCCTGTTAGATAGAAACGATTTTGGTATTTAGAAACCATCTCATAATCATTAGGATTGACATATACATACCCCGAAGGTTGGTTCTCGTTTTTAGCTGTAACAAAAGCTTTGATATGTCCGTCACCATCAGCTACGATTACGCTATGGGCATATGTCATTGATCCAGAACTGAATTTGTTTAAGTCATCAAACAATTTTTCTGTTAAAGGATAACTAAGTGAAAGGATTATATCACGCTTTTGTTTGTTTTTGTCTTTTCCTGATAATGTCGCATTCACCATCTGTGTCAGATGATACGGATAAAAGAACTTTTCTTCTAATGGATAAATCATAGTACGCTTGCCATTAACAAGCATATTTCTTGCAAAGAATTTGTTTTGGTCTCCTTTAATGAATATTCCATATGTCTGTGCATATTTGCCATTAGGGCAAGTCTCTATGAGGTCACCAGAGCGCGCACATAAATAATGAGCAGCTTCAGATGCGTCAGTCAAGTAATATTGCTTTGCACCGCTTTTTATTACAACCTTTTGATATTCTTTACCTACAACATAGTAGTCACTACCATCTAGAATCCAGTCGTTATCTATTTTTGCTAGATACATCGGATAATCATAACTTATATCAGGTAAATTATCAATTCGTGCGGAACCACTACCAATTGTCAATTGCTCTAATTTGGAATTTCGTTGTAAAGATAAAAAGGAATAATCTGATGATGTGTTCTCGGGAATAATATTGCCTTGCCATGATTCCATATTACTTTCAGGAGTTGTAAGTTGATAATATCCATTGTTGATATTAAACTCTAGTAGACCATTAGAATGCTTTCGGAGATGAATAATATCCGTTGAGTTATTATCTCTAGAGAGTTTATCTCTATATAGCAAGTACAAACTGGCAGAGAATGGAGATATTCCAGAGTTAGGTCGTTTCGATAAGGCTAATAGGCTATCGCCGATAGAATATTCTTTGTCAAAGTGGTCAATGAATGCAGAATAATTATTTTGAATGTCATCTGATTCCTTGATAATGCCTAATTTGACAAGTTCGTTAGCATGGATTCTTTGATATTCGGACATCAGGTTGTTTATATATGACAATTCAACTTTAGCTTCCTTTATGGCTTCTCCAACATTGAATGCTTTACCGGCTTTTGTGAATAGAGTACGCCCAGGAATCAAAGTGAGAAGGAATAATATGCATAACACCATCATTGGTTTCTTGTCAAATAAATAACTCTTTTTCTTTTGTAAGTAATTGCCATTATCTTCAGATATTACAGATAGTGTTGATAAGGCTATAATGGCTAACAAAGAAAAGGTTAATAAAACAGTTAATGCCGAATCAATACTGACAAGAGGATAATCTTGCCCAAAGAATATAAAACGGTTTGTTACAGCTAAAGTAATGAAAATGGCTTGACACAACAGCAATGTTCCTGCTCCAATGCCTAACAGTTTTCTATACTTCAATTGCTTGGAGGATTCAGAAGAACTAAAGATGGTTGGCAATAAGATAAAGAACATTAGAAGCAAAGCATATGCTGCCCAGATGGAATGTTCTCCAATAACGTATCTTCCTAAGACCGCATCTGTTTTTTGTGTATGCCATGTTATTCCCTTGTTGAAGTGGCTTCGTAATTCGTAAGGGGCATCTTTTGTGTTAGGAAGTTCTTGGGTATAATAATTCAGATACCATCTGTTTTGAGAGGCCTGAAAAAGACGCTCTAAGTCTCTTGTATTCACCTTTTCATCCTTTATTATTTCGTCCATAGGTTTTATGTGGACCTCAGATCTATACAAGAGATGCCTATGACCATCTAAATAAGATTTACCCTTAAAAGCAAAAATGAAAGGTAGTACAACAATAATGCAGATAGGAATCCATTTCCATTTTGCAGAAACTGTACTTGGTACATTCTTATAATAGAAATAGGCTATACCGATAAAAGCACATGTTAGGATAATACAGAATAGAACGAAATGTTGATATACGAAAGGAACCAAATATATTCCAAAATACATGAATAAGGCAAACAAGACAATAAGTATAATAACAAGAAATCCATACTTCGTCTTATTATTTTCTTTTATGTTATTCCAATTCAGATAATGCTCAAAAGCATTGTATAAGAGGAGGAACAATGTAAAGACAATACCAAAACCTGAATCTACAATCAAAGCATATGCTGCAATTGCAAGCATTGCTAGATACCTTGCAAATTTCCATTTGAATTGTATCTTTGTGGCATATTGAGCGTAACACCATTCTATAAGAAAGAAAGTAACAACTGGAGCATAGACTGCTCTGACTCTTTCATTGAGAACCATTCCTCCCAAGAGCAGAATTGATAGCAATGCAATAATACTAAGCAATCCTTTTTGGGGATGTTTAACAAACGAAGAATGTCCTAATTTATAAACAATTAGACTAATGCAAAGCATTGCTACACCCACTAAAGTTGCAACGAATGTGTACCTATCTTGGACATAGGTTTCAAAACTAGTGATACTGAAATTATCCAGCGGAGGAAACACACTGGCTCGCCATGCTAAAAATGAACGAAATACAAGAAGAGCAATTAAACTGATCCATACTATTGTTTCTCCTCTTGTTTCATATTTGCGGCCTCCCAAAAGCATGGAGATAAATGCTCCCAGAAGAGCTGCTACTATTAACAAATACCCTTTCGTGGTAGAGAATGGGACTGTATTCCTGATATTTACAAACTTAAAAATTGGAGATAGTGTCCGCGAGTCTTTATTTAATGTAAAGACGTCACCGTCCTTCAGAAGAGAGCTGCCATTAGGAGAGGAGAAGATAATCTTGTCATCGCTAATCGGTAGGATTTTACATGACAGGGGGACTAATGTCTCTTCTGGTAGATATTCAATACCAAGATAGAACTGCTTGTCTTCTTTTAATTGTGGGAAAACAGGATAATTCAGTGCCAAAGGTGTCGGTGCGGAAGCAAGATTCTGGTAATTGCTTGTGATAATTGCTGTGTGAATATTGTTAATAGAGTCTTTGTCTAACGGAAGTGTGTGCCTTAGTGGGGCGTCTAACATAACGGTTAGTTTGTTACTACGAACCTCCGGATGTATGTATGATGTAGCATGCAGACCTGTTCCAATTTTGTAAGCAGCCCCATCCTTGGCAACAAAAGTCCCTTTACAGGTTAGCATGTCGCGGGTATATGTGTGGCTTTTTGTCTCGATGGTTTTTATATGAGAAAGAGCTAATGGTGAGAATGCCAAATAGAAATGACTTGGATGTGTCGATTCTATATTCGCTCCAGCAACTTTGCGTAGCAGGGTGATCCCTTGAAGGACACCCGTTTCAACATTGAAACCATCAGGGAAAGGTATATCGTTAATAATGTCGTATAAAGGAAGTGACCTTCGAATAAATTGTTGATAATTTCCCTTACTCTTTCCGATGATTGAATCATTTTTCAAGAATGTAACGAATACCATACAAGAACCTCTTCTCTGTGGAGAGAATTTGTTCGCTATAGCTTCTAAATATCTGTTTGGTCTAATTGAATCTTTGACTACGACAGATAGTGACAAATTTTCATTATTAAAGTTGAGGGTAAACTCTTTATCGAAAGATGGCATCTCTTCTCCATTAACAAGAGAATCAACTGTTGCGCTTATCTTTTGATATATTGGTTGGGGTGTAGAATAGTTTATTGTTAACTTGTCGTTAAGCCGGTTTAAGCTAACAGTACCACCTAGATCTTTGTTGCTCCATATGGGCTGGATATTATTATTCCCAATCAAATAAATGGTATCTTTTGAGGATTCATATCCTTCAAAACTCAACAGATGATGATCAACATTGGTAAAAACATTCTTTGCAGGATTGTATAAATGGTTGAGAGTTAATAATGCGACAGTACCTGCAAGAAGTAAGTGGAAAGGCCAAAACAGCATACCATTTACAGAAAATCGTCCAGAAGCGGCACACAGCATTAAGAAAATCAATGCTATGGTAGCTGTTGTCAGATTGAAACCAACAATCGCAAATATTAAAATAACCAAAATGGCTCCAGCCAAATATATTATATCATATGTTTTCATTCTTTTCTTCGTTAAGAACATAATAGCCATGAATTGTTGCGTCTTGAAGAGTTATTCCATCAAACTTTAATAGAGAATATAAGACTCTAGCTTCGCGTTCTGTTTCATATGGGTCGGTACTTATTGGACTAGCACCAGCATCTCGAGCATTTTTTCCTAAAAGCATCATGGTTGGATTTATTTTCATCAGAGGCGATAAATTGACATAACCGGTTCGATATCTACAGAAGTCAATTGTATGTAACGAGATTTCCATCATTAGCCTATGTATCTTAGGATATAGCTCATTGCGAACAGGCATTTCAGCCCCTTGTATAGTGTCACGCCACTGTTTACCATAAGTGCCTTCCATCTTCTGTATCCACATATAACATTGTCTGTATGTGTCTAATTCTAAACCTAACTGTTCCAGATTATCCAAATCTTTTGCTGTTTCCTTAGCTTTAAGAATTATATCTGTAAGGCTTCTGCATTCATCAATACAGAAAGACTTTTCTATAGGCTCTACTCTGTCTTTATTATCCTCTACTTCTCTGGGAACAATTTCAGATGGAAGTGAAGTCGGTTTCAATTTAATATATAAATGAACCATTGCCAATAACGCTAATGCGATTGTTGCGGGTATTGGAGATATTTTGATAGGAAGACTCTGAGGTAGAGTATTCACAAGGACTATTAATAATAATAGGATAAACTGGCTAAAAAGAGTTACCTTCATTACAAATTATCTATGTTAAATAAAGTGATGTTATTACTGTCTGTATCTTTGTTGTATATAGGGAATTTGCTTTCAAACGCCAAAGAATTTTCTCTTATCAGGACTTTGGGTTCAAGTGGATCTATTGATTTCTCATGACGAAGAATTGGTTGGTTACCTGTAAAATACAATTCTCCTGTTGTTTGTGGAGAGAGTCCACGTACTTTCCATTCTTGTCCATTAAATAGTATCACAGAATTGAGGTTGATATCAGTTCCCTGATTTATGAAATCTTCATCTATATTAAAAGCGTCTTCAAAATTGAAATCGAAGTTTGTATTATCTAGTTTCTTCTTGTTTTTATATATTTGTGGCTTGCTTGGCAATCCGCAATTGAAGTTTACTGACAAGTTCAACCCAAGTGCTCCTCTTAGGCATAATGATTTTGAATTAGGCAATGATGTTATTGTAACTGTTTCTCCCCACTTTTCTTTAAACAGTTTTTCTATAGTTTTCTGAAGAAGGGGGAACCTGAAAGCGCGACCAGTTAAAATAATCTCGTCTATATTTATTTTGTTCTGCTTGCCAAATCTCTTCCACAACTTCCATCTGTTCGAAGATTGCATTTTGATTATGCCATCCAATGAAAGGACAAGTTTTGAGCAAATATCATAGCACATTTTGTGAATAATGGAATATTGATCGCCCAATGATCCATTCCCGATAGCGTTTAATATAGTAGCTAAGCCTCCAGCAGTCAGTTCGTCCTCGTGGCTCTGTGTTTTAGCATGTAATTCATTACATCTTTGTAGGTTTGATTCTGCGTTAAATTTGTTGCTATAATCACGTTTAATATTTTCCAATGCAGTATGTAAATCTCGCAACCCTTTTTGATCCGTCTGTTTATTCATTAATATTTGTTTCATCAAATTTTTGCGTTTGCGTGAATCTGATGAGCCAACAATAACGGCGCATACGTGGTCAAATAATGCATATGTTAAAGCGTTTCCAGCTCCTATAAACCCATTTTGATACAAACTCTCTATGTGCCCAGATTCGTCAGTTTGGCAAACAGAATAGTCCATCGTCCCTTTTCCTGCATCAATGGTTAAGAATGTTTTATGCTTTTTGATTTGTTTGTCATCGACATATCCCGCAAAAGAAGCATCAGATTCACTAATTGGGGTTATCTCCAGGTGTACAAATTCACCAAGATAGTCATTTAATAATAGTTCGTCGTTAATGTTCTGTATCAATATATTGATAGTCTTGATACCCATTACATTTGGTACCAGCAATTTTAATTGGATTCCAATGTGCTGATTGTTATGCTCGCCAACAATGGCCTTTATTATTGTTTCTATGAACTCTAAAATGGCTTTTCTGTATACAATCAATACTTTTCTTCTATCTTCTTTTTCATCAAGGAGTGCAATTTTAATATTTGGGAGTAGTCTGAATTTCTCGTCAGATTTTAAAGAATCATCTTCATTTTTTTCTGATAGAAATAATGGCCTATTGTATTCGTTTTCTACATAAAAAATAGTTTTAAAGAGAGTATTATCGTCATCATCAAATTGCAGGAAATTTTGTATTGGCGTTGTCTCATAGCCTTTAGCGACAGAGCTATTTATTTGCTTGGCATTTTCAATTAGATGGATTTTTTTAAATTCTGAACCTTCAAGGAAAGCAGCCTGAGACGCTTCAGATCCAAAGTCTAATGATACTTCGTAAAAAGACTTTTTGGGGATTAGGTGAAAGTACAACATTGTGTTGTAAAGTTCGATTTTTCCGTCTTTACATGCCTTGTTTAAAACAATTTCAAGGAGGATTGCTTTATATTTATTTCTGGTATTGTCAGAACTGATAATAATACCAGAATCATCTTGAGAGATACTAATAAGATCGAAGTTAAATTCATTGCTTGGGTAATTATTTGACTTCGTTTTTTCTTCAAAAACTAGTTTTAATAAATCTGCCTGCCCTTCTTTCTCCTCATATTTACATGAGCTTATAGATAGAACAACGTTGTTAATGTCATCATGAGTTCCATTTTCTGATGTTGCGCGAAGATTAGGGAGTAGGCGAATAAGCTCAGGTCTACCATGTTCTTCAACCGGAATAATAAAATCAGATTCGTTCATATCACAGTCCTTTTCTTGTTTTAAAGAAAGGATGGAATATTTTCTGTTATTTATTAGGATTGGCAAATAGTACATTTGTTAAAATATGATTTTGATAAGTTCCGTTAATGAATAATATGTTGAAATACCAATTAGAAGATACCATAAAACGTCTTTCACTTTTCCTGTATCGACATACTGTAGAAAAGAAAGATGTTCATGGTAAGGTATGGGAACGGAGGGAGTCAAGCCGGGGATTTCTTTAATTGAACATTTTTCACAGCCATATTTAACAAAACCCATTGATATTTTGGTATCGCCATATTCTGTGATTTTACCTGAAGGGCTTATAAATATTGCCCCAAGAATTATATCTCCCCAAACGAAACCTAATCCTTTTTCTCTGAAATACTGATTGATATCTTTATGGGAATCTACACATTCAGCAAGCATAACAATATACTTGTCCAATATTTCTTTGGAATATGTCGGGTTCTCGTGAATGACGAGCTGAAATTTTGGATTCTTTTTATCCATAGGAGGATAATAAATAACCCTCAATGGTATGTTGTCGTTTTCTGTGTTCATGCTGAGTTTATCATTTGACTTTTATTTCCCGATATTTGCCAGTAAATGTATGGTTTCTTGAATCCATTAAAGGAATTTTCAAAACTTTTGTTTTATCGTCGTAAAAGAAACGGTTTCTTTCATCACAGCCCATATTAACCAGTTCAATCATTGAACTGCCATCTAAAATGTTGGACGACACTAATTTTCCTTTTTCTAAAGTATATGAGAATAATACCAAGTTATCAGTTTTGAAATAATCATCGTTGCCTTCAACAAAAGGCATGGGACATGGATCGGTATATACAGCTTCAATAAGATAGTGTGTTTTGCCATTAAGAGTTGCTTGGGTAATAGCCAGTCTATTGCAGTTAGGGAAATTTGCTCCTTTAAAATCTTTCATCCTTAGATATAATATTGAAGAGAAATCATCCAATGTCACAATCCCCTTCTTTGTATTATATTGAGCTATAAGTTCGTCAGAACTCGATCCGAAACCGTTTCCACCTGTCCAACAGTAATATTTGTAAATACGAAACATTCCATCACTGGAGGTTATTGTTTCGAATTCATTATCATTGTTGAATCTGTATGACAGTGTATTCGGGTTGGTATGAAGAAGATAAGAAAAATTTAAATCTCTTCTTTGGGAACCACATCCTACAGGATCGTTATCATCATGTTTTTTTAGTTCAACAAAAGATTTTTCTATGTCTTTATTATTTATGAATATATCCCCATTGCAAATAACGCTTGCAAAAAAAGAACCTGTTTCTTTTCCTTTGGCATTATTATAAATAACTTCATGGTAGGGATTGGACAATTCTCCTTGCGATATCGGACCAAAAGAATAACTTCCCTTATAAGTTCCTTCAATGTATTCGTCAAATGTAACTGTGCTATCTCCAAATTCGTTTATAAAATATCTTGGTCTTAATAGGATTTTGTCCTTGGAATTAGAGCCTATGTACCTGGCTTCCCATCCATCTGTTGTATTTGTAATCTCCAAAGGAAGACATTTTGCAGGATCAGTAGGGGTACAAAAAATAGTTTGAACAAAGTCTAGATTAGGATCTTTGTCCGAATCGCACGACGTTGCGACTATACTAAGAAATCCAATAATATATAATAGTTTTATTCGCATAGAGGCTTAATTATTGTTTATATCCTACAAAAGTAATAAAAATCCGTTAGATATCATTATTTTACGCACTTTTTTTTCTTTTATTAATATTTGTAAATAAATGTATTGAAGTAGATATTCTTTTACTTATCTCAAAAACCGATTCTTTTCTTTTCAATTGGGACATCAATTGGTTGTATATCAGAGGGAGTAATATTGAAAAAAGATTTGGCACTTTGACTTGATTTGTTACGCATACAGCGCTTTGCGTGTAGAAGATAAATGTTCTCGAGTAAATTTGCTATAAACCGTGCATTACCCCAATTATTGGGATTACGAACAGCGTACGCCTCTGTTATGACAGATTTATACTTACGCAGTCCAGACCGTGTAAAATGATAGCCATATTCATTTAATCTTCGAAAGGTTATTTTTAGTAGTTCATCTACAGAAAAATCCTTAAATTCAAATTTGTTTGGGAATCGTGATGCCAGTCCTGGATTCAAATCCAGTAACTTCTGCATGGGTTCCTTGTATCCGCATAAGACTATAGCAATGTCGCGTTGTTTTTCATTTGAAAGAATATCCATAAATTGTGGAAGTATTAATTTCCCTGGATCATTTGGATGACTTGAATTTAATAAATAAGCTTCGTCAATCATAAGCACGCCGCCTTTGGCCATTTCTAATACTTGCCGTATGGCTTTTTCTTCGTCGCCCCAGTTTGATCCTAAGAATGTTGACCGATTACAGACCACGACATGTCCTTTACTTAATACTCCTATTTCTTTCAGTAAACCTCCATAAATTTTACAAACAGTAGTTTTTCCTGTTCCTGGTTGTCCAATAAATACAGCATGAAGTGAAACATTGTGTTGTTTCCATCCAGTATGATGACTACTCATCCATCTGTTGTATTCTGTTAACTCAAGGAGATCGCTTATTTGAGATTTGATGTTCAAACAACCGACCATCTTGTCAAGTTCTTCTCTTGGAGAAGGCATAGGTTTAAGAATCTCAACATTTACAACTTTATTTTGACTAAGTTTTAGCGTTCCGGATGGGAATTGAGACAATGAGCTGTCAATGTCATCTTCAAATAGGTTTTCTTCATCTTCAACTAAATTGTCTAAATCATTATAATTGTCATCATCGTCTTCTAAAGACAAATCATTAGAATAAATATCGTTATCGTCTTTATCAAGTCCAAACTCCATTTCGTCATAATCGGCATCAATCCCCTCGAAAGCGTAAGGATCTTTAGGAAGATATCCTTGACGTTCACAATAAAGCCTAAATGCCTTATATTGTTCAAGTGCAACCTCGTGGAACTTGTATGAATAGTGTACGTATGGAGAAAAGTCTTTGGAAAAGTTGTGGTATACGGATACGCCCATCATATCCCATATTCCGAGCATACTATCATAGTTTATGAAATTTGAATTTGTCAAAAGTACGCTCCAGATAAAGCCAATTTTTACATTTGCATCAGCCATTGCCTGTTTGTATTCACGAGTAAATTCGGAAAGTTGCCATACCGGACTCGTACGTTTATTATTACTACTAAAATATGTTGGGGGTTGACCAAAGAAATCTTCTTCTTCGGCGAGTTCGTCTTCTGGGGTTGAACGCCAATCCACCATCAAGATGACTACCTCTTTTCCCTCCACAAATGCATATATAGGAGTGTCGCCTGTTATTTTGCAGAACCCCTGCAGACACATGCAGTCAACATCTCGTTTTCGCGCGATGCTGGCTATTAACTTGAGAATCCAACTGTCATCCTGGTTCTTAAATCTCGGTATTAACTTTAAAGACATAACAAATTTTTAACTGTTTAAATTTTTTCGTTTTTATAGTCTTATGACTTTTGTTAGAGAGATACTCTTAAATCTATTTTAGATAATTGAGTAGGTGTATATCATACTATATAATCATACTGCAAAATTATATTGTTTTTTTTGTTCTAACAACGTTTTATTTGCCTTTTATTGGGACACAATGATGAGTTTTGTCTCGTTTTTGATAGTATTATCATTATTTTTTCGTAAATTTGCAGCAAAATAACTAAAAAGCAATGGCATATGGATCGTTTATATGAGATATGTGACGATATGGCTTCCACTGACCAGTTTGTTACACTCAGGTCTATAATGGAAAGGTTTTATGGCGTCAAGATTAGTAAACTTGAAGGTAACAGAGAGTATGGAAGATTGAAAAAACAGCTGAACCGAAATGGGCATGCTGTTGAATACAAGAATGGCCATGATTTCCGAGATGGTTTTAGATACAAGAAAGGATATGAATACTATTTCCGAAATGAAGAAGAAAAGAATGCATTAACAAGGAGGGAAGGAGATGAAAGACGCTTATTCCTTACAGGTGGTCTTCAGATGCTTTTTGACGGAGAATCAGCACAAGAGCATCTGGTCGAATTAGAATGTGTTTCTGAACTACAAAATCTTAACCTTGTAAAGGTGTTGGTAAAATATCTTGGTAAATGGGTAATTTCTTTTAAGTACATTCAAGGCTATCATAATTTGATGGGGAAAACAGTGCATCCGCACCTCTTGAAGGAATATAACTCTCGATGGTTCTTGTTTGGTTATGTTCAACATGATGATAGCACATGGGAAATTGTTAATTTCGCATTAGACAGAATTGTTTACAACGGGGCTTCTATGGATATCAAAGTCCATCCAGATATAGAATTTAAAAAGGCACCGAAGAACTTCTACCAAAACTATTTTAAAGATATAGTAGGAGTGACTCGTTTATTAGATAAAGAAGTAGAGCATATCATTATACGGACTACTGATTTTAAAGTTCATCATCTATTACGTACTAAGCCATTGCATTCGTCTCAAATTGAGACAATGGCATTTGATGTTGAGACTATGCAAGGAGAGTTCTCTATAGATGTTATCCCCAATATCGAATTGACAACACGCTTGCTTAGTTATGGGCCTGGTTTATTTGTTTTGAGAGGAGAATCTTTCCGTAATCAAATTGAAGGTGCAATTAAACAGATGCAGAATTTATATAGATGAGTTTGTTGTTTATTTGATACACCAATGACTATAGAAGAAAAGAAATTATTAGAGGGAATTCAATATCCTTCAATTATGATAAGAGATGATTATAGAGTTCAAGCTGAGGTGCTGGATTTCTATAATAGATTCTCTTCAATAATGGCTGACAAAGAAATCAGAATAGAAATTGAGAAATATTTAAGTGCAAAATATGGAAATACAGAAACTACTGGCAAATATTTACCTTTTGATATTGATACTTGGCTTTCTACACAAAGGTCTTTTCACAAGAAATGTTCTTGTGGATGGGAATGTCCCTGGGACAAAAGACATATATATCATTACTGTGTTAATTGTGGAAAACTTCTTCCATATAATGAGAAAGTAACACTATTGAATGATTCTTATTTGAGGCAATTAAAAAAGAAAATTAGTGATTATGAATCAAAGGACAAGGAAGAATCATCTATTTGGAACAAAATTAAAAAGACGATATTTTGAAAAGCGGTATGGAAAAGAAGTGTTCAAATCCTAATTGTCTTCATGTAAATAAAGAATCTTCGCATTATTGTGTTAATTGTGGTGGGCCTTTGGAAAAAACTGGCTGGATTTTGCCACGTCCAGTAAGATATCTTGTCGTGTCAGAATCTGATTATAACGAAAAAGTTAACCAAATCGTTACTTTGGAAAAGGAGCGTAATAGGCTTAGAAAGCAAATCAGTGATTCTTGGGGATATAAGTTAGAGACGCGGATAAAGGATAATAAGGTATTTATATTTTTGGCGATTTTAGTAGTTGCCTCTTTCATCATGTTCATCATGATTGCCTGGTTTTTTAAATCATGTGATTTTGGCAATATTTTGGAGATGGCTAATAATCCCAACAAAGAAATGGAAAAAATCCAGGTTGTACAGGACATGAAAACTCTCAAATATGGTATTTATAATGTGGAGACAGAAAAATTGACAGTCCCTTATGAATATGACAGTATAAGTCATAAAAAACTAAATACCATATTAGACGGCAAAGACGAAAATAATTATATGGACTATTACTGCTTATACAGAGATGGGAAAATTGGAATTGCCAATACCTCTGGAAATTTGACAATTGACACGGGACTTGACTCAATAAGTAGAGACTTTAGCGGTTTATTTGTAATGTTTAGAGGAGGAAAACGAGGTCTGTTTGACACTTTCGGAAATCAGATAATACCATGTGAATATCAACATGTAATTTGGCAGAAACCTCCCCGTTTCAGTTCGTTTGAGCACCCAGGGGTTTATGTAGGAAACATCATTCCTGTAAAAGTTGATGATAATAGCGGATGGGAATTATATAACAGACAAGGCCGTAAAATCAGAGGCCAACATTATGCATTTGCTATTCAGACCGGTGATCCACGCTTGATTAAAGTTCGTGAAAAAACTAATGATTATCATTCATATGGTCTAGTAGATGAGAGTGGTCAAGAAATAATGCCATGCAAATATTATACGATTTCCGCATTTGGAAACGAAAGAGCATGGGTAAGGGAGAAATATAGTGATTCTTGGTCGCTAATAGACAATAAAGGCAATCGCCTTATGACTTTAGCGAAAGGTTACTATCCCTCTGTATTTAGCGATGGGCTGGCTGCTATCACCGAAAAGGATAAGGTCGCGTATTGCGATGTTTCTGGTAAATTTGTTATCCCGATGAAATATGAAAGGGTTTATAATAGTAATGGTAGTTTTACAAGTCCGTCTTTTTATAATGGAAAGGCCAGAGTCTCATTTAATGGCAAGTCAGGATACATAAATAAAGAAGGAGTGTTTTCCCCAGATACCAACTAAAATAACTATTTATGGTAGATATAACGGATCGAGACATAATTGTAAAGGCTGTCCCGTAATAGTACTGTTACAATTTCTATATATTATTGATTATTTCGTATCTTTGCCATCTATATAGAATAGTAGAGATGAAAAGTAAAAATAAAAGGAACACGCCAATAGCGACACTTATCAGGAACTTTGAAGATAAAAAGAGTGGTAAAGTAACTGTATCAAGGAAAGAGATACAGTGGCGTTTTTGGGCACTTGACTGGAAGGATCAGAAAATTATATTGGCAGCTTTCCTGGAAGCAGGGAAGGAAGATAGGCATTGGGCGTATAAGCAACTGCTTGACTATTGGGACTCTTCATTGGAAAACAAGATAAAGGAACTATGGGAGTTGTATCACGAGCAAAGATGTAAGTGGGTAGTCATTAGGTACCTTCCGTTGGATTATGTAAGGCAGAACATGCAGGACTTTACAGAAGATCGCGATTATTACTTTGCATGTCTTAGACTGGCAAAGGACAAGGACTATGTGATTGAAAAGGAAAAACTATCGCTCACAGATTATTTTGCAGTTTTATATCATTCTGGCAGAGGATTTGATGAAAATGAAGGTTTAGACGTTCTATACAAGATAGTTCACAACTACTGTGTTAAGGGTGTCGAAGATTATGAGGTAAGCAAGTCAAGGGATTCTGATACGACAAGTTGGTTCTTCCCTATCAATTTGCAGGATATAAGACTGGCTATATACTATTTGGAAAAGGCTGATTGTTGTAAACCTGTTCTGGCATTTGAAGAATGGAACGAAAAGGTTAAGAAAGCCATGATGGAAAGCCAAGAATTCAAAAGGATTCATGCACATCCTTATATGGGCTATGACTATGATCGCAGGAAACTGGATATCTTGCGGAAATACGCCTATCTGGCTTTGGATGATAAATACAAGATGCCGTCAGATCCTTCTGCAGATGGTTTTCTGAAACCAGTAAAGGAGTACTCTGAGGGGGGGAGAACCGTCTTTGATACTTTTTCAACGAGTTCACATTCTGACTCTATTATGGGGTCGCAACCTATTGAACCTGATGAAATACTCCCTTTTTAAAAACAAACAAGGAAACTACATAAGGCGATCTGGCATGATTGATAAGTTTTATATACAGACCAATGACACCGTCCTGGACTTCATGTCCGAGATAGCTAAAAGTAAAGAGGTGTTTTCTACCTTTTCTGGTAGGGAAATAGACAACTACACAGTCTGTTTCTATGCAACTAAAACAGAAATAGTCTTGCTGTGTATAGACTGTTGGAAAGTGGAAGATGGGGCCTTAGAGTATGCAGATAAAGGCGTAGGCAGGCTCACACTAAACAGCCCTGCTAAATATTTCAGAAAGGTTCTTCCTGATGGTACAGTCAGCAAGGATCGGAAAGATCGGAGATTCAGTCCTATGATGGAGCTATATGATCAAGCATGTGAGATGCGCAGATTCTTGGCGCTATCACAGCAGTATGATTTGGTGCCAGCCATTCACCTGGTACTTCTAACAAACTCCCACATTGTGAATTATAAGAAAATGGTCAGGACATGGCAACAGGATCTGTTTGGTTTTTCTGTCTTGCATAATATGCATGGTTTGCGAGATCTGAATTATCTCAATATCCCTTATAACAATGATTCCAGCATTGAGGGGTCTGAGTATTGGAGGAAGTGGCAAATCTATCTAAAAAATAGAGGCTGGTTTGATTGGGATGATTATCGTTATGATGACTGGCCGCCTCCCTCCGACAAAAGGTATAAATGGAATGGGGAAATGGGCCATTTGATATCAGATGAATTTGAAAAACAATAATGTAGAGTAATATGATAGGAAAGATAGTGACAGTAACTGTTGATAGGCCTATAGGAAGTTATCATCCTGTGCATAAAAATCTGTATTATCCCATTAACTATGGGTATGTAAAAGGAATCATAGCACAGGACGGGGAGGAACAGGATGCTTACGTAATCGGCGTGGATGTACCTGTCAAGGAGTACACTGGAAAAGTCATAGCCGTCATTCACAGAAATGATGATGTTGAAGAGAAATGGGTAGTTTGCCCAGAGGACAGGGCTTTCACCAAAGAAGAAATAGAGGAAGTAGTTAGATTTCAAGAGCAATTCTTCGATTCTGTTGTTATCATGTCTGTGTGAAATACTAATGATAAAGGAATAGAACTCCCGAAAAATGTAAAACATGAAGAGACAACATCATTATATAAAGATTTTACCAGTATACTATAATGCTATAGATTCTGGAGAAAAGAGTTTTGAGGTAAGGTATAATGATAGGAATTATCAAGTCCATGACATACTGCATTTACAGGAGTGGTATAATGGTAATTATACTGGCAGAGAGATGGCTGTGGAGGTAACCTATCTATTAGATGCCCCAGACTATTGTAAAGAGGGATATGTGATAATGTCTATTAGTCGAAATTGGGAATCAGAATGAATATAAGAGTTCTATATAACGTCTTTTTGGTCAGATTGGGCATCCGACAGATATTACCCTCTGACTATGTTAATGGGATTAGCGTCATGGAAAACAATGACCCAATGGTACAACTACTAGCAGACGAGGGTTTGGTTAAAACAGACGGGAATGCTTATTTTGGGAGAAAAGGCATGATTGATCGTTTGTTAAAGGCAGCAAAGGTGGTCTCGGAGAAGGGCTATCGTTTACACATATATCAGATTTATCGTTCTCCCGAAACTCAAACCAATAGGCGAAATGAACTATATGAGCAGTTAAAGCAGAAATATCCTGATTATGACGAGACGGAAATTCTTCGTTTGTTGAATATTGGTATCGCAGGAGTCGGAGGTGGGCATCAAACGGGTGGAGCGGTTGATATGGGTCTCTGTGATAAAGAAGGAAGAGAATTAGACATGGGTACTCGATACTCAGAGCACAACCAAAAGACGAAGACTCGTTGCATAGCTCTGACCGATGAACAACGTAAGAATAGACGTGTTCTGGTAGATGCTATGCAACGAGCCGGTTTTGTAAACTATCCCGCTGAGTGGTGGCACTTCTCATACGGGGATAAGATGTGGGCTGCCTACAGCAGTAAGAAGTCAGCTTTGTACGATATTGTTAGGTGTTAAATGACAGCATACCGTTCACTTCTCTGATGTCTCCTTTTTGTAACATGATATCGAGGACAGCATTGATCGTCTCGACTATTTTTGCGCCAGCATTGGAGAATCCGAGCTTTCGGGCTGCAATTGTCGGGATCTTTTCTTTGGGAAGCGAGAACTCTTCAAGTATCACCTCATTGACGGCATTCATAACCTCACATACGGGAATTTCCGTGATGCTTCTTGGTGATGGTGAACGATAGGTTTTATAATTCTTCGAACTCTCTTCGTCCATCCACAGACTTGAAACTCCACCCAGCGAAAGGGGATCCCGATAGAACTTGTTCATTGCAATGGTGACAGCTCTCTGGATATTGGAGCCGGCATGGCCGAAACCGAAGAGCCTGGCAACTCGCTTACAGAGATAGCTTTCGGTGATGGGCTGTTCTTTGGCCAATATCTGACGAATCACCTTGGTATTATAAGCTGCGGTCGGATCATAGGCTGCCTTGTCGATTGCAGGAACGGTGACTTCTGCCTCAATATACGGTATCTGTCCCTGATTCCTTTCCGGTTCCTTGAGGATGTCGGTCTTCTTGATATGGTCTGCACAGAACGCCTTGAGGGGAATGTTGTCTTTTTCCGTCTTAGGCTTCACATCGGCTACCTCACATCCTTTCAGTTCGTCGAGAATCTGCTGGATGCTTCGCTCACGGTTCTCATACCAGTCAATAGAATAGACGCGCATTACACGCCATCCCAGCATCCTCATGACATTGGGCTGTACGATCTCACGGTCACGGGTCGTCTTCGTCTCATAATAGGTTTTGCCGTCGCAAAGGATTCCTAATATGTATTTTTCGGGATGCTCTGCGGTCGAGACGGCAATGTCTACCTTGAAATTCGAACGGCCTACATTGGGCTTGGCCATGTAACCTTGTTCTGTGAGCATGTCGCAGATTTGTCTTACCATCACGTTCCGGTCTGCTTCCTGCAAGGCACTGTCTATCATGGGCAGACGGCCAGTCTCAGCGAACTCCAGGAAACCTTTCAGCCCTTCCACGCCTTTCGCTTGTGAACGTTTAAGGTCTATCTGACTCGACTTCAACGTTGAGTATACAATCATTTCATAACGGGCGCGTGAAACGGCAACGTTGAGTCGTCTTTCACCACCAGCATTATTCAGCGGGCCGAAGTTCATGGACACCTTTCCGTTTTTGTCGGCACCATAGCCAACAGAGAACAGAATAACGTCGCGTTCGTCACCCTGTACGTTTTCAAGATTCTTCACGAAGATGGGTTCGGGACTATTATAGGCGATGTCCTTCAATTCAGGATGACGGTCAAGTTCCTCTGTCAGGTCATCTTCAATACGGTCTCCTTGTACTTTACTGAAGGACACGACACCGATGCTGTACTTCGACAGTTCTGGGTCTGAGAGCCTGCGGATAATCTCCTTGACAATGGCCTTTGACTCTTCCGGATTACTGCGTGTACGTCCTTTGTCATAGACGCCATTTACAGGTACTAACTTGACCTTGGCAATCTGATCGTCGACGGAGGGGAAGGTGAAGAGGCGGTTGTCGTAATACTGGGAGTTACTGAATGCAATCAGACTCTCATGCTTGCTGCGGTAGTGCCAGCTCAGGTAGTATTCACGTAGCGACAACGTCTTACAGTCGTCAAGGATACTCTCCATGTCGTCAATATCGGCTTCTTCTTCATCAACCTGGGTGGAAGAGAAGAAACTGGTTGGCGGCATCTGTTTGCTGTCGCCCACCACAATCAGCGCCTTGCCTCGTGCAATGGCTCCCACGGCCTCGCTGGTAGGCATCTGAGAGGCCTCGTCGAAGATGACCAGGTCGAACTTCTCGGATTTCAGGTCGATGTACTGGGCCACACTGATAGGACTCATCAGCATACAAGGGCAGAGTCGTGGCAGCAGAGTGGGTATGTTGTCCATAATCGTGCGGATGGAGTTGCCTCGTCCGCCGTTGGCGATATTGCGTTTCAGGATACCGATCTCCGAACCGTCAGCCGAGGACGCAGAAGAAGATGGCACTCGTGCTGCTAATTTGCTATAGAGCTCTTCCTTGCTTAGTTCCTGGAAACGCTGGGTGTCTCGCTTGTATTGTTCTATGCGCTGGCTGAATAGTTTGCTGTTGAATGAGCGCAGCTGTTCGTCGGCATCTATGGCTACAGAGATAAGATAGCGGTATACGCCTTTGATGAAGGCAGGTATGACTTCCTGGGGTTTTCCACCCTTTTCAAGTAATGCAACGACCTGTTGTAGATTCATCTGGCATAGTTCTTGCTTCTTGTCCGTCCACAGATACCAGTCCTTCATCTGCTGATAGCCATCAAGCCATCTGGACGAAGAAACGGCGATATCTTCTATCACGTTTTCCTGGTTTGTCTTTGCCTGCAGCTGGTCGGTCATTTCCATCAGCTGATGATGGAGAACCAGCACATCTTGGTCAAAGTTCTGACGCCCGTTGGCACCTTGCAAGCCGATGTGCTTCTGATAGACATCCTGCCGGTTCTGATAATCGCCGATAAGGGTAAAGACTTCGTCGATGTTCGACGCTTCGACACGGCCATAGATCTGGAAAGCCTTCAAGAACTTCTTCTTGGCAAAGTAACGGGGTAGGAACCATTTGGCCTGTATGTCCTCCCATTCACGTTTGCAGGCCCGTACATTTGTCTGCATCATGTCGTTGCTACATGCCGACAGAGCCTGGATGTAATCCGTAAAGGTCTGACTGAACGCCTGCAGGAGCTTTTTGATGCCATCGGTCGTTTCAAGTCTGTTGTTAACAGGTTCCAATCCGAAAAGCGGATGATTCTCTGGCGTACCGACAATATTCAGAATGGTGTCAAGGGAATCCACCTGTTCCCGGCAATTCGTGATAAACGAGGCTGTCAGGACATCTTTTCCGGGCAAGCCATCTTGTACTTCTTCCTGCGGGATTGACAGGTATTCGGAGATACAGTCATACAGGCTCAGACCATTGCTGCCTTTCTGATGAAGGGCATCCATGTAGCTAATCAGGCTTTTGCGCTCAGCAAACAATTCTTCTGCCTTGGAAGCATATTCTGCTGGTTCCTTGATCTTAGTGACATTCAGCACCTTGTCCATCTGTTCCAAGAAATGCTTCTTGGTGGCTTTGTTGGAGTGCAGTTCCAGGCAGAAGGGTGCAAGACCTATCTTTTCCAATCGTGACTGGACAACAGAGAGGGCTGCCATCTTCTCTGCCACGAAGAGCACCCTTCGCCCCTGATAGAGCGCATTGGCAATCATATTGGTAATGGTCTGCGACTTACCTGTTCCGGGAGGGCCATGCAGGATGAACGTCCTGCCTCTTCCTGACTCTACGATGGCTTCCATCTGTGAGGAATCGACATCAAGAGGTATCGAGAAATCCATAGGTGAGTTTGTCTTATCAATGATGCGGGCATCAACTGAATCCTCTGTAACGTCCTGCTTGTCCCGATTCTCGATGAGTGAGGCAATGATAGTGTTTTCAGCCATCAAATCGGCATTCGAATGGATGTCATTCCACATCACGAACTTATTGAACGAAAACAGTCCGAGCATGGATTCTTCAAGGACGTTCCATTTTTTCTGTTCCATGATGGCGCGACGGAAGTAGGTGAAGATCTTTTTCACATCCACGCCGCTCTCATCCTTTGGCAGATCCTTCAAGATATCGAGGTTTATCTTGAAGTTCTGTTTCAGCAGTTCAACAAGTGTGATATTCAGGATAATATCCTCGTCGCGTTTGCGGATGACATATTTGTTGCCGCTCCTTCTGATAATGTCTACTGGCAATAGGAGAATTGGCGCATAACGTGGCTGTTCGCTTTTGGCAGTCTCAAACCATCGGAGCATTCCCAGTGCAAGGAACAGACTGTTGGCGCCGTTTTCTTCCAAGGATGTACGGGCAGTTCTGTAAACATAGGTAAGTGCGCTCTGAAGTTCCGTTTCTGTCAGATAGGAAGCAATCTTATTGCTCTTGATCATCTCTGAAACGAAATTCTGATATTCCGCAGCTTGATGCTGAGAATCATACATGCCCTCGCTATTAGGCTCTATTTTCTTGCCAGGAGAAGGTGTAATTGCATAGTCTTCGTTGTTTTGAAGATGGTCTTCCAAATGCTCAATCTCAAAAGAGATAAAAGGAACCACCCTCTTGCCGAGACGGGTGTTGAGCAGATTGTTGCGAAGAGAGAAGTCCAACAGCTTACGTTCCCATATCATCTGTTTGGTAGTCGGTTTCCCCGTATCTTCAAGTCGCAAGTCATAATGACTCAGTTCACTGATGTGGTCTGTCGCATGCTGATGCTCCACACCCTCATTGTCAAATGTCCAGACACCATCCTTTTGTATGCGCTGTGGCATGGGACGTATATTGCCAAGACGGCAGCGGTGAATATCGACAAAGTAGTTGAACTGGCTCTCGTCTTTCAGTTTAGTCAAGGCAGTCTTGACAGCTTCTTCAAATCCCACGTTCTCCGAGGATGTAATAGCGGTCGATTCAAGCAATACAATATTATTATTGCCGTCAGCAGTTTCTTTGAGTAAGAGGCTTACGTCATCGCAAACCATCTGTGGGCAGACTGTTGGAGTCAGCCATGCGCCCACCAGTACATGACCTTTCATCATAACGAGGATGGGGTATATGTCGCAGGCTTCCAGACAGGACGCTATCAGAAGACTGGTGTCAATGCAGGTTCCCAGTTTCTCGGTCAGCACTTTGTCTGCCAGTCGTATACGCTGACCACTTGTTTCAAAACTGACAGGTGGCGCGGAATAGACAACGCCTTCCGAACGTAACGCTTCGAAGATGGCAGCCACTTGGGCACGAACACGATTGCGGTCTTGTGTCTGATACTCATCTAACTGGGAAGAGCCGGTCCATTTCTCTAAGAACTGCGCTGCGGAAACTTTGATTCTTGATAAAAGCGGATTATTTGGCACAACAAATGAGGCGATATGCTCTGGGATGACATTCGTTCCAGCCCATTCATCGTATGCAAGTAGGGTAATAGGCAACTCTTGCTGTAACACCTGTCCCTCTTGTTCTTCTACAGTAATGGTGAATGTTGTGTTGATTGCCTCAGTAATTTCGCTCAGTTTCTTAATGTCCGGCAGGATTTTAAAGTGGCCGATCTGAACGGATTGCCCTTTACGCAGGAACTCAAGTCTTTGCACATGTTCTTTAATGAGCTCACCCCTGATGCTTATCTGAATTTGATACCAGTCGTGTTGGTCCACATTGTCCAGTACGCATTTCGAACAGGTTTCCACGCCATTGTTCAGCATGGAATAGTTTAGAGAAGGAAGATACTCAATTTTAAGAACAGCTTTCTCAGTTTTAATAATCTCTTGTCCGTTCATATCCACAAATTGTTAGATGAGCTTGCCGCAAGAACGCTTTTGTTGGCAATTTTGTGCAAATTTACACAATTTATCTCATCATCACAACAATTTGTGCATTTTTTAGCATATTGTAGTGCCTTTTAGGCACTGAAGCCCACCTTTCGGCGTGGCTTCAGTTCAATAACATTGGGATTGAAACGCTTATATCCCTCTACCACATCAGAAACCAAGATGTGTTGGTAATCCTTTGTAGTAGCATGTATAACCCGGTCTGCCATTGCTGGGATGATACCGTTTTTAACGAATTGCTCAACCCATCGGGCATTTCCAAAGTTTTTTGTTCGCTGAGACACAGTCTCGCTAATCGTTTCAGTCAACATATCCTTGGGTGAGAAAAACTACAGTTCTTGTCACCCGCTTTACGACACGATGAAAGCTCTTTGCAATCCAGATAGCGAAAATAGCGGCCATACAGATAACACTTACTTGTTGGTTTTCAAGGGAAATATTAGATCTTTTGTCGATTTTTGTAATTCTGTGATTGAAAATCGCGAAGGTTCTCTTACCTGAAGGTGAAGTGTGGCGTTGCAATCTCCCGCTCGGAAAATTGCAAATAAATTTGCATTTTCGCTCGCTTAATCGTACCTTTGAACTGCGTCGAAGATTCTCTTACCTAAAGGTGAAGAGTGTGGCGTTGCAATCTCTCGCTCGGAAAAACTCAAGATTCTCTTGGTTTTTCGCTCGCTTAATCGTATCTTTGCAGCCGATTTCAGCAATTGTGATTTAGGAAGATGACAGCAGAAGGAAAGAACAAGTTTCGCAATGTGGTGCCGCTTCAGATTCGTTTCAACGACGTTGACAAGTTCGGGCACGTGAACAACACCATATATTTTCAGTTCTACGACTCTGGTAAGACTGACTATGTTTCCACCGTGTGCAAAGGCTTTGACTGGGATCAGTATGCTATTTTCGTAGTGAAGATCGAGGTGGAGTTTTTTGCCCAAATCAAAGGCGCGGACAGAATTGCTGTCCGCACCCGTACAGTACACCTCGGCAACAAGAGTTTCCGTCTGGAACAGGAAATCTTTGACATTGATACGCAGGAAGTAAAGAGCAGGTGCCAGTCGATATTGGTACTTTATGACCTGAAGCAAAAGAAGTCCATACCGTTTCCCGATGAATGGCGCCAAGCCATCAGAGACTATGACACTATTCTTTAAAACATTGTTTGCAGGGCATCAAAGAAATGACTGATACATCCCTTAAACGCCAACTGAAGGTGCTCACCATCCCAGTATTCATTGAGATGGCTCTGGTTATGATGCTGGGAGCTGTCGATACGGTGATGCTGAGCCGCTATAGCGACAACAGTGTGGCGGCTGTGGGACTCGACAACCAGCTCATCTCGCTGGTATTCCTCGTCTATCAGTTCTTCTCGATGGGTGCTGCCATCCTCTGTGCACAGTACATCGGGGCAGGACTGAGGAAACGTCTGGTGCAGGTGGTAGGCATAGCGCTGACGGTGAATCTCGTGCTTGGTTTGGCGGTCAGTGCCCTACTCTATCTGTTTGCTGAAGAGCTGTTACAAGTGATGGGGTTGCGTCCAGAGCTGATGGGCGACGGACTGGTGTATCTGCGGCTGACGGGGGCCTTGTCGTTTTTCCAGGCACTGTCGCTGACATTCTCGGCCTCGCTGCGCAGTGCCGACAAGGTGGTGTATCCAATGGTGGTGACGGGTATCGTAAACGTTATTAACATCATGGGTAACTACGCGCTTATCTTCGGACACTGGGGCTGTCCGCAGTTGGGTGTCGAGGGTGCTGCCATCTCCACAGCTACATGTCGTGCCGTTGCGATGGTGATGCTTGCCGTGATCCATTTCCGTGTACATATTCCGCGATTCCCGCTGCGCTATTTCCGACCTATGCCTTGGCAGGAACTCAGGAACCTCTTCTATATCGGCATCCCTGCCATGAGCGAGAATATCTCGTACTGCCTGTCGCAGGTGGTCATCACCTATTTTATCAACCAGATCAGCAACGAGGCGCTGGCAGCACGCACCTACTGCCACAACATGATTATGTTTGTCTACCTGTTCTGTCTGAGCATCACGCAGGGAGGAGACATCCTCGTCGGGCATCTCGTGGGACAGCAACGCCATCAGGCAGCTTACATCCTTGGCAACTACTTCTTCCGATGGTCGATGATTATCACGCTCACAGGTTCTGTCGTTCTGGCTCTGGCAGGAGAAAGCATTCTCACGGCCTTCACCGACAATGAGGACATCATCAAAATGGGCGTCTGGGTGCTTTTTGTCGATATCTTCCTGGAAGTTGGTCGCACGTCGAATATCTTTGCCGGCAGCACGTTGAGAGCCACTGGCGATGTGGTCTATCCGTTTGTCGTGGGTGTCATCTTCCAATGGAGCGTTGCCGTCGGTGTGAGTTATGTCATCGGCATCCCACTCGGATATGGACTCATCGGCATGTGGGTAGGCTTTGCCCTCGACGAGAACATCCGTGGAGTCATCCTTGTACGTCGCTGGCGATCAGGGAAGTGGCGCAAGAAGGGCTTCGTTAAGGACTAGTACCTGACATGTTTATACATTTCCTAAATAAACATATTTGATTCCTTCTTCCTGTGCAATCCGCTTGGCCTCCTTCAAGGTATGAATGGGAGTGGGAGGAATGTCCTGCATCTTGAAGCGTGGGAAGAAGCGGCTGAAATGCAGGGGATTGTCTGCAAGGCCGTTGTCGGTTATCCATCGACACATCCGGCGAATCATCGACATATCATCGTTGACACCAGGAATAATAAGGTTCGTCAGTTCTATCCATACGCCTGCCTTCTGCATGGTCAGAATGGTGTCAAGGACTGGCTGCAAGTGGCCACCGCTAACCTTCTGATAGATATCATCAGAGAAAGACTTTAGGTCGATGTTGGCTGCATCGAGATACGGCAGCAGGTCTGCCAGTGGTTCCTGACACACATAGCCTGCTGTTACGAGGATATTCCAAAGACCATTTTCGTGAGCCAGTCGTGCTGTGTCCACTATATACTCCAGATACGTCAGTGGCTCTGTATAGGTGTAGGCGATACCAGGACAATGGTGCTCCAAGCACAGATCTACGACCTGTTGTGGCGACAAGTCATAATGCCCGACATCCGCTGGCGATACCTGCGAAATCTCATGATTCTGACAGTTCAAACACCTGAAGTTGCAGCCAGTACAAGCAATGGAAAGGCACTTGGTGTCAGGATGGAAGTGGTACAGCGGTTTTTTCTCAATGGGGTCGATGGCCAGCGAACAGGGCTTGCCATAGACTTCGCTGACGAGCACACCATCCACATTCCTGCGACTCCGACAGATGCCTGTCTTGCCATTCGCAATCTTGCAATGATGCGGACAGAGCAGACACTCCACACGCTCATCGCATAACCGCTGATAATATCTGCACTCCATTGTCTTTACCACGAATTACACGAATTGCACGAATAATTAAAAAACAATGGCTTCGTAAACATACAGCTCTGCATCCCGCCAGCCGTCCCATCCGATGCCTGCCTTGTCCTGCGCACAGTGGCTCACAAATTCCTCCTTCGTCCAGTTCACCTCGTAGGCAACCTGGGGCAGGAATGTTCCACTACGATAGCCCTTACGGATATAGATGCCATGACGATGCAACTCAAACTCATCCAAGTTTTGTATGCGACGCATAGGCGTGAGCACAGAGATTTCGATGTCAATATCATTTAGTTCGTCTCTAGTTACAGGCATGAACCGAGGGTCTTCAAAGGCAGCGGCACGAGCCATCTCTGCCACTATTTCGTGCAGTGGTACGTCTTCACCAAAGTGCCCGATGCAGCCACGCAAGCGACCTTGCTTGTGTAAAGACACAAATGCTCCGCATTTTGAGTTTAGAGTTGAGAGTTTAGAGTTGAGAGTTGGCTGCGCTATCGGTTTGCCACCAAGACTGTCCGCAATGCTAGTCAAAGCTATCTCCTTCAGCATCCGTTTCTCCTCGTCATTCAATGAGAATTCGCTCTTTCTAAGTACTGCAAACGCATGATACCCCACCACGCGACTATGGTCGTGATTGTCAATGTCGCCAGAATTCTGATACAGCAGGTGCTTCACTTCGTAGCCGCCATCCTGCATCATCAGCATCAGCGTTGCAATGGCCAGCTCTCCGCAGGCACTCGTAGCCAGATTCCTGACACCACTTCGGGCGTTCTCCTCAAGTTGAGCGATAAAGCGTTCCACATCGCCGCTCTCCACAGCCTTGCCTGTCCGTGCATCCACCTCACAGGCATCCTCATACTTGGGATAGTGAGAGAAGTCGCTACTGATAACAAACAGGTTCTCCTCCGTCAGATAAGGCTTCAACGCCTCGGCTATCCGTTGCAACTTATGGTAATTGTTTGTCGATATAATAATAGGTATAATCGGTGGTACATCTTTCAAGCGTCTCTGCAGGAACGGCAACTGCACTTCCAGACAATGCTCCCTGTCATGTGCCCTGGGACTATAAAAGAACACAGAATCCGTTTTATCCGTGCCATCCGTGTTCGTTAATAATCTTGCCGTTTCGACATCCACTTTCACGTTGCCCAATGGCGTTGCGTAATAGTCGTATTCCGTATTCACCGAAGCCCCATCGAGCCACTCATGATGGCTTGGTCCTAACAGGAATATCCGCTTGTACTGCACCTTGTCAGGTATCGACTGATACGCTGCTGCAGCCACATTGCCAGAGAAATAATATCCCGCATGAGGCACTATCACCGCAGCCACATGCTCGTACTTCCTATCTTTGGCATGTAGCGCCAAGAAGCTATCCACCTCCTCGCTCAGTTCGCTGGCATCAGCCGTATAGAAACGGTTTGCCTGGGTTGCTGGTCTTACCCTCGGCTCCTTCGCCATGTTTCCGTTACATGTATTCATCATCATTGTTGCTATGATTATTGTCAATAATTTCATCATTCCTTTTTTACCTGTATAGTAGCCCTAATTTGGTTGGAAATTGATAGTTAACATTTTACATTGCGAAGATACGAACTATTTTCAAAAATTCCAAATTTTTGCAAACTTTTCTCTTGGTTTTTCGCTCGCTTATTCGTATCTTTGAACTGCGTCGAAGATTCCTCTCGCTCGGAAAATTGCAAATAAATTTGCATTTTCGCTCGCTTATTCGTATCTTTGAACTGCGTCGAAAATACTCTCGCTCGGAAAATTGCAAATAAATTTGCATTTTCGCTCGCTTATTCGTATCTTTGCACTCGTTATATAACTATAGACCAAATTGTATGAGAAAAAGCATTTTGATGATTGCCACGGTGATGATGCTGCTGGCATGCGGAGGGCAAACAAAGAATGAGACGTCGGACGCCGACAGTACGCAGGTGTTTGAAGTGCCAGACACGCTGAACACGGTGGAGGCTGTCGTCAAACAGGTGAATGCCGTGTATGACTACTGGAACCAACAAAGAGAACACTATGATGAAAACGCGCCATCTGTCGACGAGCGCTTCGGTACCAAGGAGTGGCAGCAGGTCCGTGAGGATGCATGGGCTGCCGACAGAGACTGCGAATGCGGAGGATTCTTTGACTTTGGCGATGAAGGCCCGTTGGATGCCTGGGTATATGACTGTTATGAGGGTACTGTAAGTGCCAACGATATTAACGCAAAGATTCTGCCCAATGGTATGGCCGAGGTGAAGTTCCTGGTGAAGGATGCCGTTACCACCAAGGGTATTCCCATGCGCTGGCTGATGCGGGTGGAGGATGGTGAGTGGCGTGTGGCCAACATCATCTTCGAGAAGGATGGCGGCATCGATCTCCTGGAAAGCCTCAGGGACTATGGCTGGGAATTCAAGACCGATAAGCAGTTCGACATTTCTAAGTGGTACGATGAGTTGGTGGAGTTGGCCGAACCCCTGTTCACTGACTACAATCCCGTTGAATTCCACGAATATGCCCTCATTGATGTTGACCATGACGGCAAAGCGGAGTTGTATATGCGTAATGCCGATCACTATGAGGCTATCTTCACGCTTGACGACAAAGATCCTCATGTCCTCATTGATGGCGACTCTCGCCGTTCTATCTCCTTCTTCAAGAATGCCATCCAGTCGAGCGGAAACTGTGGGACTGGCTGCAACGCGATTGAGATCGTCGTACTGAAGGACAGCAAATTAGCATACACTCTCAACAACATGGAACAGTACGACATGGCGGGAAACCTGTCTGAGAACAGGTGGTCGAAGGACGACAAGGACATCCCGACTGAGGATGGAGAACAGATGTACAAGAGCCTTGGCGACCCCATTGACCTTTATGTCAATTGGCATGGTATCAATATCGAGCGCAAGCCGAAACTCTCTGAATATGCAGAATGAGATGGTACGAAAGTGAGGGAGTTCTTTAGGAATAACGGGTAATCACCCTATCGATGATAACCATCAAAGAAATGCACACGAGGTATTTTCCTCGTGTGCATCTTATTATCGTTTTGTATTCTTAATAGCGCCTTTTTTCCTATTTAGCCAATACCTTTCCCAAACGTATGCTGCAGCCTTAGCATCTTCTTCATTCTTGTAATAAAGACCATTACGACATTTGTATTCCTTAGAATCAGCTATATAAGTATAGGATGTACACCACTTGGATGGACCAATTTTAAAGCAGATAAGATACCTTGTATCATCCTTTCCTGTCAAATTTTTTATTGTTTCCGTATCATATACGTCACTTTCTGGTATTTCTACTGTCTCCGGATTTATCGAATGATCTACTTTGGATTCATCGACCACGTCGACGTCTATATCATCTTCTTTTGTCTTTTGAGAAGATGATGAAGAACTGCTGCTGGAACGACTTGACGAGGCATATTTCCCCCATATCTTCGCTCTAGCACTCCGTTCACATTCTTCAATAAACGCATCCAGTTTTCTGTCAAATTCCTTTGCATCTTCATTAAATGCTTCCTGTCTATCCTGCACAAGCTTTGGCAAACGATCCAACTTTTGTTGTATTAAAGGTAAACATTGTTTATAATACGAACCATATTCCGAGTTCGTTTGAGACTTACAAATTCTGACCGCAGCTTTTAACGAATCGATTTCCTGTTTCCCCCGACCATAAGATATATAAAGAGCACCATAACGCTTGACGCCATATTCTCTTTTTTCAAAGTCTTGGTTATATACATAGGTTACAAATACAAACGGTTTCAGCATAGAGGCATATTCCCCATAATTTTTGGGATCATTCCCTTTATATGACTCAAATAAATCAAGAGCTTTCAAATTCATATTGGGGACAGAAAACTTAGTCGATTTGACAACCGATTCCATCTCATTGTACTGCTTCTTCAACACATCGCCAAGACTATCATATTCTGCAATCAGCCTTTTAGGCTGTGAGTGTCCTGCTGCAGCCCAATTCGTGATGAGCTTTACGGCCTTAGGATGTCCTTTGCGATAGGAATCTTCAAATGGTCCCCACGCTGTCCCATCAAGGCCATAAGATTTCTTTCTCAAATTAGTACCCTGAACATAGACCCACCACATATAATCAGCTGCGTATGCAGCATCAATGTATTTCTTTGAGAAATTATTACGCGACGTTTCGTACTTACCACAAAGAATTGATTTCAGTTCATCATATTTCTTACTACGTATATCCGGATTCTCCACAGCAAGCACAAAATAATGAGCAGCCATTGCCGAGTCTTTCTCAACAACTGTACCAGTAAGATACATATTGCCTAGGGTAAACGGCATGGTGCCTTGACCTTTTTCTGCATAATCTTTCCAAACCTCTAAGAAAACGGGCTTATTTTTCTTTACGGCCTTCTGAGCAGTTTCGTCTAGCTGTACACCAGATGTGGTCTCAGCATCATTTACCAATTCCCTCATCTTCATGTTAAAGACATCCACTTTCACGCCAGTAAGTTGTCCCCCTGAACATGTACCATAGAAATAGTTGGAAGGAGATTCAAAATATTCAGTCCTACCATTTTCGGACACTCTATATCCTCGAGTCTTCTCCTTTTTACATATATAATTACTGATTCCGACATAGCGCAATATATCGTTTTTCCAAATACAGAAGACACCCTGGTGTGTCCCATCGCCAGGCTCGCCTTTATCAAAATAGCCTTCGAACCGGGCTTTTCTACCATCACTATATGTCCAGCACAACACGCCTTTTCCTTGAGGCTTTCCCTTGGCATCCGTTTCTCCAGCATAGCCTTCTTTCCAGTCGCTTACTGGATATGCCTTCAAAGCAGCTGAGTTGGAGGCCATGTCGGCAAGCATTTCTTTCCTGGCATTCGACTCTTGTTCTGCTTGCTTTTCTTCAGCTTCCTTCTTTGCACGAACGTCTGCCTCAAATTGCGCAAGTTCTTCTCTTAGGACGAATCTCAGATTTCTTACAAAAACGTCATTATTTCCACGGGCATGATATGTTCCTTCCCATGTTTCCGGTTCAAAATCTATAATCTTGTAATTATAATGCTCAGCATATTCAAGAGCTTCACGGTATGGTACACCAAAAAAATATACTCCCTCTTCTTTATACAATTTATCGCCACCTCTACACAATTTTTCAACATGGTAGCAGCCATCTGCCTGTTTCCCATTCTTCAAGGCCTTTTTGAATTTGTTGTCAAGTGCCTTAAGATGTTCTTTCTGTTTCATCTTCAAGTACCGCGTCTCAGGTTCTTCAAACAAGCTCTTCACTACAGGATTATCCTGTGCCATCAGTGTCATCGGCAGCAAAGCCAATAGAAAAATAAAAAGTTTCTTCATAAGTTTTGTCGTTTTAGGTATTTCGAAGGCAAAGATACGAACATTTTCCGACAATTCCAAAGAATGCGGAGAAATTTTTTCTCATCCAACAGGGAGACCGGCGGGTGTTGCACGACAACCACATCCGCCGGTGTTGCGCATCAGGC
>JAEEGG010002211.1_pt1 | contig 50726 bp, 37 predicted proteins | sample 9134161 | NCBI WGS metagenome assembly JAEEGG01 (sample SAMN16246543, study PRJNA631951) | gut metagenome | biome: gut microbiome; feature: rumen; material: CR-attached | host: Bos | place: Iran: Karaj | collected 2018-10
CGACAGGCAGGTTGGAGTCGCAAGGCAACATGCCGATGCCGGACCCGATGAGCAGGGGTGAGTCATGACCGGCATTGCAATAGCGCAGACGTCCCGTCGGCAGGTCGAGCACACCCACGAAGAGCGTCACGAACATGTTGGAGTCGTTACCTTCACTCATCGTATCATTCAGACGGGTGATGATACGTTCCGGCTGTGACTCATGGGCTGAGACGGTACGGAACTGGGCACGGGTGACGGCCATCACCAGAGCGGCAGGCACTCCCTTACCCGAGACGTCGCCGATGCAGAAGAAGAGTTTCTCGTCGCGGATGAAGAAGTCGAAGAGGTCGCCACCGACGGCCTTCGCAGGCGTCAGCTGTCCGAAGATGTCGATATCGTCGCGATCGGGATAGGCGGGGAAGATCTTCGGCAGCATCGACATCTGGATGTCGCTGGCTACCTTCAACTCACTCTCGATGGCTGCCTTCGATGCCGTCGACTGACGCAGCTCTTCCATCTGCTGCTTCAGAGAGGTCTGCATGAGTGAGAACGACTGGCTCAGACGGGCCATCTCGTCCTTGGTCTTGATGTCGGGCAGCGTCGCATCGAGATTACCCTTGGCCACCTCGTCGGCAGAGTCGGCAAAGCGTGCCAACGGACGGGTGATGCGCTTAACCACCGAGTTACAGATGAGGAAGAGTGCTACCAGACCTGCCAGCATGATAAAGAGTATGAGGTAGCTGAGCAAGCGGGAATTGCCATAGATGATCTTGGCAGGTATGACCGTTGCCATCGACCAGCCCGTGCGCTTGATGGGTGCATAGCAGATGAGGTATTTCACGCCGTCGCGAATCATCTCCCGCATGCCGGAGAGACCGTCGACCATATCGTAGCCGATCTGTGCGTCGATGGAGTCGTTCGTCTCCATGGAGTAGACGAAGTATGTGTCGTTCAAGATGCGCTCCGTATCGGGGTGGGTGATATAGGTGGCACCGCGGCCGATGATGAACGAATAGGCATGGGTATAGAAGAAGTCATCGTTGATCTCCAGGTTGGTAGAGTCTATCTCCGTTTCCATAAGCTTGGCATTCAGTTCGATGTCGCTCTTCGCCACCAGTTCCGTGAGCCAGTTCAGCGACACGTCTGCTGTAATGACTGCCATCAGGTTGCCGTTCTTGTCATACAGGGGATGCGAATAGGTGGTCATCATCTGTTCTCCGCCGCCAGTGTCGTAATAGGGCTCGCTCCAGTAGTTCTTCTTCAGCAGTTTGGGAATCTGGTACCAGTCCATACTGTGGTATTCGTATTCCGACGAGCCCAGCTGTTTGGTCTCGATGGTGCCGTTGACCGTGCGATAGGCGTATGGGGAGAAGTACACACCCTTCTTGGGGTAGTAATTGGGCTCAAAGGCAATGGCAGAGCCGATGATGGGATCATTCAATTCCAGAATCTGCTGGACGATGGCATAGTATTCATCTGGGTTGTCGAGATTGTCCATCACCTTTGGAATCACATTCTCCACAGCCACCTCCACACCAACGAGCATGCTGTTGATGCGCTGGTTGGCTATCTCGATACGGCTTTTCGCGTTCTCCTCCGAACTGCTGAGGAAGGCCTCACGGATGACATTGGTGATGATGACAGTGATGATGCAGAAGACAACGAGCACCGTGAGCATCACCCAAATGGTGAGCCTGGTGTGCAGCGAATGGGATATGTTGTGTAGTTTAGACTTGATCATTGCTGTGTAATCTGATGATAGGTGATTTCTTTTTTCAAAAAGCCGCTCTCGAGAAGGATACGGTTGGCCAGCTCCACGGATTTGGGCTCCAGACGGTAGGAACGCTTGCCGGTGTCCTTGTCGGCCAGCTGGCGAAGGATCTCTTTGATCATCCAATCCTGTGCAATCATATTACCGGCGGTACCAGTCTGTCGCATCGTGATCATCACAATGTCGAGGGCCTCTTCAGGATGGGCGACAGCCCACTCCCAACCCTTACGGGTGGCTTCGGCAAACTTTATTGCGAGATCTTTGTGCTTGCGATAGAAGTCGGCCGTCACATAGACCCCATCTTCCGGCACGTTGTAGCCAATGTCACGCATATATAGCAGCTGCTCCTTCTTGATGCGCTGTCCGGCCATCTTCAGCTGGAAGAACTCGTTGTAGCTCATCGCCAGGGCAGCGTCGATGGCTCCGGAGATGTAGAGATTGATGTTCGAAACGAATGGTACCCACTGGATGCCGAGACCATACTTCTTGTCCATCGCAAAGGGCAACTCGCTGAAGCCGGACTTCCAATGGCCCACTTTCTTGCCACGGAGGCTCTCCTTGCCATTCAACGGTGTGTGAGAGACGATCAGCAGGTTGTTCTGTTGCGACATCTGCAGGACATTGACCAAGGGGATGCCATTGTCAATGAAAGTCATCGCCGTCACCAGATTGAGCGTGATGAACTGGCTCTCGCCTTCAGTTAGGTAGTCAATACTCGGTTTCGAGGCGGAGGGATGCCTGATGACCACGTCGAGTCCGGCTTCCTGATAATATCCCATGCTACTTGCCACGTAAAAACCTAAGAACTGCGCCTGAGCCGTCCATTGTGGGGTGAAGACCAGCTTCTGTTGGGCATTCGCGACGCTGATGCCACAGAACAGCAGAGCGACGCACAGCCATTGTTGATACTTTCTCATCGTTGAGTCTTTTTGTTGCGTGCAAAGTTACAGATATTCAGCCATATCACCAAATAAATAACAGATTTTTACAATTTCTGTCCCAAATATTTGCAAAGTTCAAATAATCTTCCTATCTTTGCATCTTGAAGTTGAAATATAAAGTCATACAATAATGAGAAGAACATCTTTATTTGTACTTGTGTTCATTATGGCACTGTCGGCCTTCTCGCTTGGTGTCGGCTTGTCGTATGATGCAAACCCCTTTGCCGATGACGATACAGAAACCGTCGAAGGCACTGATACCGACGGTGAAGGAGAAGGTGAAGGCGAAGGTGAGGAAGAAGAGGAAAAGGAACCTGTTGAAAGGTTTACCGTCGAGGGCGTCCTGTATCATGTGACGGAAGAGGGCGTGGTCGAAGTGGAGGGCGTGGAAGAAGGCGCCACCAGCATCGTCATTCCCAAGGAAGTCACTTATGAGGAGGAGAATTATAAGGTGACGGCTATTACAGAGGATGCTTTCACCGGGAATAAGACACTGACCTCGGTGACTATTGAAGGCAGCATCAAGGAGATTCACAAAGAGGCCTTTAAAGGATGTACCAGCCTGACAACGATTGTATTAGGAAAAGGCGTTGAAGTGATTGGTGAATCAGCTTTTGATGGATGTACCAGTCTGAAGACGATAGATATGGCTGAAAGCGTGGAGAAGATTGGTGATTCTGCCTTTGCTGGCTGTACCAGTCTGACAACGATTGAATTAGGAAAAGGCGTGAAAGAGATTGGTGAATCAGCTTTTGAAGGCTGTACCAGTCTAAAGACGATAGATATCGCTAAAGGCGTGGAGAAGATTGGTGATTCAGTCTTCGACGGCTGTTCGAAACTGGAGAGCGTGGTCATTCCGGAATCCGTGAAGGAACTGGGCAAAGATCTCTTCAAGGATTGTACCAAACTGAAGACGGTTGAGATTGACTGTGATGTCGAGGAGATTAATAAGGATCTCTTCAAGAACTGCACCAGTCTGGAGGAGATTGAGATCAAGGGCGACATCAAAACGGTAGAAGAATCGGTGTTTGAGGGCAACGAGAAACTGAAGTCCGTCAAACTCTGCGGTGACATCGACGAGATTGGCAAGAACGCCTTTAAGGACTGTACGAAGCTTGAGACGTTCGAGTTCGGTGAGAAGAAGAAGGTGAAAGTGGTAGGTGAGTCTGCCTTTGAAGGCTGTAGCAGCCTGAAGGCCATCACCATTCCCGGCAGTCTGAAAGTGATTGAGAAAACGACCTTCAAGGACTGTACCAGTCTGAAGGATCTTGTGATAAAGCCTGGCGTGGAAGAGATTGGTGAATCAGCTTTCGAAGGTTGTACGAGTCTGGAAGAGATCACCATCCCCAGCACAGTGAAGAAGGTGGGTGAGAAGGCCTTTAAAGACTGTACCAGTCTGACCAAAGTAGAACTGGAAGAAGGCGTTGAAGAGATTGGTAATTCCGCCTTTGAAGGTTGCGGTGATCTGAAAATGGTGTCCATCCCTGCCTCTGTGGTAGATATCGGTGAATCGGTCTTCGACGGCAGCAGCTTGGAAGAAGTGACCATCCCCGGCTCAATGAAGGTGATCAAGGACGGTGCGTTCAAGGGTTGTAAGGAACTGAAGAAACTCACGATTGAAGAAGGTGTCGAAGAGATTGGAAATTCTGCCTTTGCCGATTGTACAAGTCTGCCAGAACTTATCATCCCGAATTCGATGAAGAAGATTGGCAATTCTGCCTTCAAGAATTGTGAGAAGATAGATTCGCTGAAGTTGGGTGATGGACTGAAAGAGATGGGCGACTCGGTCTTTGCGGGTTGTCTCAGTCTGCCATTGCTCGTATTGCCTAAGGATATCACTGAGCTGGCGACAGCCTCCTTCCTGAATTGCGAGAAGCTGGATTCCATCTCTCTGTCAGAGGGTCTGAAGAAGATTGGCGAGTCTTCCTTTGAGGGCTGTAAGGTGCTTCCAGAGGTGTATCTGCCGGAGAGTCTCGAAGCGATAGAGAAGGCAGCCTTCAAAGGTTGCGACAGTCTGAAGTGGGTGCAGGTGGAATTCAAGGAGCCGTTCAAGATAGACCTCAGCGTGTTCGAGGGCATCTCTGAACAGGCTGTGCTGAAGGTTCCCAAAGGTACACGCGCAACGTACATGAAAGAGGAGAGCTGGGCTAGTCAGTTCGCCAAGATTGTGGGTGGTGAATATAAGGTTACTATCATATCCAGTGGCAACGGTCAGGCCGTGTGTCTGCGTGACTCGGTGATTAGCGACTCGTTGGTCATCCGCAACGACTCTGTGCAGTACACCTTTATGGAGGGTGACTCTGTGCTGGTTGCCTTCGAATCGGATGCCGGTTATCAGATTATGGATGTGACAGTAAACGACAAGGTGATCAGCGACAGTATCTTTGCAGACATCTATGCTGCCGACACCCTGACGACGGAGAAGCCCAGATTCGGCGAATACACCGTCGCTTATGTTGACCAGGACTATCAGGTGGCTGTGGCGTATGAGAAGATCCACTATCGTCTGATTGTCACCTCCATCGGTAAGGGCTCCGTCAACTTCGAGGGCGAGGCAGTGGAGGATACGACCAAGGTCTTCCGAATAGAGGACGGCGTAGAGGCGTTCATCACCTTCAGTCCTGGTGAGAACTGGCGCATAAAGCAGGTGATGATCGACAGTCTGGACATCACGTCGGAGTTGGCGAAATACCAGTATTCCATCAAGAACATCAAGAAGAATACGATGCTGGTCGCTGAGTATGAGGAGATACCTGTCAACAAGTATATCCTGACGCTGTATGTGTCTGGCAACGGCGAGGTGACTGTCGATGGCAATACCACTGTCCGCGAAAGGTCATGGTCGGCCTATTTCAATGAAGACACCACGGCGGTACTCACCTTCATACCCGATGAAGGCTATACCACCAAATACCTGAGGGTGAACGGTGCAGACGTGACTTCGGCCATCGTCAATAACCAATATACGCTCAGCAGCATCCGTGCCGACATCAATGTGAACGTATCATTCGCGGCTATGGAGATGACCTTTGAGAAGGATGGCATCCACTATCTGGTGACCTCGTTTGCAGACAAGAAAGTTACTGTGACAGCAGGCGACAATTTACAGACGCTGGAGGTGCCGGCTACAGTGGCATACGGCGATAACGTGTGGGAAGTGACTGGTATCAGGGAAGATGCACTGGCTGGCTGTCCGGATCTGGCTGCGGTCATCTGGAACCCATCGACGCAGTTCAAGGCGACAGTCAGCAATCCGAATTTCCTGCTTTACGTGAGCGATGCGAAGTATGTGGCTTGGGAAGACCAGAACGCCGTGGTGGATGGTGTGGCCAGCAACATCATACTGACCGACGGTAAAGAAGGTAACGACTTCTACTGTCCGCGCTCCTTCACGGCAGAGAAGATAACATACACCCATAACTACACGATGGAGACCGGCATTATGGAGCCGAGGGGATGGGAGACCATCGCCCTGCCATACGACGTGCAGACGATCAAGCATGCCACTGCTGGCGTCATCCTCCCGTTCAAGAAATGGACGACGGAAAGTGAGGAGAAACCGTTCTGGCTGTACGAACTGACGGGCAGTGGCTATCAAGAGGCTGAAGGCATCAAGGCTAATACACCGTATATCATCAGTATGCCGAACAACAGTCTCTATCTGACGGACTACCGGCTCATCGGCAAGGTGACCTTCGAGTCGGAGAATGTGGAAGTCAAGAACTCCCGCGACCTGAACAGTGCCCGCTATAGCGACAGGACGTTAGTACCCAATTTCGTCAATAAGAGCGACGAAGCCATCCTGCCCCTGAACGTGAACAACGACATCGTGACATACACACAGTCAGATATGGGTAGCAAGTTCGTGAAAGGACTCCGGCCGGCGTATCCCTTCGAGGCCTATATGACCACCACATCCAATACCCGTTCCATTGGCGTGCAGGATGGTATGACTACCGGTATCCAGACGTTGAAGAACATGGTTGACGAGACATCCCAGGGCGTCAGGGTGTATGACATGCGTGGTGTGCTCGTCAAGAGCAGCGCCTCGATGGCAGAAGTCAGAAACGGACTCAAGCCGGGTGTCTATGTGGTACAGGGAAAGAAAATAATCATAAAAAGGTAAAAAAGTAAAAAGGTAAAAAGGATATGATTGAAATGATGAAGAAAACGACAATATTTCTGTTGATGATGGTAGCTCTCGTCGCCTGCGGTGATGATGATGATCCCGATTCAGCCAAGAAGCCCGACTATATCGCCGCCAGCGAGGAATTGACCTTGTCGGAGACACAAGATAACATTCTGTCCATCAAGTCCAACTGCAAGTGGCATCTTTATGTGGAAGTGGACTGGTTGTCCCTGGATCCAGCCTCAGGAGAGGGTAACGGCAAAGTGACTATCACCGCCAAACCGAATAAGACGGGTGACATCAGACAGACAACTATCTATATGAGAAATGAGGATAACACGGTAGAAAGGACGGTGATTGTCTATCAGAAGAAAGCAGCAGACAACAGTTTCGTGCCGGAGCCAGGTGAGAATCCGTTCCCAGAGTAAATAGCCACAGATGGACACAGATTTTCACAGAAGAATGAATTGACACAGAAGATCACAGAAAGAAGATTGACACAGAATTAATATTTAGATAAATGAAACAGACAATTTTAGTGACAGGCGGTACGGGCTTCATCGGAAGCCATACAACCGTAGAACTGCAGGAAGCAGGTTATGAGGTAGTGATCATCGACAACCTCTCAAACTCGAACATCAATGTATTGGACGGCATTGAGAAGATCACAGGTATCCGTCCTGCCTTTGAGAAGGTGGACTGCTGTGACTTCGAGGCCCTCGAAGGCGTGTTCAAGAAATATCCGAAGATTGAGGGTATCATCCATTTCGCAGCCTCGAAGGCCGTGGGTGAGAGCGTGGAGAAGCCGTTGCTCTATTATCGCAATAACCTGACATCGCTCATCAACCTGCTGGAACTGATGCCGAAGTATGACGTAAAGGGAATCATCTTCTCGTCGAGTTGCACGGTCTATGGACAGCCCTCACAGGAGAATCTGCCTGTGACGGAGAATGCTCCCATCCAGAAAGCGATGAGTCCTTATGGTAATACGAAGCAGATCAACGAGGAGATCATCCAGGACTATATCCACTCTGGTGCGCCCATCAAGAGCATCATCCTCAGATACTTCAACCCTATCGGCGCCCATCCTTCAGCACTCATCGGTGAACTGCCCAATGGTGTGCCTATGAACCTCATTCCCTTCGTGACACAGACCGCTATGGGTATCCGTGAGCAGTTGAAGATCTTCGGAAATGACTACAACACCCCCGACAAGACTTGCATCCGCGACTATATCTACGTGGTGGATCTGGCTAAGGCTCACGTAAAGGCTATGGAACGTGTACTCGACAAGCCTGAGACAGACGCTGTGGAGGTGTTCAATATCGGTACGGGTAAGGGCCTGTCTACCTTAGAGGTGGTTGAAGGCTTCGAGAAGGCTACAGGCGTGAAGGTTAACTGGACCTATGCGCCGCGTCGTGAAGGTGACATCGAACAGGTGTGGGGTAACGTGGACAAAGCCAACAAGGTGCTTGGCTGGAAGGCTGACACACCTACGGAGGATGTTCTGAAGAGTGCCTGGAAGTGGCAGAAGAAACTCCGTGAAGACGGAATTCAGTAAATAATTATTTTGCAACGGACTACAGGACTAAAGGACTTTCTGCAATCAGTAAAGGAAAGTCGTTGAAGTCTTGTAGTCCGTTGCTTATTATAGCGGGATTATTGTTTTAAAGGTACCTTCGGTGGTAAAGTCATCGAGGGAGACGGGTTCACGGAAAAGGCCAAAGAGCGAGGAACCGGAACCTGACATCGCTGCATAGACGGCCCCCATGTCATAGAGGCGGTCCTTGATGGCTCCGATCTCAGGATGAAGGGCGAAGACACTCTTTTCAAAATCGTTGGTGAGACGGTCACGCCATGTTTCCACAGGTTGCAACACGATGTCTCGGCAGTTGACTGCAGGATGCTGTGGGGTGATGAGTGAGAAAGCCTCCTTCGTGGAGACGGGAATAGCAGGACGCACCACAGCCAGATACCAACCACGGAGTGAGAGACTGATGGGCTCAAGCCGTTCACCAATACCTTCGGCATAACAAGGCTTGTTCAAAATGAAGAAAGCACAGTCGGCACCCAGACGGGCGGCATAGTCGATCATCTGCTGATCAGAAAGTCCCAGTTGGAACATCTGATTGAGCAGCGTAATCATAAATCCGCAGTCGCTGCTGCCACCACCCATACCGGCCTGCGTTGGTATACCTTTATATAAATGCGCGTGTATGCGCGGGAGGGTAGGGAAGTCCTGCTTCAACAGGTTGTAGGCACGTACTACGAGATTCTTCTGTTCATCGCCGTCAATCACGATGTTCGTCACCTTCAGGTCACAGTCTACGGCAGAAGGAAACTGCTCGTCCATAGGAAACACCTCAAGGGCGTCGCAGATAGGGACGGGATAGAAGATGGTCTCCAGGTTGTGGTAACCGTCTGGACGGCGCTCAACGACGTTAAGTCCGAGGTTGATCTTGCAGATAGGATGAGTTATCATATTTACGGATTTACGATCTACAGATTTACGATTTCGATTGATTAGCTTGGTCGTTGTTCTTTGGACGGTGATGGCGTTTCTTCTTTTTTGCGCCATCTTGACCATTGTTCTTGGATTTTGCCTGACTGTTCTGACCGTTGCCCTTCGAGTGCCATCGGCCGTGACGACGGGTGTTGGAACGTTTCTTCTCACGCTTGGTATAGACGGGTGCCTCGCCGAGTCCCTCTGGCAAAGGCGTCTTTTCCACCTCCTTACCCAGGAAGTGTTCTATCTGCTGGAAACGGTAGATATCCGCCTCGCTGATGAACGTGATGGCCTCTCCGTCACGGTCTGCACGGGCCGTACGGCCAATGCGGTGGACATAGTCCTCTGCATCGTGGGGTACGTCATAGTTGATGACGGTACGGATATCGTCGATGTCGATACCACGGGCCACGATGTCTGTAGCCACCAGCACATCCGTCTGTCCTGCCTTGAAACGGTACATCACCTCGTCGCGCTCCTGCTGTGAGAGGTCTGAGTGCATCTGGTCGCAGTTGATGTGCATCTGTTTCAGGCTTCGGGCAATCTCCTTCACCTTCTCCTTCTTACCAGAGAAGATAATGACGCGCTGAAGGTCTCCCTTTTTAAAGATATGGTTGATGATCTTCAACTTCTGGGGATCATAGCAAACATACGCACTCTGATGGATCTTCTCTGCTGGTTTGGATACGGCAATCTTCACCTCTACAGGGTCGTGGAGCAGCGTGACGGCCAGCTCACGGATCTTCGGCGGCATCGTGGCAGAGAACATAATGCGCTGACACGACTGTGGCAACTGCTGCACAATCTTCATGATATCGTCGATGAATCCCATATCCAGCATACGGTCTGCCTCGTCAAGGACAAAGAAACTGCAACGGGAGAGATCGAGGTTACCCACTTTCAGATGACTGAGCAGACGCCCTGGGGTGGCGATGAGCACATCGGCGCCGAGACGCATGCCACGTAGTTCCTGTTCATAGCGTCCTCCATCGTTACCGCCGTAGACAGCTACAGATGATACGCCATCGAGATAGTATCCGAAGCCTTGCATAGCCTGGTCAATCTGTTGAGCGAGTTCTCGGGTGGGGGACATCACGACGCAGTTGATGGCATCCTTAGGATAGTCGCCGTCGTCAAGTTGTGAGAGGATAGGTAACAGATAGGCTGCGGTCTTACCCGTTCCCGTCTGAGCCACACCCAGCACGTCGTAGCCATCGAGGATTTCTGGGATACAACGTTCCTGGATTGGAGTCATCTCATCGAAGCGCATGTCATAAAGCGCATCGAGGATATTATCGTTCAAATATGTTTCTTCAAATTTCATCAAACTGTAAACTATAAACTGTCAACTGTCAACTAATTCGGCGCCTGCCGGTAGCAGAAGTATGCAATGATGGCATAGAGGATATTCGGTATCCAAGCCGCCAAGATCGGCGGCGTGTCGGCATTGATGGCAAACGTAGCACTGATGGTCTGCAAGAGGATGTAAGAGAACGAGAGTCCCAGTCCGATACCAAGGCTCACGCCCATACCTCCCTTACGCTTCCGGCTGGACAAGCTGGCACCGATGATGGTTAGGATAAACGATGCAAAGGAGGTGGCAATGCGTTTGTGATACTCCACCTCATACTGCACGACATTGCTCGAGCCACGTTCCGTCTGTTTCGAGATATACTGCCGCAGTTCATCGGAGGTCAGCGTCTCCTGTTGTCCTTTTGAAAAGACCAGATCCATCGGTTCCATATGGATGAGTGTGTCAATGACCGAACCGGATTTGATCTCTTCGCGGAGTCCTTTCAACGTTCGTATCTTGTAGTTCTGCGCCTTCCAATGGAAACGGTCTTCGCTGATGGTGTCGTAGCGAATGGTGGAAGCGGTCATATGACTGACGAGTTTCTTCTTTTCAAACTTATCGAGCGAGAATCCATAACCACTTTTTGTCTTGTCGTCATACTGCTGGATATAGGCAATCACACCCGGTCCAACCATCAACTGCACATTACTCGCAGAAGTGATCTTATCAGCGTTCTTGTACTTCGCCTCGAAGTCCTGTCTGATGATGTTCCCGTGGGGGATGATATAGGCACCGAGATAGTAGTTCACCAAAGCAATCAATGCGGCAGAGAGAAAATATGGTCTCATCAATCGCTTGAAACTCACACCAGCCGCCAGCATGGCGATGATCTCAGAGTTACCCGCCAGTTTGGATGTAAAGAAGATAACGGCGATGAATACGAACAGCGGTGAGAACAGATTAGCGAAGTAGGGCACGAAGTTGGCATAGTAGTCGAAAGCAATAGCCTTCAGTGGCGCACCATAAGTGGAGAACTTCGACAGGTTCTCGTTGACATCGAAGACGATGGCGATGGAGATGATCAGGATAATGGAGTAGATATAGGTGCCGATGAACTTCGTGACGATATATCTGTCGAGGCGTGTCAGGAAGCGCAAGGGATTGAGGTAGCGCATCCAACGGAGGCACTTCTTCAGGGGGCGTCCCATCTTTCGTAGCCAGACTCTGATATACTTACTCTTCTTCATCCTTCACTCTTCTGTGTTAATCCATCCTTCTGTGATCATCTGTGTGATCTGTGGCTTTTATCTCCGTTTCCCCAATTGCTCTATCACCGACCGTTTCCACTGCACGAAATCCCCTGCTACGATATGCTGACGGGCATCCGTCACCAGTCGCAGGTAGAAAGCGAGGTTGTGGATCGAAGCAATCTGCATGGCCAGCAGTTCCTGAGCCTTGAAGAGATGGTGTAGGTAGGCTTTCGAATGGATACGGTCTATCTCACAGCCCTCCGGATCGATGGGCGAGAAATCATCCTCCCATTTCTTATTGCGCATATTCATCGTCCCCTCATAGGTGAACAGCATGGCATTACGTCCATTGCGGGTGGGCATCACACAGTCGAACATATCCACGCCACGCTCGATGGCTTCAAGGATGTTCTGAGGCGTACCGACACCCATCAGATAACGGGGACGGTCCTTCGGCAAGATCTCATTCACCACCTCAATCATCTCATACATCACCTCCGTCGGCTCTCCTACAGCCAGACCACCGATAGCGGCTCCAAATATCGCGCTCCCGACTCCTGACTCCTGACTCCTGACTCCTGACTCCAGCCTCCCCAGCATATCACACACGTGCTTGGCAGCATCCTGACGCAGATCCTTGTAGGTACAGCCCTGCACGATGGGGAACAGCGTCTGGTTATAGCCATAAAGCGGTTCTGTCTCGTTGAAACGTTTCACGCATCGTTCCAGCCAGCGCTGTGTCAGCCGCAGACTCTTTTCGGCATATTGGTAGTCGCTCTGTCCTGGAGGACACTCGTCGAAAGCCATCATGATGTCTGCGCCGATTACACGTTGGGTATCCATCACGTTTTCTGGCGTAAAGATATGCCTAGAACCATCGATATGGCTTTGGAACTCACAACCTTCCTCACGCAACTTACGGATGCCTGTCAGCGAGAAGACCTGAAAACCGCCCGAGTCTGTCAATATCGGACGGTCCCATGTATTAAACTTGTGCAGTCCGCCAGCCTTTCGGAGGATGTCAAGTCCAGGACGCAGATACAGATGATAGGTATTGCCGAGAATGATCTGAGCCTTCACCTGTTCCCGCAGTTCGGAGAAATGCACACCCTTCACACTGCCCACCGTACCGACGGGCATAAAGATGGGCGTCTGTATCTTTCCGTGCGCGGTCTGTATCACTCCAGCCCTCGCGTCACTATTCGCATCTGTATGTTCTACTTCAAACGTCATCTATCAAATACAACCACTCTTTCTATTTACGACAACATAGACAACCAAGACAACTGTTACGGTCTATGACCGTTAAGGAAAAAGTTGTTATTGTTGTCATAGTTGTCGTTTTAATAATCCGTCGTTTTAATTCTTCTTGTTGTTTTCTTTCTCATTCTCTTCTGGAATCGTGAAGTCCAGCGGATGCTCCACGATTTCATTGGTGAGGGCAAAATCCCACACGTCCTGCACGTTCTCCACATAGTGGAAGGTCACACCCTTCAGATACACATCGGGAATCTCATTGATGTCCTTCTCGTTCTCACGACACATCACGATATCCGTAATCCCAGCCCGTTTGGCAGCGAGGATCTTCTCCTTGATACCACCCACGGGGAGCACCTTTCCACGGAGCGTGATCTCACCCGTCATCGCCGTATTCTTACGCACTTTCCTCTGGGTGAGGGCAGAGGCAATAGAGGTGGCGATGGTGATACCTGCCGACGGTCCGTCCTTTGGCGTTGCTCCTTCGGGCACGTGGATATGGATGTTCCAATTGTCGAAAATGCGGTAGTCGATATTCAGTTTCTCGGCATGGGCTTTCACATACTCCAGCGCCAAGATGGCACTCTCCTTCATCACATCGCCCAAGTTACCCGTCAGCGTGAGCTTTGCACCCTTGCCTTTCGAAAGCGAAGTTTCGATGAAGAGGATCTCACCGCCGACACTTGTCCAGGCCAGACCCGTTACCACGCCTGCATAGTCGTTGCCCTGATAGATATCACGATAGAATGGGGGCTTACCTAACAGATCCTCAATCTCCGTAGGAGTGATTTTCTGATAGCGGTTGGTTTCCCCTCCTGAGTAGGAGGGGTTAGGGGTGGTCTGATCCGCCTCCATTTGCCGCTTAAATGCTATCTTCCTCAGCGCCTTGTCAATCTGCTTCTCCAACTGCCTGACACCACTTTCCCTTGTATACCGCTCTATAATCATCTCAATAGCCGCCTTGTTGAACGTCGGCTTCAGACTCCTGGCTCCTGACTCCTGACTCCTGACTCCTCCCTTCAATCCCGTATTCTCCAACTCACGGGGTATCAAGTGTCGCTTCGCTATTTCGTACTTTTCCTCTGTGATATAGCCACTTACCTCAATCACCTCCATACGGTCGAGTAGGGGACGGGGAATGGTACTGAGGTTATTCGCCGTAGCGATGAAGAGCACCTTCGACAGGTCGTAGTCCACGTCGAGATAGTTATCGTGGAAGGCGTTATTCTGTTCTGGGTCGAGTACTTCGAGCAGGGCTGATGCAGGATCGCCGTTGTGCGTCATCTGCGTCACCTTGTCGATTTCATCGAGGATAAACACGGGATTGCTCGAACCGGCCTTCTGGATGCTCTTGATGATACGGCCAGGCATCGCTCCGATATACGTCCGACGGTGACCACGGATCTCTGCCTCGTCGTGCAGACCACCCAGCGACATACGCACATACTTACGTTTCATGGCCGATGCGATGCTCTTGCCCAAAGAGGTCTTACCAACACCCGGAGGACCATAGAGGCAGATGATCGGGCTCTTCAGGTCACCCCTCAGGGCCAGCACAGCCATATATTCCAGGATACGTTCCTTCACCTTCTCCATGCCGTAGTGGTCCTGGTCGAGAATCTTCTGCGCACGCTTCAAGTTCAGGTCGTCTTGCGTATATTCGCCCCAAGGCAGACTGACGAAGGTCTGCAGATAGTTCAATTGCACGTTGAAATCGGGACTCTGCGGATTCAGGTTGTCCAGCTTGTCGGCTTCCTTATAGAACACCTTGCTCACTTCATACGGCCATTTCTTTCCCTCGGCCTTACGCAGCAGTTCGCGCTTCTCGGGCGTCGACTCGCCATTGCCCATCTCCGCCTGCAGGTTCTTGATCTGCTGTTGCAGGAAGTAGTTTCGCTGCTGCTCGTCGATGTCCTCACGCGTCTTGTTCCTGATGTCCGCCTTCAGGTTCTGGAGGTTGATCTCACGGTTCAGGATCTTCATCACGCTGAACAGGCGCTCCTTCACGTGTTCCATCTCCAACAGGGCCATCTTCTCCTTCACAGGGAACGGCATGTTCGAACAGACGAAGTTCAGGGCCATCACGTTGTTCGAGATGTTCTTCACGGCGAACGTTGCCTCGTCAGGAATGTCCTCGCTGACGCTGATATACTGGTTCACCATGTTGCGGAGATCGTCCACGGCCGTCTTCCACTCACGGTCTTTCTTCTCCGGCTCGATGTCTTCCAACTGTTCTACGATACCTTCCAGATAAGGAGTGGTCTTCACAATCTTTTCCAGACGGAAACGACCCAAGGCCTGGATGATGGTGGTCAAGTTGCCATTAGGCAGCGTCAACTGTTTCATCACCTTGCCATACACACCCGTCTCGTAGAGGTCCTCCTGCAAGGGGAAGTCCACATCAGGGTCACGTTGGCATACGATACCAATCACTTGGCCTGTTTTCTCGGCCTTCTGCACTAATTTCTTACTCGAATCACGGCCGATGAGGATAGGGGATACCACCCCTGGGAACAACACGAGGTTTCTCACGGCGAGGATAGGTACCGACTGCGGTACATTCATGTTGAGCAGGTCCTTCAGGTCCCCGTCAACGTCTGCAATCATCTGAAATGCGTTATTATTCTGATTACTCATATTTCCTTTTTGCCTTATTATTCTAACAAATTGGCTGCAAAGATACGAAAAAAGCCACAGATTCCACCTATTTATATTATTAATCTGTGTTAATCCACGTATTCTATGACTTAAAATAACTATCTTTGCAGACTGAAAATGGCAAACGGATACTTCCAGTTCAAACAATTCACCGTCCGTCAGCAGCATTGTGCGATGAAGGTCGGCACCGATGGAACCCTCCTGGGAGCCTGGTCTCAGGCGTCTGCTGGTCCATGTCGTGTGCTGGACGTCGGCACAGGCACAGGACTCATTGCCCTGATGATGGCCCAGCGCTATCCTGAGGCTGAGTTCATAGCCATAGACATCGATGAAAAGGCGGTCTTTCAGGCTCAGGAGAATGTCTCGGCATCGCCTTTTGCCGATCGGATTCAAGTCTTAGAGGCTGATGTTCAGACCTTTGAGGATTCGGAAAAGTTCGATTCCATCGTCTGCAATCCGCCGTTTTTCGAGGATTCACTCGTCTGTCCTGATCCCCAGCGCACGGAGGCAAGGCATACAGTCTCGTTGGGGTATCGTCAACTGATGGAATCCGCCTTTAGACTGCTCAAAGACGATGGGCGATTTTCGGTCATCATTCCTGCCGACTGTCGTTCGCGTTTAGAGAGCGAGGCTCACCTCAGAGGGTTCTTCATCAGCCGTCTCTGCAGCGTTCAGACCACGCCCAAGAAAGCCCCAAAGCGTTACATGATTGAATTTGCAAAACATCCTGTTAATGAGATTGATATCACCAATGGCATACTCGAATCTTTGCCCCAAATAAGGAGCGATTGGTATCGAGAACTGACCCAAGATTTTTACATCAAATGAAGACAACTATCATACAACTTGACATCGAGTGGGGTAGTCCCCTTGAAAACATCCGTCGTGTGGAGGGCCTCATGGCCGAAGCCCCTGGCAGCGACCTCTACGTTCTGCCCGAAATGTGGAGCACTGGCTTCGCCACAGAACCCGATGGAATCGCCGAATCCGAATCCAACAGCGTCTCCTTATCCTGGATGCGTTCCACCGCCCGCCGCCTCCATTGCGCTATCTCCGGCAGTCTCGCCATCGCTATATCTAATCATAAAGTTCTTGGCGATGCCAAGCGGCAAAGCCGAGCGCAAAGCTCAAAGTTCTTGGCAGAGCCAAGCGGCAAAGCCGAGCGCAAAGCTCAAAGTTTTGTCAATCGTCATTATTTCATCGACGGTCGTTCTGGCAACGAGACCTATTATGATAAACACCACCTCTTCACTTATGGCCATGAAGACCGTTACTATCAGCCTGGCGATGCCCATTCCATCGTGAAATACTGCGGTTTCCGCATCTTGCTTCTGACCTGCTACGACCTGCGTTTCCCCGTCTGGAGCCGTTATTCTGACGCCCTCCAATACGATGCCATCATCGCCGTAGCCAACTGGCCTGAGAGTCGTCAGAACGCCTGGCAGATTCTCACACGAGCCCGTGCTATGGAGAATCAGGCTTATCTCATCGGCTGCAATCGTGTAGGCGATGACCAGTATTCCCATTACCGTGGCCAGAGTGCCATCATCAGTCCCATCGGCAAGACGCTCGCCAGTTGCCAGCCCAACAAAGAACAGACCGTTTCCTTCACGCTCGATCTGGAAACGATCTGCCATCAACGTTCGAAATTCAAGGTCCTCGACGACCGCGATATCCGGTAGTCCTTACTTGAGCTTTTTAAAACTGTCAACTGTCAGCTGTAAGATATAGCTCAGTCGAAATGGTATACTTTTGAATTATTTTTTGGTATACTTTTACGTTATCATTTACAACATCGACCGAACATTGGAGCAATTGCTCAAGGAACCGCTTCAGACGGACAAGGAGATAGAGGCTCGGTCCATGTCAACACAAATGTCCACATCGCTGTCTTCACGCTGTTCACCTCTTGAAACAGAGCCAAACAAACGCAAGCTGCGTATACCGAACTGGCTACGCAACTCATCTGCATGGGCAGATATCAGATCGATGTATTCTTTTGCAGTTCTCATAAATCAATCGTTTCACGGGGCAAAGATAGGAAATATTTCTGAGACTTGCAAACATTTGGGGAAGTTTTTTGGGGTAGGGGGATTTAGGGAGAAAATGGAGTAGGGGTTTGACAAATCTGACAGTTCTGACAGTTGACAGTTTTATATATTCACCCTTATGGCCCCTTGGCGGGATTCGGAAGTGTTTATTAATTTGTTAAATTTAATTAAATTATATAATAATTAATATTATAAATAAGTATAATAATACCTATATAAATATACTCATATAGCATCCAAAATTCGGTTTCTGGCTAGTGGTAAGGCACTGAAATAAAACTGTCAACTGTCAGAACTGTCAGAAACTGAATGGAGGGTGTGGAAAGACTATTCAATTTGCATTTGAAATTGTTTGACAATATTCAGATTGGGAAACAAAGTCGAATTTCACCATAGTCCAAACTCGGAGTTTAGATAGTCCAAACTGGGAGTTTAAATACTGCAAAGTCGGAGTTTAAAGTAAGCAAACTCAAAGGCCTGATTTTAGGGCGTTTTAGGGCAGTTACAGAGAACTTTTGGTTTTAAGAAAACTTTTGACATATTGATTTGTTGCTTAGATCTTTGTATGTTATGACGCGTTAGAATTTTCATACGCGGTTTTTAGAATTTTAAATTCGTTTCTCAACGCTGTCGAATTGCAAATTCGCCAGAACGGCTTTTTCGTCGTAATTTGAGGATCAAAAATGAATCTTTTGGATTAGCCTCAGGACAATAATCTGTGATATCTGTACCTCCCGTGGCTTGAGTATTCAATTTTATTAGAATCAGCATTATGATAAATAAAAAATCGGAGTCTAACCTATTCTCTATATAATAGTCCCGCAGAAATCAAAGAAATCTGAGAAATTATTGCTGCGCTTATTGGTGTGCAGCCTGTGTCAGAGGCACTTTCTTTAATATCTTTTATTTCTGCGGGACTAAAAAAATGTACGTCAGAGAGTCTGCTTTAGAACGGCAGATCGTCTGCAGAACCTTCTGCTGCGGGTTCCTGAGCTGGCGGGAACGGAGCTGTGGCACCATCAGCCGGCGGGAACGGCGTGGCCTGAGGCATGCCGGGAGCTGCCATTGATGCGCCTGGCATCGGCTGACCAGCTACGGGCTGCTGACCACGAATGACATTGTAAGCGCGGATGTCGTTGAACCAGCGTCCATTGAACTCATGGGCATCGATGTCGAACTGAACGGTCAGATCCTCACCCTGCTGGATGTTGAACTGCTTGATACGATCCTCTCCGAAGATGCGGAAAAGACATTTACGGGGATACTGTCCGGGCACTTCGATAACGTAGTCCTGAGACATCCAATTGTTTCCTGTACGAGCCGAAACACCACTTTGAGCGGGCAACACGGCGATAATTCTTCCTGTTAATTCCATTGCTAAATTTGTTTTTATTTGTTGATTTTCTTGTTTTCAGCGGGCGAAATTACTAAAAATAGTTTGAATTAGGAAAATTTCTCGCCTTTTTTTTGCGGATTACAACGTTTTTTTGTAATTTTGTCCCAATTATTAAAAAGGTAACAAATAACAAGAAAACTATAACAGCTATGAGATTTACAGTATCAAGCAGCGCATTGAGTGGAAAACTCTCTGCCCTCTCAAGAGTGATTAACAGTAAGAACGCCTTGCCCATACTTGGCGATTTCGTGTTTGAGATCAAAGACAACGTGCTTTATCTGACGGCCTCAGACTCGGAAAACATGATGAAGACGCAGTTGGATCTGACGGAGAGCGACGGCTACTGCCGCTTCGCCATCGGCAACCACGACCTGCTGGAAGCCGTGAAAGGCTTCTCGGAGCAGCCCATCACGTTCGACGTCGACCAGGAGAAGAACATCGTGACTATCTCGTATCAGAACGGTCTGTTCCGCCTGCCCATCGAGAATGCCGATGAGTTCCCGATGGCCCAGCCCGTCAGCGACTTCGCCACATCGATTGCCATGCCCAACCTCATACTTGCTGAGAACATCAACCGCTCCGTCTTCGCTACGGCACAGGACGAGTTGCGCCCCGTGATGAACGGTATATACTTCGACCTGACGGCCGACGGACTGGCTGTGGTGGCCAGCGACGGTCATAAGCTGGTGCGCAACAAGGTGTTTACCATCAAGAGCGAGCAGCCTGCAGCCTTCATCCTGCCGAAGAAACCTGCCAACCTGCTGCGTAACCTGCTGGGCAAGGACGGTGGCGACGTCATCATCCGCTTCGACGAGCGCAATGCTGAGATCAACTACGGCGACGGCATCCTCCAGTGCCGACTCATCGAGGGCCGCTATCCCAACTATAACAGCGTCATCCCGCAGAACAACCCCAACGAACTGCGTGTGGACCGTCTCGGACTGCTGGCCGCCCTGCGCCGTGTGCAGCCCTTCGCCAACGACTCGAGCAACCTGATCCGCTTCCACGTGGAGGGCTCTACCCTGCAGTTGGATGCCGAGGACTACGACTTCTCGAAGACCGCTACAGAGCGTATGACATGCGAATACAACGGTCAGCCGATGTCGATCGGTTTTAAGGGCTCGTCGTTCATCGAGGTGCTGAGCAATTTTGACTGTCAGGAGGTGACCATCCTGTTGGCTGACCCCAGCCGTGCCGGACTGGTACTGCCCTCAGAACAGCCTGAGAATCAGGACGTGCTGATGCTGATGATGCCAATGCTGATCAATGATTAATTTACATTGAACATTGAGCTTTGAACTTTATGATTACTTTAAAAGGCAACATGGAGGGAAAAGTCATATCACAAAGTTCAATGTTCAAAGTTTAAAGTTCAAAGTGAAGTGAAATGAAATTAAATCTTCAAAAGCCACTCGTCATCTTCGACCTGGAGACGACGGGTTTGGATTTGGTCAAAGACCGTGTAATACAGATATCATATATTAAGGTGTATCCCGACGGCCGCGAGGAGCGTGGCGACCATCTCATCAACCCTGAGAAACCCATCGAGCCCATCATTACACAGCTGACGGGCATCTCTGACGAAGACGTGAAGGACAAGCCGACTTTCAAGCTGCTGGCTAAGGAACTGGCAGAGAAGTTTGCTGGTTCGGACTTCGCGGGCTTCAACTCGAACAATTTCGATATCCCCCTACTCGCCGAGGAATTCCTGCGTGCCGGAATCGACTTCGACTTCTCCAAGTGCCGCATGATTGACGCCTGCACCATCTTCCGCAAGATGGAGCGCCGAAACCTCGCCGCCGCCTATAAGTTCTACTGCGGACGCAAGATGGAGGAAGACTTCGAGGCTCACCGTGCCGACCAGGATACAGAGGCCACCTACCGCGTGCTGATGGGACAGCTCGACAAGTATGCCCCTGGTGCCAACGAGGATCCCGAGAAGGTGCTGGAGAACGATATGGATCAGTTGAACGAGTTCTCGAAGCAGAACAAAAACGTGGACTTCGCAGGCCGCATCGTCTGGGCAGAGCAGAAGGACGCCAAGGGCAATCCCCTACTCGACTCCGACGGCAAGCCCAAGATGATCGAGGTGTTCAACTTCGGCAAGCACAAGGGCCTCCCCGTGGCCGATGTGCTGCATATCGATCCGGGCTACTACAGCTGGATCCTGTCAGGCGACTTCACCTATAACACGAAGCAGGTGCTGACACGCATCCGTCTCCGCGAGGCAAAACTGAATGGATAAGGCGCATTCGCTAAATGATGAATGATGAATGATAAATGAAAAATGATAAATATGGAGACGCATTTGAGGTTTAAAAGAATGGTACGTCACAGAAGAAGTTTCCTGCTGGTGGCTTTATCATTCATCATTTGTCATTTATCATTTAGCCCGGTAAGGGCGCAGGAGCTCCAGGCACGTATCAACATCAACCACAGTAAGATACAGGGTACGGACGTCAGCGTCTTTGAGAATCTGCAGCAGACGCTCGAACAGTTCGTCAACGAGCGCCAGTGGACCGACCTGCAATTCCAGAAGAACGAGCGCATCACGTGCAACTTCAACATCACGGTGGATAAGTACGTCAAGGAAGACAATCGTTTCGAGTGTACCGCCCTCATCCAGGCAAACCGTCCGGTCTATAACTCCGCCTACACCTCCACCTTATATAATAATAAGGACGAGAACTTCCAATTCAACTTCGTGCAGTTCGACCAGCTGAACTACAACGACGAGACAATCGACAATCAGCTGACGGCGCTCTTTGCTTACTACGCCTACCTGATTATCGGCCTCGACCTCGACAGCTTTGCACCCATGGGTGGTACAGACATTCTGCAGAAGTGCATGTATCTCGTGAACAATGCCCAAGACCTGGGCTTCCCTGGCTGGAAGTCGTTTGAGGACAGCCGTAACCGGTTTGCCATCATCAACGACTATATCGACGAGGCGATGCGCCCCTTCCGTCAGTTGCAGTACGACTACTACCGCAAGGGCCTCGACGAGATGGCCAACAATGCGGAGCGCGGCCGTACGGAGATCTCGAACGCCCTCGACGGTCTGAAGACCGCCCACGAGAACAAGCCTCTGAGCCTCTTGCCGCAGATATGGACCGACTATAAGAAAGACGAGCTCAAGAGCATCTATCATGGCAAGGGTACCCAGAAGGAGAAGGAACGCATCTACGATATGCTGATGGCGATCAATGCCTCGCAGAGCAACACCTGGGACGAGATTAAAAAGTGACTTTGAACTTTGAGCTTTGAACATTGAACTTTATGAATACATAAATGCTTAAAAGTCTATATATCAAGAACTTTACGCTGATTGATGAACTGGATATTGAACTATATCCAGGCTTCTCTGTCATCACGGGAGAGACGGGTGCCGGTAAGAGTATCATCCTCGGCGCCATCGCCCTGCTGTTAGGTCAGAGGGCCGACTCGAAGTCCATCAAGCAGGGAGCCGACAAGTGCGTCATCGAGGCACACTTCGACCTGAAGCGCTACGATTTGGATGCCTTCTTCAGCGACAACGACATCGAGAACGACGCCGAAGACTGTATCGTCCGTCGTGAACTGCTGGCATCGGGCAAGAGCCGTGCCTTCATCAACGACACCCCCGTGCAGCTCTCGATGCTCAAGGAACTGGGTGAACGCCTCGTCGATGTCCACTCACAGCATCAGAATCTGCTGCTCAACAAGCAGGACTTCCAGTTGGGTGTGGTTGACATCTTTGCCGACGACGCCACGCAGCTCGCTCAATACCAGCAGACCTACAAGGAATACCACCAGGTGAAGCAACAGCTCGACGACCTCCGTGAGAGCATCGAGCGCAACCGTCAGAACGCAGACTTCCTGCGGTTCCAATGTGACGAACTGACGCAGGCCCATCTGGTGGAGGGCGAACAGGAAGAACTCGAGCAGCAGAGCGACACGATGAGCCACTCCGAAGATATCAAGAGTGCGCTCTACGAAGCCGACAACGCCCTGACGGCCGAACAGACAGGCGTCGTACCGGCCCTGCGCTCGACGCTCTACGAACTGCGGAAGATCGGCGAGGTCTATCCTGCCGCCGCAGAACTCGGACAGCGCGTAGACAGCTGTTACATCGAGCTGAAGGACATCGCCCAAGAGGTGAGTAGCCATCTGGAGCGCATCGACTTCGACCCAGCAGAGATGGATGCCGTCAACAGCCGCCTCGACAAAATCTACGACCTCGAAAAGAAATACCACGTCGAGACCGTCGAGGAACTCATCGCCAAGCGCGAAGAACTAAGCGAGCAGCTGAACAATATCGACAACAGCGACGAAGCCCTCTCCGCCCTGGAGCAACAACTCACGAAGCTGCAAGCTCAAGCGGGGAAAGAGGCCGACGCCCTCACCAAGCTCCGCATCAAGGCCGCCAAGCAGATCGAGGCCGAGATGCAGACCAAACTCGTGCCACTGGGTATGCCCAACGTCCGATTCTCCGTCGAGATCGCCCGCGAGACGTTAGGTCTCAGCGGACAGGACAAAGTGGCCTTCATGTTCAGCGCAAACACGTCTACCCCACTCCAGCCCATCTCTCAAGTGGCTTCTGGCGGTGAGATAGCCCGTGTGATGCTCTCGCTGAAGGCGATGATCAGCGGCGCAGTCAAGCTGCCAACCATCATCTTCGACGAGATCGACACGGGTGTCAGTGGCAAGATGGCCGAGAAGATGGCCGAGATGATGCAGGAGATGGGCGACCACGGCCGTCAAGTCATCAGCATCACCCACCTGCCACAGATCGCTGCCCTCGGCACCACGCACTATAAGGTGGAGAAGTCTGAGACCGCCCAGGGCACCGTCAGCAGCATGCACCAGCTCTCTCCCGACGAGCGCATCCATGAGATTGCCCAGATGCTCAGTGGCAGTGACATCAGCGCCGCCGCCATCGCTAACGCCAAACAGCTGTTGCGCCTGACTTAATGTCCCGTCAATATTTATTATCAAGAATTAGAGAATTAAAGAATTATAATATGAGAGAATCATCTAAATATGTATTGCGGGTGATGGCGCTGACCATCGTTCATTTTTCATTATCCATTAGCGTAGCTCAGGCCCAGCCGTCGTGGGTCAAGAAAGCTACGAAGTCCGTCTTCACCCTGAAGACCTTCGCAGCCGACGGCTCGCTCATCGCCAGCAGCAACGGCTTCTTCACTGGTCAGAACGGTGAAGCCGTCAGTAGTTTCTCACCCTTCAAGGGTGCCTCGAGAGCCATTGTCATCGACGCTCAGGGCAAGGAGACCGCCGTCGAGAGCATCCTCGGCGCCAACGATATCTACGATGTCGCTCGTTTCCGCGTTGCCAGCAGCAAGACACAGCCACTGCCTCTCTGCACCACCACGATGCCCGAAGGCAGCACCGTCTGGTTACTGCCCTACCACGAGACCAAGCAGCTCTTGAGCGGTCCCATCCGCAAGGCAGAGAAGTTTATGGGCAACTACGACTACTATACCGTCGCCATCGCCTCTCCCCAACACGTGGAGAACTGTCCGCTGCTCAATGAGGCCGGCGAGGTGATCGGACTCGTCCAGCCCTCTGCCGTCGCCAACGACTCGCTCAGCTACGCTATCAGCGTCATCTTCGCCGACTCTCTGCGCATGAACGGTTTCAGCATCAGCGAGCCCGTCTTCAAGCAGACGCAGATCAAGAAGGCCCTGCCCTCAGACATCAAGGAGGCCAACGTCGCCCTCTTCCTCGCCAGTTCGAAGAACGACTCGCTGGCCTACGCCGAACTTGTCGACGATATGATCAGCCAGTTTCCTGCTGCCCCAGACGGCTACACCTACAAGGCCCAACTGGCTGCCAGCAGCGGCGACTTCGCCTCTGCCGACCATTACATGAGCGAGGCCATCCGCGTCTCTGATCCCAAAGACGAGGCCCACTACAACTTCGCCCGTCTCATCTACGACAAGCAGATTTACCAGCCCGACGGTTACGAGTCATGGACGTTCGACAAGGGTCTCGCCGAGGTACGCGAGGCCATCGCCATCAGTCCCGTGCCATCCTACCGTCAGTTAGAGGCCGACATCCTTTTCGCCCAAAAGCAGTACGGCGAGGCCTACGACATCTACATACAGCTCACTCAGTCGGCGATGCGTAACGCCGAGCTCTTCTACAGCGCCGCCAAGTGCAAGGCCCTGCAGCGCGACACCACCGCCATGCTCTCACTCCTCGACAGCTGTGTCAACACCTTCTCTAAGCCCTACTTCAAGGAGGCTGCCCCCTACCTTTGGGAGCGCGCCGAGGCCCGCCGCGCCGCTGGCAGATACCGTGATGCCGTAGCCGATATGAACGAGTACGAGAAACTGATGAGCGCCGAGGTCAACGAGACATTCTACTACATCCGCCATCAGACGCACATCCAGGCCCGCCTCTACCAGCAGGCCCTCAACGACATCAATCGCGCCATTCAGATGAATCCCAAGGAGACGCTCTACTACGCTGAGAAAGCCTCCCTCGAAGTACGTGTCGGACTCTACGACGAGGCCATCGCCACCTCTAAGGAATGCATCGCCGTCGATCCTAACGCCAGCGACGGCTACCTCTTCCTCGGCCTCGCCCAGTGCCTCAAGAACAATAAGAAGGAGGGCATCGAAAACCTCCGCAAAGCCAAGGAACTTGGCGATCCGCAGGCCGATACCCTGATCGAGAAATACAGCAAATAAGCTTAATAATTAGGGAGATGCAGCTGCATCTCCTTAATTATTTTAGGACTTCGTGTATTTGATGGCGAGCATCGTGAGGTCGTCGCTCTGCTCGGTGTCGCCGACGAACTCGTGTACGGCATCAGTCATTGCGCTGATTAACGTTTCGGGCGAGGCGCCCTGCTGAGTCTGGGCGGCGAGGATGGCCGTCATGCGATCTTCTCCGAACTGGTCGTGGGTAGCGTTTTCGGCCTCGGTGAGTCCGTCGGTATAGAGGAAGATAGTGGAGCCAGGCTCCATCACCGTTTCCTGCTCAACGAACTCCCAGTCTGGAAAGGCGCCTACGGGCAGGTTCGGCTCGACGGTGAGGCTTTCGCTCTGGATGTAAGGCGCATTATGGCCACCGTTGCAGTAAGACAGTCGACCGTTAGCGAGGTTGAGCTCGCCGACGAAGAGGGTGACAAACATATTGTTGTCGTTACCCTCGCTGATGTTGGCGTTCATGGTCTCGACGATGTGCGCGGGCTTGTCGGTGTGGGCGGCGACGTTGCGGAAGAGCGTCCGACAGACGGCCATGACAAGGGCAGCGGGAACACCCTTGCCCGAGACGTCGCCAACGCAGAAGAAGAGCTTCTCGTCGCGGATGAAGAAGTCGAAGAGGTCGCCCCCTACCCCTTTGGCGGGCGTGAGCGAGCCGTAGAGCTCGATGTCCTTGCGGTTGGGGAAGGCTGGGAACGTCTTGGGGAGCATCGACATCTGGATGCTGTAGGCCACGTTGAGCTCGCTCTCGATCGAGGCCTTTGCGGCAGTCGATGCCTTAAGCTCGTCGACGTAGCGCGCAAGCGAGTGTTGCATAGTGTCGAACGAGTCGCGCAGCTGTGAGATCTCATCGTTATGCTTGAATGTGGGCAGGGCGGTGTCGAAGTTTCCCTTAGCCACTTCCTGCGCCGTGTCGGAAAGGATGCCTAACGGTTTGGTGGAGCGGCGGATGCTGTAGTGCATGAAGATGAAGATGATGATGCCGACGACGCCCATGAAAAACAGGATGACGATGGCCAGCACCTTACCCCAGATAAACACTATGTTGTAATGCTGGAACACGACCAGCTTCCAGTCTGTATGGGCGATCGGCTTCGTAATAATATAATAAGGTGTACCCTTCTGGTCCATCATATCGAACTCGGACATGACCATCTTTTGCTCCCCTTCGAGTATCGTGAGGTCTATGGAGTCCGTGCCGGCAATACACTTGCCCTGACTGTCGATGACCTGGATGGAAAATCCTATCTCGCTTTCGTCATCATCGTCTGTTTGGGAATCATGGTGGGGGGTCTCATAGAATTCCTTCCAGATGTTTTCCTCCATTTCATCGAGGGAATGATGGAGCCAGCTCATGTTCAGGTCGATACCATAGACGCCCACCTTTCGGCCCTGACGGTCGAAGACGGGGCGCACATAGCTGCAGTAGATGCTACTGTCGACGGAGTCGTCGAAGTAGGGATCAGTGATATAGCCGAGGGAGTCCCTGTCGAGGGCCATTCCTTTCTGATACCATACGCCGTTGAAATAGTCGTGGTGCTCGGAGCCGAGCTGCACCAGTTCGATGCGGGCGCTGTCGGTAAAGTGGGCGTACTATCACCGCCGCATTGTTCCTCGACGCCACTTCGACAGCCCTGTGCATCGAATCAAACTTGCCGTTAAGGCCATCGATGACATATGAGGCACGCATGTCGCCGATCATCATCGAGATAATGAAGACAAAGCCGAGAATGGCGGCGATGATGAGCACATTGATGAAGCAGACGATAAGGATGACGCGCCAGGTGATGCGGCGCGAGAGCTTGCACTGCCTTTTCTTGAAGATGTTCATAACTGATAGCGCATATTAGAATGGCAAGGGGCCGTTGTCGATCGGAGGGATGGCACCGTTGTCCTCGCCGTTGATCTTGGAGCCGCGGATCTCGCCGCCGAAGTCATCCATCGGCGCGCGGTTGCCGAGGTTGCGGTCTTCGGGATTCTCGAAGCGGGTGTACTCGCCGCGGAAGGTGAGCAGCACGTCACCCGTAGCGCCCTTACGGTGCTTGGCGATGATGATCTGGGCCATGCCGCGCAGGTCGTGGCCAGCTTCGTCCTGATAGATGTGGTAGTATTCCGGGCGGTGTACGAAGATGACCATATCGGCATCCTGCTCGATGGCACCCGACTCACGCAGGTCGGAGAGCTGGGGACGCTTGCCGTCGAGACCTTCGCGGCTCTCCACACCACGGTTCAGCTGACTGAGGGCGAGGATGGGGATGTCGAGTTCCTTGGCCAGGCCCTTGAGCGAACGTGAAATGGTGGACACCTCTTCCTGACGCGAGGAGAAGCGCATGCCGTTGGCGTTCATGAGCTGCAGATAGTCGATCATGATGAGCTTGACGCCATGTTCGCGCACCAATCGGCGGGCCTTGGTACGCAGTTCGAAAACAGAGAGACCAGGCGTATCGTCGACATAGAGCGGGGCACCGAGGAGGTTGTTGATGTGCTTGTCGAGACGGTCCCACTCGTCGCGCTGCAGCTGGCCGTTGAGGATCTTCGAGCCCTGGATCTCGCAGACGTTGGAGATGAGGCGGTTGACGAGTTGGACGTTCGACATTTCCAGCGAGAAGAACGCCATCGGCACGTGGGAGTCGGCAGCAATGTTCTTAGCCATCGAGAGGGCGAAAGAGGTCTTACCCATGGCAGGGCGCCCAGCGATGATGACAAGGTCGGAGTTCTGCCAACCGCTGGTCATGTCGTCGAGCTTGTAGTAGCCCGTGGAGATACCCGTGAGTCCGTCTGTGTTGGCAGCGGCGGCCTGGATGACCTTCAAAGCCTGGTCGATAACAGGGTTGATCTGGGTGTAGTCCTTCTTCATGTTGCGCTGGGAGAGTTCGAAGAGCGAACCCTCGGCCTCCTGCATGAGTTCCTCTACATCGACGGTCTCGTCGAAGGCCTTGGTCTGGATGACGCTCGAGAAGGAGATGAGCTGTCGGGCCAGGGACTTCTGGGCGATGATCTGGGCGTGGTACTCGATGTTGGCCGACGAGGCGACCTTGGAACTGAGTTCGGCGACGTAGCCTGGACCACCGACTTCCTCAAGATTGCCGGATTTGGCTAACTGTTCGGTGACGGTGAGCACATCGACGGGGCGCTCGTCCATATTGAGGTCGCGGATGGCCGTGTAGATCATCTGGTGACGGGGATCGTAGAAGCTCTCGGGATGGAGGAGCTCACAGACGACGGCGTAGGCGTCTTTGTCGATCATCAGGGCACCAAGGACGGCATTTTCTACTTCGAGTGCCTGTGGCGGGAGATGGCCGTAGGTAGTGTCCAAAGGCATCTGGCGACGGGGTCTCTTGCGATTATTATTCTCTTGTTCTGCCATATCTTATTTATCAGTTATTATTCAAATTTATCATTTAGCGAAGTGTTTTCACTCTTCAGCGTCGGTAGGGAGATGTGGTAGCGGACGGCGAGGAAACGGATGAGGCAGGTGACGCAGAAACTGACGACGGCACTTAGTTCCGTTGAGAGACCCAGCGCTGCCAGCGCCCAATAGGCAAGTCCGCCCAGCACACAGGCGATGGCGTAGATCTCCTTGTGGAAGATGACAGGCTCGTTGTTGAGCAGCACATCGCGGATGACACCGCCTGCGGAGCCCGTGATGCAACCCATGATGATCGCCACCCAAAACGGCTGTCCCATAGCAAGGCTCTTCTGGATGCCGGCGATAGTGAAGAGTGCCAGACCGAAGGTGTCGAAGACGAACCAGGCGTTTTTCAAAGGTTCCATCCACTTGCCGAAGAAGACGACGGTGAGCAATGCTACGCCCGTACATATTAAATATATAGGTGTGGTCATCCAGAAAGGGGTCGTGCCGAGCATCACGTCGCGGATGGTTCCACCGCCGATGGCCACTGCCACGCCACAGACATACCCACCAAACCAGTCGAAGTGCTTGGCGGCGGCGTGACGAATGCCTGAGATGGCAAAGGCAAACGTACCCAGGAGTTCTATAATATAGATGATCACTACTAATGATTTTTATAAGACAACGAATTAAACGAATTTCACGAATTATTTTTCGAAGCGGGAGCCCCAGTAGTTGAGCATGCGTTGGTACATCTTTTCCTCGGTGGGGTTGTGCTGACCGTGCCAGAGACGTTCGTTGACGAGGGCATCTGGCAGATACTGCTGGGGAGTGAAATGACCAGGATAGTCATGCGGATACAGGTAGCCGTCGTGATAGCCCAAGTCTTTCATCAACTGCGTGGGAGCATTGCGGATGGGCAGCGGAACAGGCTGGTTTCCAGTGCGACGAACGAGATCGAGGGCGGCATCGACACCCAGATAGGCACTGTTGCTCTTGGGTGAGGTGGCCAGATAGACCGTTGCCTCGGCCAAGGGAATGCGCCCCTCGGGCCATCCGATCTTCATCACGGCATCGAAGGCAGCGTTGGCGAGCAGCAGGGCGTTGGGATTGGCTAGGCCGATGTCCTCGGCAGCACTGATGACGAGTCGGCGGGCGATGAACTGTGGGTCTTCCCCACCCTCGATCATACGTGCAAGCCAGTAGAGAGCAGCGTCAGGGTCAGAACCGCGGATACTCTTGATGAAGGCTGAGATGATATCGTAGTGCATTTCGCCCTCTTTGTCGTAGGCCAAAGGATTCTGCTGGAGGCGCTGGACAACGAGAGCGTCAGTAATGATAACTTCATCTGAAGATTCAGATTCGACAACCAACTCCAAGATATTCAGCAACTTACGAGCATCGCCTCCGCTGTATCTCAGCAGTGCGCTCGTCTCTTGTAACTGGATGTTTCGCTCCTTCAGGATGACATCGGTATGGATGGCACGGTCGAGCAAAAGCAGCAAATCGTCCTTCTCCAAAGATTTCAGGACATACAACTGGCAGCGGGACAGCAACGGACGGATGACCTCGAAGGAGGGGTTCTCCGTTGTGGCGCCGATGAGCGTGACGATGCCCTTCTCCACAGCACCCAGCAGGGAGTCTTGCTGCGATTTGGAGAAGCGGTGGATCTCGTCGATGAAGAGGATTGGCGATGCCTCGTTGAAGAAACGGCCTTTCTGCGCCTTCTCTATGACGTCGCGGACATCCTTGACACCACTCGTGACAGCCGAGAGGGTATAAAAGGGTGTCTCCAGCCGGTTGGCGATGATCTGGGCCATGGTGGTCTTACCCACGCCCGGGGGACCCCAGAGGATAAAAGAAGAGATGCGCCCTGCCTCAATCATCTTCCGCAGGACGGCCCCCTCGCCCACCAAATGTTGTTGTCCGATATAGTCGTCCAAAGTGCGAGGACGGAGTCGTTCAGCCAGTGGTTGTGCCATATTTTGCCTGCAAAGTTACTTTAAAATGTGAAAATCACAAAAAATATCATCAAAAAACTTGCTAATAAAAAATAAAGTATATACATTTGCAGAAAAAAACAAGAATATATATGGCAAGAACAAAGCAACAACAGCCGGAAAGTAATCCGTCACTGTCGATTAAGGCAGTCACAAAAAGTAGTGTTTGGGACATCCAGGAGAACGATGTGATCCGTATGTGGGAGGCAGCCAGTAAGGATGCCGAAGTGAAGGAGAATGTGAACCATTATCTGGACATCTTCAAGAGTGCCTTCTTCATCGAGGATATCAAAGAGGACGTGATGCTCGTGAAGAAGAGTTACGAGAAGCGCGGTTACAAAGTGGCCCAGATCAAATTTGACGAGAATATGAATTTCGCGTGGGCCATCAAGAAGAGGCCGATCATGCGTGTGACCGACCTGACGTATGAGAACATCCGCCACATCTCTGCCGCCAAGCTGATAGAGGTGCTCGATCGTAACTTCGGTGGTGGCTGGGACTCGCTGTCACAGTCGATCCAAGACATCATCCTTAGCGGCTTCGACATCTCCACTACTACCCTTCCCAAGGACCGTCTGCACAAGAAGGGCGGTATGTATGAGAAGAAGGTGGAAGACGGCTTCGAGGTGCTCGAGGTGGAGAAAGGCGGATGGGTGGAAGCCATCTTCGCCAAGTTGAAGCCTGAGCAGGAGAAGATCCGTATGAAGTTCTCTGACGACGATGAGGAGGAAAGAGAAGGCGAGGAGAATGAGGAAGATGAAGACTACGAGGTGCAGGATGACTACAGTTCGCACGACGAGGAGGACGAGGAGGTGACCGATCCTGATGACGATGAGATCACTGAGGACAACTACTCGACGATGATGGATCTGGGCGGCGAAGACCCCGATGACGAGGCAGCCAACCTCCTTGAATTTGTAGATGAATAATCAATCATTAATAAACATCAAAAACCTAGATTAAATGAACATTCCAGAAGTATTTTGGCTCGTGCCGATCGCATCGGTGGTAGCATTGGGAATGGCGTATTTCTTCTTCACTCAGCTGATGAAAGCTGACGAGGGTACGCCGCGTATGAAAGAAATTGCACTCTATGTGCGCAAAGGTGCTATGGCTTACCTGAAGCAGCAGTACAAGGTGGTTTGTATTGTCTTTGTGGTGCTCTGTGCACTCTTTGCATTCATGGCCTATGGCCTGAATGTACAGAACCCCTGGGTGCCCTTCGCATTCCTCACTGGTGGTTTCTTCTCCGGATTGGCAGGCTTCTTCGGCATGAAGACCGCCACCTATGCTTCTGCCCGTACGGCCAATGCAGCCCGTCAGAGTATGGACGCCGGACTGAAAATCGCCTTCCGCTCAGGTGCTGTGATGGGTCTGACGGTTGTCGGACTGGGACTACTTGACATCGCAATATGGTTCCTGGTGCTCAGTTATTTCTATCAGGGCGACCAGATGGCCCTCATCACCATTACCACTACGATGCTGACCTTCGGTATGGGTGCCTCGACACAGGCCCTGTTTGCCCGTGTAGGTGGTGGTATCTATACAAAGGCTGCCGACGTAGGTGCTGATATCGTGGGTAAGGTTGAGGCTGACATCCCTGAGGATGATCCTCGTAATCCTGCTACGATTGCTGATAACGTGGGTGACAACGTAGGTGACGTAGCTGGTATGGGTGCCGACCTCTATGAAAGCTACTGCGGTTCGATTCTCTCTACGGCTGCACTGGGTGCTGCTGCCTTTGGCGTAGCAGGCCTTGAGATTCAGCTGAAGGCCGTCATCGCCCCAATGTTGATTGCCTCTGTGGGCGTGTTCCTCTCACTGTTGGGAATCTTCCTGGTTCGTACCAAGGAAGGTGCTACGATGAGGGATCTGCTGCGTTCGCTCGCTTTGGGAACGAATGTCAGTGCTGTACTCATTGCTATTGCCACCTTCGCCATTCTCTACCTCTTAGGTATCGAGAACTGGCTGGGACTCTCATTCTCTGTTATTGCTGGTCTGGCTGCCGGTGTGATCATCGGACAGGCTACCGAATACTACACCTCTCACTCCTACAAGCCGACGCAGAAAATCTCTGAGGCAGGACAGACTGGTGCCGCTACGGTGATTATCAAGGGTATTGGTACGGGTATGATCTCTACATGCATCCCCGTGATTACCATCGGTGTGGCCATCATGCTGAGTTATCTCTGTGCCAACGGCTTCGACCTCTCGATGTCGTCAACCTCACTGGCTCACGGTCTCTATGGTATCGGTATTGCTGCCGTTGGTATGCTCTCAACGCTGGGTATCACACTGGCCACTGACGCCTACGGACCTATCGCCGATAATGCCGGTGGTAATGCCGAGATGTGTGGTCTGGGTGAAGAGGTCCGTCATCGTACGGATGCCCTCGATGCCCTGGGCAACACCACAGCTGCCACAGGTAAGGGCTTCGCTATTGGTTCTGCTGCCCTCACAGCCCTCGCCCTGCTCGCCTCATATATCGAGGAGATCAAGATTGCGATGGTACGTGCCGGACAAACGCTGAACAATGTGGCTGGTGAGGTCATCTCTGCTTCAGATGCCACCATCCCCGACTTTATGAACTTCTACCAGATCAACCTGATGAACCCTCGCGTCATCGTTGGTGCATTCATCGGTGCAATGGCTGCCTTCCTCTTCTGTGGTATGACGATGGAAGCTGTGGGTCGTGCTGCTGAGAAGATGGTTCAGGAGGTGCGTCGTCAGTTCCGTGAGATTGCCGGTATCCTGGAGGGAACAGGTACACCTGACTATGGCCGTTGTGTGGAGATCTCCACCCGTGCAGCTCAGCACGAGATGGTGGTGCCTTCCATCCTCGCCATTATTATTCCTATCGTCGTGGGTTGTGTACTCGGTGTGGCTGGTGTCCTTGGCCTGCTCGTTGGCGGTCTGGCCGGTGGCTTCACGTTGGCTGTGTTTATGGCCAATGCCGGAGGTGCCTGGGACAATGCCAAGAAGAACATCGAGGAAGGCAACTTCGGTGGCAAGGGCTCGTTTGCCCATAAGGCCTGTATCGTCGGTGACACCGTTGGTGACCCGTTCAAGGACACTTCTGGTCCCTCGCTGAACATCCTGATCAAGCTGATGTCGATGGTGTCCATCGTGATGGCTGGTCTGACGGTTGCATTTTCATAATTAAAATATGTATAAGAGAAAAATGAGATTATTAGTATCAACGGTTATCGCAGTCTTGTGCTGCGGTAACCTTCATGCTCAGGCAGTACCTGATGCTGGAAGCTTCCTTCCTGGACCTCCTGTGGAAACAACCGTAGAGTATATCAAGGACTATCTCCAGTATGCCTGGGGTAAGACCATGAGAGGCACGGAGATAGGAGAGCAGGCAAGGAACGACTTCAACGCCAATGCCACTTACTATCTGGATGCTTTCTCACAGGCCATCGACGTTTCACTGAACGCTGCAGAAACACCCTACATCGCAGAACTCTTTGAGTACTGCATGGAATATGGCAACAGGAGCATTCAACAGGCTAAGGCCTCGTTTGCATTCTTCAGACGGCCTTATGTGCGTTTTGCGGAGGTGTCGCTCATACCTGAAATGGAGGATGAATACGCCAATGAGAGCTCCTTCCCTTCCCGCGAGTCGCTGATGGGATGGATGTATGCCTTGCTGCTCTCTGAGATCTGTCCGGAGAGGCAAGACGACATTCTGAACCTCGGCTATCGTTTCGGCGATGCTTCGATTGCGACGGGTTATCACTGGGATAGCGACGTGCAGGCTGGTCGTCTGTTGGCCAGCGCCCTGATTGTTCGTCTGCACGACCACACGGGTGTCAATGCGATGATCAACTCTGCCAAGGCTGAATACGCCAAGGTATCTGGTACGACCTATGTCAGCCCGTCATTGACGGAAGACACCCACCAGTATTTCAGCAACGACCAGTTGCCGGATGCCGTCAACTATCTGCCGGCTCCTCCTGACACGGTCTCTGCCCTGGGAACCACTGATATGAGTAAGTTCATTGAAGGTAAGGCTATCCGTCCGACAGATGAGGGTCAGATTGCCATCAACGATGTGAACAACGAACTGGATTATTTCCTTCAGATATACTCTAATCCTTTTGGAAGGACGCTCTCTGCAACGGCAACGCCAGAGGTTTATAAACTTTGTGAAGCGATGTATCTTCTTGGCGACGGTGCCACTAGCAGTTGTAAGAACTACTACCATCGTTCACGTCCTTACAAGCAATTGAACGAGGCTACGGCCTATCCGCCAGCTGAGAACATTGAGAAGAATACGGGTTCATATCCTTCTGGCGATGCTTCTACGGGTTGGATGTATGCTTTGGTGCTGTCTGAACTTAATCCTGATGCAGAGGAGGCCCTGTTGGCCCGTGCATATACATATGGTCAGGGGCGCGTCATCACAGGCTATCATTGGCAGACAGATGTTGAGGCTGGTCGTCTTGTCGGCGCAGCCGTCTATGCCCGTCTGCACAACAGCGATGAGTTCCTGAAGCAGTTTGAGCGTGCAAAGAAAGAACTCGACGGTACGTTGGGTGTGCGTTCCATCTCTGCCGATGTGAAGGATGCCGACACCTATACCCTTGGAGGAGTCAAGGTGTCAGAACCGGCTCAGAAAGGTGTGTATATCCAAGGTGATAAGAAAGTGATACGCTGATGAGAACAGCACTACTGACTATTATTCTATTCTGGCTCTGTGGCATCATTCCTGCGCAGAGCCAGGATTTTTCTGCAGGCTTCTCTATTCATGAGATTCCTGACAGTGTCTGGCAGAAAATGCAGGGTAAGACGTATCAGCCCAATGATATCATCCATCGCAGCGACCTGCGTTATCTGAAACTGATGCATTGGGACTACGACGGCAAGACACACTATGGCGAGATGGTTTGTAATCGGATCATCGCCCAGAAACTGATCCGAATCTTTATGGAACTATATCGCCAGCACTACCCTATCCAAAAGATTCGCCTGGCTGATGAATATGATGCTGATGATGAGAAGCAGATGCGAGACAACAACACCAGTTGTTTCTGCTTTCGTACAGTCTCAGGTCGTCAGCATCTCTCTTATCATGCCAGAGGCCTCGCCGTTGACATCAACACGCTGTATAATCCTTATATCAGAACAGGCAAGGACGGAAAACAAATAGTAGAGCCTGCCACAGGCAAGCCCTACTGTGATCGTTCAAAAGACTTCCGATATAAGATCACTAAAGGTGATCTCTGCTATCAGTTATTCATCAAGAACGGTTTCATTTGGGGTGGCTCCTGGCGCACTATGAAGGACTACCAGCATTTTGAGTTTCACCCTTAACTGAGTTTATGAATAACCAGTCCGGAGCGCAGTTTCGGTTCAAACCATGTAGCCTTTGGCGGCATGATTTTACCAGAGTCAGCGATATCCATAATCTGTTGCATCGAGACGGGATAGAGTGCCAATGCAGCACGCATCTCGCCACTGTCCACACGACGCTTCAACTCCTTCAGACCACGAAGTCCTCCGACGAAGTCTATCCGCTGAGAAGAACGCAAATCACCGATATTAAGAATCTCATCGAGAATCAGACGGCTGGAGATGTCCACGTCGAGCACACCAATGGGATCATTATTATCGTAAGTGCCTTCCTTCGCCTTCAGACTGTACCAGTGCTCATCCAGATACAGCGAGAACTCATGCAGCTGCTGGGGCTTGTAAATCTCCGTTCCCTTGTCCTCCACGATGAAGTTCACCTGCAGGGCAGCGAGGAACTCCTCTGACGACATGCCGTTCAGATCCTTCACCACACGGTTGTAGTCGAGGATAGTGAGCTGTGAGGCCTGGAAGCACACGGCCATGAAGAAGTTGTACTCCTCTGTACCGTTGTGGTTGGGATTCTGCTTCTGTTTCTCTGCCCCCACAAGGGCAGCAGCGGCACTTCTATGATGTCCGTCGGCGATATAGAGCGAAGGCATCTTGGCAAACTCGTCGGTGATGGTCTGCATGTCGTTGTCGTCGTTGATCACCCAGAATTGATGGCGGAATCCGTCGATGGGAGCGATGAAGTCGTACTCAGGCTCTGTGGCGGCATAGCGCATGATGAGATCATTGAGTACCTGATTGTCAGGATAGGCGAAGAACACGGGCTCGATGTTCGCATTGTTCACACGGACGTGCTTCATGCGGTCTTCCTCCTTGTCACGACGCGTCAGCTCATGCTTCTTGATGCGGCCGGCCATATAGTCGTCGGTATGGGCACAGACCACAAGACCATACTGCGTCTTGCCGTTCATCGTCTGGGCATAAATATAATAATGTTCGCGTGAGTCCTGCACCAACCAGCCCTTGTCCTGGAACTTCTGGAAATTCTCGGCAGCCTTCTCATACACCCGGGGGTCGTACTCCGACGTACCCACGGGGAAGTCGATCTCCGGTTTGATGATGTGATACAGACTCTTTTCGTTGTCGCCGGCCTCTGCCCTCGCCTCTTCTGAGTCGAGTACATCGTAGGGGCGGCTCTCTACCTGCTCCACCAACTCCTTCGGTGGACGGATTCCTTTAAACGGTTTGATGATTGCCATATTTTATTGATGTTTACTATTGATTCTGGAATTGTGGTGCAAAATTACGCAGATTATTTGGAATAACCAAATTTTCTTCTTATATTTGCACCGTGATAATCATTAATCAACTGATATACCCCCAACACATAAAGATGAAAAGGATAACATTTATCGTAGCCAGCCTGCTGATTTGTACGATCTTATTCGCGCAGACTCAGGCCTCACAGGAGGAAATTGCCTTTGCCCAACGCATCTATAAGGCACAGGAACAGGGAGATGAAACAGCATTTCAGGCAGCCCAGAAGGACTATGCTGATTATCTGCTCGGCAAGAAGAACTGGGGGAAATACTATAATCTGTGGGTAAACCAGGTGGTTTTCCACGTCAACAACAAGCATTTCTACCAGGCTTTTACCGAAATCCAGAAGATGACGGATGACATCGAGGAACGTAAACAGACGAAATACCTTTATGTGGCCTATCAGGCCTTAGGTCTCTACTATGTCAACCGCGGAAACTATGAACAGGGAGAGACTTACTTCAAGAAGGCGCTAGAGCTGGTTGATACTGTCAGTAATCAACTGGCAGCAGCCAATCTCCACATATCGCTGGCCCAGGCTCAGAGTTATACTAATCCAGCCGAAGCGATGAAGCAGTTGGATCGTCTGCCCTCATTGGAGGGAAACCCGACGACGGAAAGCGGCGTGTTGGCCTATCGCTGTATCATCGCCTTTGAAATGAACGACCTGAAGGCCTTTAAGAAATACTATGCAAAGTATGACAGCATCAGACAGAACTTCCCAGAACCATTCAATGAGATAAATTATGAGAATGTGATGGTGTATCATCACATGGTGGAGGGGCATACAGACCAAGCGTTGGCATGGTGCGATTCGCTGGATTCTGATATTGAAGCCGCCGAGTTGCGGGCAAAGGTGTATGAGCATGCCCGACTATGGGAAAAAGCCTTCTACGAAATAGAACGTAAAGACAGTTTGAATCGACGTGTGGAGAATGAGGTGCTGGCTGATAACCTTGCTTCGCTGTCGCAAACCATCGATTCTCTTGAGGAGAAGGAAAGAAAGGCCAAAATAATCAGACAGCAATTGATTATCGTAGGTGTACTGGCTACCTTTATTATTTCCCTTCTGATAGGCATTTTGCTCTACCGTCGCAGAAATCACAGACTTCTGAAACAGCAGTACGCCATGGTTAAGGAGGCTCAAGAGCAGACGGCCAATGTTCTCAGCATCCGGAAAGCCTTTGTCAAATCGATGTGGGAGCGTCTGAAGTCGCCTGTTCAACTGCTGATGAATTATGCCAATGTTTTCAATAATCCAGACTTCCGCCTGAAGCTGGAGGAAAGGCCAAAGGCCTATCAGGACATCGTGGACTCTGCCAAACAGATCGGTTCGCTCATCGAGCCTGTCATTGAGTCGATGGCTCATGACAATACTGCCATCAGTGAACAACAGAAGAACGTGTGTCAAGATGCGCTCCGCTCTCCCTTGTCATCGCTCATCGGCATGGCGGAAATCATTGCAGAGGACAAGGATCACCATATCCCGGAAGATGAATATCTGAAGATGCGCGAAGTAGTATCGAATAATGCTTATATGGTGGCGATATCGACTCAGGAACTGCTCTATTTCAGTATAACGGCCGACGGTCAAAAGGTTGAGAAGAAAGACTACGTAGGACTGAATGAGACAGTACAGTCCATCCTTAACAGTTATGATTGGCGCAACCGTGAACTGGAATTCATGTTTTCGTCGGATGTGGACGACGACGTGCATATACACACTTATAGCGAACGTCTGCAGCGACTGTTGATTTGCCTATTGCGCAATTCTGACCAGTTTGCTGTCTATGGCAAGGTGGAGGTCAGTTGTCATGCAGCCGACGACGGCACTTACTCCATATCTGTATCCAACGAGGGTGACAAGATTCCTGACGGATGCGACGAAGAACAGATCTTCATGCCATTCATCAGGGTGACACCAAGCAGTCATGGTCTTAGTATCAGGCTCGCCCTCGCCAGACAACTGGCCTTGTCAATGGATTACAAACTCCATATCGACATGACCTACGATAGAGGAGTACGGATGGTTCTCTCTTTATTTTAACGATGTTTTTCAGCAAAAAACAACCCATCTCTTTGTAGATTCAGAAAAAAGCAGTAACTTTGCAGCCAAAGAAAACGGTAACTCTAATTAATTTAAAACGTATATGAAAAAAAGACTTACTACTTTTATTTGGCTGCTGATGGCATTTGGCATCCAGTCACAGGCACAGGAGTTTGAGACAGCTACTGACGCAGTAAAGAACATGGGTGTTGGTTGGAACCTCGGCAACACGCTTGACGCCAACGGAAAGGGCATCAGCGATGTCGTCCAGTCTGAAACCTACTGGGGGCAACCTGTCACAAAGCCTGAACTGATCACAATGATGAAGGAGGCTGGCTTCGGAGCCATCCGAGTGCCTGTCACCTGGTATGCCCATATTGATGGCGACGGCAATGTGGATGCTGCATGGATGAAGCGTGTGCATGAGGTGGTCGACTATGTCATCAATGCAGGGCTCTACTGTGTGCTTAACGTACATCACGACACTGGTGCACATGATAATGCGTGGGTCATTGCCGACAATGACAACTATGAGAAGACTAAGGCCCGTTACGTGAACCTATGGACACAGATTGCCAATGAGTTCAAGGATTACGACCAGCATCTGCTTTTTGAAGGTTATAACGAGATGCTCGACAAGTACAATTCATGGTGCTTTGCCGGATTCCAGCGCCCTGACGGTTATAATGCTGATGAGGCAGCTTCTGCCTATAAGGGACTGAATGGCTATGCCCAGAGTTTTGTGGATGCCGTGAGAGCTACTGGCGGTAACAACACCCAGCGTAACCTGGTCATCAACACCTACGCAGCGGCTAACGGCAACGGAAATTGGAATGCCCATCTCACAGACGTACTGACAGAGCTCACGACACCCTCCGACGTGACAAAGAATCATTTGGCCTACGAGGTTCACGCCTATCCCACCCTCAATAACGGAAAGAATGAGGTCGACGACATTATCGACAAGGTGAACACCTATCTTCTGCCCAAAGGTCCGGTGATTCTCGGTGAATGGGGAACCAGCAACGTTGATAAGGCTCAGACCGACTATGATCTGGCTCCCAAGACATTCCTGGAATTCTGCAAATACATGGTCCAGAAGGCCAAGGAGAACAACATCGCCACCTTCTATTGGATGGGACTCTCCGACGGTGTCTACCGTTCATATCCTGCCTTCAATCAACCTGCCATCGCAGAAGCCATTACCAAGGCATATCACGGAGATGATTTCGATGGCAAATACCCTACCCATGAAGCCGCAAAAGAAACAGTAGTATTCGAGGGCGAGCAACAGCTTGAATGGGGAGGAGCCATCCAATTTCCCAGCAGCTTCTTCGATGGTCTCAGCGATGCAGAACTGGAACTGACCTATACCGAAAAGTTCGATCAGTTCGAAGGCGGTGAGGCTAATTCATATCTGCAATTCTGGTATAACGACTGGAGTTCGATGATCAATTTCACCGTTGACGGTCAGGAGATTAATGAAACCCTTGAAGTCAATAAATTCTATAATTCCACATCAGGCACAGACCACACCACCCTCTTCACCTTCGACGCAGAAACATTCAAGAACTTCAAGAAAAAAGGCATGCTCTTTCAGGGGCATGGTGTTCTGTTGAAAAAGGCTGTTCTCAAGGCAAAAGCCAAAGAAGGCGGGGATGAACCTGCAGCCAGTGAGGTGTTCTGGGAAGGTGACGAAATGCTGGATTGGGGTGACGGTCTCCAGCTGCCGATTCCTGGAGAGAGATTTGAGAATTATGGCAAGGACGTAAAACTTATCTTCCACTATACGCTCGACTTCACCGACTACAACATGATTCAGTTATTCTATGGCGACTGGAGTAGCAACCCCAGCTTCATCATCAACGGACAGCAGATTGATAAAGAGTTCAGACCATCAGATGTTCATGGCCTTAAGACTGGCGATGACGGTGTGAGCGAACTGACGTTCAGCGAAGATGTTTATAACGAAATTATCGCAAGAGGTATTGCCGTGCAAGGTCATGGTCTCCGTCTGAAGAAGGTCGAACTTGCAGGTCCTGAGTCTACAGGCATACAAAGTGTTGTCAGAACAACTAATCAGAAAGACATCATCTATAACCTCTCCGGCCAGCGAGTCACCTCTCCCCGCAAAGGAATCTATATCCAGAACGGCAAGAAGTTCGTGATTAAGTGAGAGAAGAATTGAGCTAGCTTGCCTGTCGACATTGTGCGAAACCATCAGCATTTGAACCCACGTCTAAGGAAACGAATAGAGAAAGATGCTGTCACTATCTTCTGAGCAAAAAAGCGTCTTACCGTCTTAACGTCTTAACGTCTTAAGCGATTTTGATGGAGACGGAGGGGTGAACGAGAGAGATATGTTAATATATATTAATAATATTATATATTATATATAAGGTACGCGTAGTTTGGTGTGTGAGTGTGGCCGTTTGCATGAAAATGAAAAAGACGCTAAGACGTTAAGACGCTTTGTCAGAGGAGAGCACCGCTGGTGTTCAAATTACTTTACAAAACAAAAGTCAATAGAGTAAACTATGAGAAAATAGGCATGTTTCTAGGAGTTTAGATAGGGTAAACTCCGACTTTACCCTAACTAAAGTCCGACTTTACTTAGCCTAAAGTCAGGGCGATTATAAGGCATTGTAAATCAAATAGTTACGAATCGGAGAAAGAGAAATAGGCCAGTTGTGAATTATCTTTACAAAGGCAAAGTGCGAATTTCTTCTTCCTAGCCTTCGCGTGACAATTGGGACAATTGGACAGTCGTTTTCTGCACGCTTTCAGAGGAAGAGAGGCGTTATCACGGAGAAGAAGAGAGTAAATATATAGATGTAAGTAAAAAATGCATTGTCCTTTGTCACAATTGTCACGCATTTATTTTGCACAGGCAGAATGATTTGCGTAAATGCCAGAAAAAGAGGAACGTACCGATTGGCACGCTCCCCTATTCTGCGAAATGTCGGCTGGAGAACCAGCTAACGGATTTACTTATTCACCTGGAACTTAGTGTCGCCGTCCTTGAAGAAGGCGTTGATCTGCTTGGCGGCAGCGATACCAGCATTGATATTGGCCTCGGCCGTCTGGGCACCCATCTTCTTCGGAGTTGAGAAATAACGGCCCTCAAACTTAGCGAACTCGTCGTTGGCATCGGGCATGATGTCGGTCACGAACTTCAGGTCCTCACGCTCAGCCATCAGCTTGATGAGGCCAGCCTCGTCGATGACCTCCTTACGGGCTGTGTTCACGAGGATACCACCCTTCTTCATCTTACCAACGAGCGCGTAGTTGATGCTCTGCTTGGTCTCAGGCGTAGCGGGGATATGGAGTGAAACGACGTCGCAGGTCTCAAAGAGAGCGTCCTGATTGGCAACGGCGTGTACACCAGCCTTCTCAATCACCTCTGCGGGGCAGTAGGCATCGAAGGCATAGACATCCATGCCGAAGCCCTTGGCGATGCGAGCCACATTGCGGCCTACATTACCGAAAGCGAGGATACCAAGTTTCTTGCCCAGCAACTCTGAACCGCTCTTGCCATTGTAGAAACCACGAACAGCCATCACCAGCAGACCGAAGACAAGCTCGGCCACAGCGTTGGCGTTCTGACCAGGGGTGTTCTCAGCGACTACGTTGTGAGCGGTAGCAGCAGCGAGGTCGATGTTGTCGTAACCTGCACCGGCGCGAACCACAATCTTCAACTGCTTAGCAGCGTCCAGAACCTCAGCGTCCACCTTATCCGAACGGATAATGAGTGCGTCGGCATCCTTCACTGCATCCAGGAACTGAGCCTTCTCTGTATATTTCTCGAGCAGCACGAGCTCATTGCCTGCTGCCTCAATCTCAGCCTTGATACCATTCACAGCTGCTGCTGCGAAAGGCTTCTCTGTTGCAACTAAAATCTTCATAAATATTTCTTTTTTCTGAAACAAATTCCCCTAATAACTCGTAATTAACCATAATAATATTATTACGGAAATTATGGACTATTACGGGAATTCGTTTTAAAATACTATTTATTTCTAACTTAATGATTTGCTTCGAATTCTTTCATGCAGGCGACGAGGGCGTTGCATCCTTCGATAGTCTGGGCGTTGTAGCAAGAAGCGCGGAAACCACCAACCGAACGATGACCCTTCACGCCAACCATACCCTTTGACACTGCGAAGTCGAGGAAGTCCTTCTCCAACTCCTTATACTCGTCGGCCATCACGAAGCAGAGGTTCATCAGTGAACGATCCTCTTCCTTGGCGGTTCCAACGAACATCTTGTTGCGGTCGATCTCGCCATAGACGATCTCAGCGCGCTGCTTGGCCAGCTTGTCCATAGCCTCCAGACCACCCTGGCGCTTGATCCAGCGGAGGTTCTCAAGGGCGCAGTAGATGGGCACCACAGGAGGTGTGTTGAACATTGAGCCCTTATCCACGTGTGTACGGTAGTCGAGCATCGTGGGGATCTCACGGGGAGCCTTACCCAGCTTCTCGTCCTTCAGGATGATGATGGTCACACCGGCCATCGACAGGTTCTTCTGGGCACCGGCATAGATGGCATCGTACTTGCTGACATCAACAGGACGGCTCATGAAGTCTGACGACATATCGGCAATCAGGGGCACAGGCACGTCAAGGTCCTTGCGGATCTCTGTACCATAGATGGTGTTGTTGGTTGTGATGTGCAGATAGTCGGCATCAGCAGGAACGGTCCAGTCCTTGGGGATGAAGGTGTAGTTGGCATCGGCAGAAGAAGCCACCTCTACGACCTCACCGAAGAGCTTAGCTTCCTTCATGGCCTTCTTTGCCCACACGCCCGTGTTCAGGTAAGCGGCCTTCTTAATCAGGAAATTGAAGGGAATCATGCAGAACTCGAGGCTTGCACCACCACCGAGGAAGATCACGGAGTAGCCCTCGGGAATGTCGAGCAGCTCCTTTGTCAGAGCCACGGCCTCGTCAACTACGGGCTGGAAGTCCTTTGCACGGTGGCTGATCTCCATCAGAGAGAGACCCGAGCCATTGAAATCAAGACACTGTTGAGCGGTTGCTTCGATGACCTCACGGGGAAGCATCGAGGGACCTGCATTAAAGTTGTACTTCTTCATTTGGTTGTTTATTTTGAATGTTTATAATGAATGTTTTCGAAAAACGCTGCGAAATTACACTTTTATTTTCATTTGACCAAATAATTGAGCAGAAATTCACGAAATTAAGGCATTTTCTTTCATTTTGTCAAACCTACATTTCATTTTCCTGCCTCTTTTGATGGTTCTTATACGTTCATCTTTATAATACAGCTGCAAAGTTACTGAATATTTTTCGTATATAATGTGATTCATACAGATTTTTTTATTATCTTTGCAATCGTTATGAACCAGAAACAACATCACATCATCATCAGCCTCGCCTCAAACGAGGGTCAGGAGGCGCATTTGGCATCCGCCAGGGAACAACTCACCCAGTTGTTGACAGAGGCGCATTTCACCTCCGCCATCTGGACGGAACCCGTCAACACCAGCCGTAAGGCTCCGTATCTGAACCAACTCTGCACAGGCACTACAACCCTTGGCGTAAACCTGTTGGGCGAGGTGCTAAAGGAAACGGAAAGACGGTTAGGACGAACCCACAACGAAGACGGCATCGTGGCCATCGACCTCGACCTGTTGCAGTACGACGACCAGAAATATCACTTGCGAGACTGGAATCGAGATTATGTCAAGAATCTATTAAACGAATTATGAAAAAGTTATTAATAATCAGTCTGTTATCATCGATAGCAATATCCGTTCAAGCGCAACGCTTTGAGGATTACTTTGAAGACCGTACCCTGCGTCTCGACTATACCTTCTGTGGCGATGCCAGCCATCAGCAGATCTATGTCGACGAACTGATATCCATCCCCCGCTGGTATGGCCGACGCCATCGTCTGGCAGAGTTGCCCTTGAAGGGGAATGGCGACATCACCGTCCGTTCAAAGGCCGATGGAATGGTCATCTATCGCCACTCGTTCTCCAGTCTCTTCCAGAAATGGCTCTCAACGGCAGAGTCCAAGCACGTACAGAAGTCCTTTGAGAATGTCTTCTTAGTACCCTACCCCAAACAACCCGTTGACATCACCGTTGAATTGCGCAACTATCACGACAGCGTCTTTGCCTCGATGACGCATACCGTCGATCCGACGGATATCCTGATCCGCAAGGCTGGCGAGCGTCTGGTTACGCCTTATGTCACACTTCAACAAGCTGCAGACACTTCTCGTTGCATCCATGTGGCCTACGTGGCAGAGGGCTATCAGCAGCACGAGATGGGCACTTTCCTTGAAGACTGCAAGATAGCGATGGAATCGCTCTTTTCGCACGAACCCTTCCGTCAGATGCAGGACCGCTTCAATATGATTGCAGTCATGTCGCCGTCGGCAGAAAGCGGTGTCAGCGAACCTGGCAAGGGCATCTGGCGGAACACAGCCCTTGGCGCACACTTCGACACCTTCTACAGTGACCGTTATCTCACCACCCTCCATCTGAAGAAGATGAACGATGTGTTGGCAGGCACGCCCTACGAGCATATCATCGTACTGGTGAATGGTGAGCGCTATGGCGGAGGCGGCATCTACAACTCCTATACGCTCACCGATGCCCACGGACCTTCGTTCCGTCCTGTCGTCGTGCATGAATTCGGCCATTCCTTCGGTGGTCTGGGCGATGAGTACCCCTATGGCGACGACGATCCGATGTACTTCCCTGACACAGAGCCCTGGGAGCCGAACCTCACGACGAAATGCGATTTCAACGGCAAATGGGAAGACCTGGTGCGCGATGGAAAGGCCGGTCTCATCGAGGGAGGCGGCTATCTCACGAAGGGCGTCTGGCGTGGTTTTGAGAACTGTCGTATGCGTACCAACGAGGAACCCGAGTTCTGTCTCGTCTGCCAACAGGCCCTCATCCGTCTGATTAATTTCTACACCCGATGATTTGCGAGATTTCATCGATACAGGATCCCCGCGTGGCCGTCTTTGCCACGATGACCGAGACACAGTTGCGCAACCGCCTGAATGCAGAACAGGGCCTTTTCATCGCAGAGAGTCCTAAGGTGATCCGTGTGGCCATCAGTGCAGGCTACGAACCACAGGCCTTGCTTTGCGAACAGAAGCACATCGATGGCGATGCTGCTGACATCATCCAGCGTTATCCGGAGATGCCGGTCTATACAGGTTCCAGGGACTTGCTCTCACAGCTGACGGGCTACACACTGACACGAGGCGTACTCTGCGCGATGCGTCGCAAGCCGGAACCAAAGCTCAATGAAATCCTCAAGGATGCCCGTCGCGTCTGTGTCATCGACAGCGTTTGCGACACCACCAATATCGGGGCCATCTTCCGTAGTGCAGCAGCCCTTGGTATAGATGCAGTATTACTTACACGAAGTTCATGTGACCCCTTGAACCGCAGGTCGATACGCGTCTCGATGGGCAATGTGTTCCTAGTGCCTTGGACGTGGCTCGACAACTATGCTTCACTTCAGGAATTGGGCTTCAAAACGGCTGCTATGGCCCTCTCCGATGACAGCATCTCCCTCGCCGACCCCATCCTCAAAGAGCAAGAACGGCTGGCCATCATTCTTGGTACTGAGGGCGACGGACTGCCGATGGAAACAATAAGGGATGCAGACTTTGTCGTCCGCATCCCCATGTATCATCAGGTCGATTCCCTCAACGTCGCCGCAGCAGCTGCCGTCGCCTTCTGGGAATTGGTTTCCCCTCCTGAGTAGGAGGGGTGCCCGTCAGGGCGGGGTGGTCTGATCCGCGCTCTGGTCTTTACCCTTTCGTATCCTTCGCCGTTACAACCGTCACTATATACGCACTCAACAGCACCAGGACACCAGCCACGGGCTTGTCCCACGTGAGCACGTCCTGTCCCAGCATAATCGCCACAAACGAGGCAATCACGGGCTGCAGGTTCGTATAGATCGATACCGTCGTAGCCTGCAGGTACTTCATCGCAAACGGAATCAGGAAGAATCCGAGGGCTGTGGCGCCAAGCACAATAAACAGCATCTCCACCACGCCGTTCCATCCCCAGGCTGACGTATAGAGCGCATTCATCGGCAGTTCAGGGATGGCGATGGGCACTGTCACGATGGCGGAAATCAGAAACACATACTTCATCTGCGTCACGGGCGAGTACTTAGATGCCACATTACGTGTAATAATCAGGTATATGGCCCACGTCAGCACACTCAGGATGGCCAGCGAAATACCGATGAGATCGTTCTTTCCCGATCCCAGCGACTGACTCATCAGGACCATCAGCACGGCTCCGGCAATACCCAGCAGCACACCGACAGACTTCATCGGCGTGATCTTCTCACCGATGGTCAGGGCTGCACAAAGCATCACAGCCACAGGCGTCAGCGTCGCAATCAGCGAGAAATACACCGGACTGGTATAGTCGAGTGCCCAGGCCGTCAGCGTCTGGGAAATCACAAAGCCCAGCAGACCGCCTGCCAGAATCGTAATCAGGTCCCGTCGCTCCACGTGCTCCTTCGGCATAAAGGCCGCAATGAGCCAGAACACCAGACAGGCACCGAGGCTTCGTGAGGCCATATAGCCCATAGGCGTCACCCACTCGTCGAGCAGAAGTTTTGTCACAGGAACACCCAGTCCGAAGATGGTGTTCGCAAGGAAGATGGCGCTGTGCGCCTGAAGTTTCTTATTCATATTATATATGTCTTTTTCTTGTCAATCTGTGTCAATCTGTGGCTCTTTTCACCTTTTCCAATCTTTCTTTGAGGCTCATCTTGGCATATTTGCGCCACTCCTGTGCCCCACCCTCGCAACGTTTCAGATAGCCCAGGTCGTTCATCCGGGCATACGCCTCCATCTCAAAGGGATTCAGCAGATAGGCCGCATGCTTCAACTGCCTTCGGACAGACCGCTTGCCGAACCACGCCGTCTTAATCCAATACCATATATATAATAGGTAGAAGCAGAGCCACGAGTCATGACAAGCCTGTGCCTGCCGCAGATGGATCATCTCGTGGTTCTTCATCGCTGCCGATATCCTGTCAGCCGAAGCACCCGCATTGAAACGGTCAGCCTCCTGTTGCGTAGGCGTCAGGATTTTGCCGAAGAACGTCAGTCCCTCGTACCCCTTCCGCAGCCAGAAGGTATTGACTACGGCAGGCATGTCGGCTGTACGGCTGGGGCGTACGGCACGCCACATGATGGGCACTATCTGGAACATCATCAGCATTTCGGCCGCAAAGGTACGAATAATCATCGAATAAACGGACAATTCTCCGAAAAAATGTTAGCCAGCTCCCTTTACGCCCATAAAATAAAAGAATCAGGCAATCGTGACTGCCTGATTCCGTTTTTATCGATATAGTTGCTTTTTGTTATTTTACAGTCCGTTGACCGTCATATATAACCAGGAGTTTTGAATAGACCTCCTTGTTGGATTCATCAACCAAATAGAACTTAAGAGTGTAATTGAGTAAATTACCTTCTTCATCAGCAATAGGAATGCTCGTTTTACTCTCCTCTAAGGCCAGATCGAGAGCTTGTTTGGCCTGTGATTCTGTACATTTCACTGTCTGGGTATAGTTGGGTAAAATGGAAGCCATGTAAGTAGAACTAGTCGGATCCAGATTCCCTATATCATGCAAAGAAACCTTCAGGGTGTAATTCTGACTGGTTTCGGGATCATCATCACTACCGCATGACTGAACACTCATACCCATGAATGCCACCAGCATCATGAACATCATCACTTGAATTTTTTTCATTGTCTTAATTGTTTTAATTGTTTAACGTGGGTGCAAAGGTAATGATTATATTTGAGATACCCAATTTTTTTAAGGAAAATTTTCTAAATCTTAAAAAGAGGGCTGGCAGCTCTGTGTCAGTCCTCTCGTTAGTTTTCACCTTTTCACCATTATAATTTTCAATTTTTTAAATTCTCAAAATGGCCCATACCCCATGCAACTGGTCGTTGTGATAGCAGTCAGAAATGCCGTGAGCGCGGCTACTACGACCTTCACCGCAATCTCAATGAAACGCTTCTTCATAATTGTCAATTATCAATTTTCAATTATCAATTGGCGTAGCCTTAGTTCTGGTCCATGTCGTCGCCGTCGCCGCTGGACTTGGTGAACAGCTTGCTCGCAACCTCACTCGACTCACCGTCCTTGATGGCAACAGCCTTCACGGTCGTGGTGTTGCTCAGCGTGAATGCCTCACTGTAGAGCGTACTCTCAGACGTTGGCGTGCTGCCGTCGGTGGTGTAGTGGATCTCCGCGCCGGCAGGGCCGCTGATGCTCACCGAGGTAGTCTCAGCAAACGGAGTCGTACCGCTGATCGTGGGCGAAGCCAGTGTTGCAGACTGCGAGCTGCCGCCGCTTTTAGAACCACCGCTTTGCGAAGATCCGCCACTTTGGGTGCCACCGCCGTTGTTGCCAGAACCGGGCGACTGGTAGTCGATCGGATAGAGTACGCGTTGGTACTTGGGCTTCTGCTGGGTGCCGATGTTTGTCGACACCAGGTAGCCGAGCACCTCGAAGGTGCAGAGATCCTTGAACTTCTTCGACGTCAGCTCCTCGCCCTTGGCGTTCTCGGGGATGAAGTTGATGCGAACGCCCTCAATCTGGTCGACGCTCACGTTCTTGACCTGGTTGACACCCTTCGACGTGATGTTCGGGGTGAACGTACCCAGACCGTCCCACTTCACGGGCTGTCCGCTCTTCAGGAGTTCCACCATCACGGTGGTCA
>JAEEGG010002217.1_pt1 | contig 50683 bp, 47 predicted proteins | sample 9134161 | NCBI WGS metagenome assembly JAEEGG01 (sample SAMN16246543, study PRJNA631951) | gut metagenome | biome: gut microbiome; feature: rumen; material: CR-attached | host: Bos | place: Iran: Karaj | collected 2018-10
TAATACATTCACCCACATCATCACCACAAGAAGATTGACCAGTAGGATATCGAACGAATGCAGACCACGGACATGACCCAGTTCATGGGTAAGAATCTCATGGTAATGGTTCTGATAGTCGTCCTCGCTGATGACAATGGCGTTGAACCAACTGAAAGGCGTGATGTCCCCCACATGGCAGTAGATGACAGCCCCGTCTGTTTGGTCGGTCCACACCACACCGCGGTGGATGGTAAAGTAGAGCTTGAACAACTTGAACAACTTACAACTCAGCACAACCAAAACACCCGCTGACCAAAACGTTACAATCAACCAGTATAGAGCAATGCCTGTGTGGTCTTGGGCATGCTGGTACTGATGCCCAGACAAGCCTGTGCTCTCAGTCACCATTGTCGGCTCTCCCACAATGACCGTTCCGTTAAGGGTGTTCATCACCGATGACGTATCAGCCCACGCCAGGAAATGGACATTCATCAACGGAATGACCAACGACACCGCGATGATGAGCAGGAGCATCAGACGGTTGAACCTGAAGAAAGTCTCCTTCCTCAACACCAACAGATAAGGGATGTAGAGGAGACTCAGCAAAAGTGTGGATTTGATGAGATAGGCTATCATAACTGAGGCTGTTGTTTAATCATTTGGAGTAACTCTTCTACTTCAGCTGGCGAGATTTCCTCTTGCTGCATGAAAAATGAAACCAGTGACTTGGCAGAACCGTTGAACATCGAGTTCTTCATCTCATCGAAGGCCCTGCGCCGGTAGTCGTCCTGGCTGATGAGCGGACGGTAGTTGAAGGTCTTACCCTCCCCTTCACGTTTCACGGACTCCACGAATCCTTTTTGTGTAAGTATCCGCAGGAACGTGGAGACCGTAGTGTAGGCTGGCTTGGGATTGCCGTAATGTTCAAGGATGTCGCGCACGGAACCCATGCCCTCGTCCATCGACCATAGGATGGACATGATTTCCATCTCCGATTTGGTCAAAGTGATATGTTCTTTATGACGACGCATAATTAATAACTTTTTAGTTTTCTCACCGCAAATATAAAACTAAACTTTTAGATATCTAAACTTTTAGTAAAGAAAATGCGTTTAGAAGTGAAACTTTAACATTTATTGTTAGTAATCTACACGATATTTCCTAAAGATTTGTTTTTATGCGAAAAAAGTAGTAACTTTGCAAACTGAAACGAGGAGGCGACGTTTCCGTTCTTTTTCGAGAACAGACGATGAAAAGTTGTAGCAACACCCCTCGTTCACGACATCAATATGAAATTACGGGATATTACAGGTGCCCTTGAAGCTTTTGCACCTCTGTCCCTGCAAGACGGCTTCGACAATGCGGGATTGCAGATTGGATTAACAGAGGATGTAGATACTACAGGGGTATTATTGTGTTTGGACGTGACTGAGGCCGTGGTTGACGAGGCCATCAGCAAAGGGTGCAACGTGGTGGTGAGCCATCATCCGCTGCTGTTCCATCCCTGCAAGTCTATCACTGGGGCTGACTACATCCAACGCACCATCATGAAAGCCATCCGGGGCGGTGTGGCCATCTACTCAGCACATACCAACCTCGACAACGCCCATGGCGGAGTCAACAACAAAATGGCCGAGAAACTGGGACTGACTGACACCCATGTGCTGCAACCCAAGGCGGGCGACACCGAAACCGGTGCAGGCCTTATCGGGACACTGGCTTCTCCCATAGACAAGGAGGCTTTTATCCAACAGGTAAAGACAACATTCCACGTGGATTGCCTGCGCTCCAACCGATGGACGGGCAAACAAGTGAACCGGGTCGCCCTCTGTGGTGGCGCTGGTGCCTTCCTTATCCACGATGCCATCGCGGCGGAAGCCGACGTGTTCATTACGGGCGAAATCGGATACCACCGTTTCTTCGGCTACGAGAACGACATCCTGCTCATGGAAATCGGTCACTACGAGAGTGAGCAATACACACGCGAGATTACCCGACAAATACTCAGCGCTCAATTTCCACAACTCCGAATCATCGACACTGAGACCGACACCAATCCTATATGCTATTACTAAATAAAGGATACTCCCAAATCAAAATCAAAGACAACAAAATCATATTACAAAACTATGGCAAAAAAGAAAGAAAACCCCGCCGACATGTCGGTGGAGAGCAAACTGAAGACATTGTTCCAGTTGCAGACACTACTTACAGAGATTGATGACATCAAGACCCTTCGCGGCGAACTTCCATTGGAAGTAGAAGACCTGGAGGACGAGATTGAGGGACTTCGCACCCGCATCGAGAAGGCCACCGCTGATGCCAACAACCTCCGTCGTGAGATTAACGGTTTCAAAAACACGTTTGAGATTGACAAGAGCAAGGTGGACAACTACAAGAAACAACTCGACACCGTTCGCAGCAACCGTGACTACGACGTGCTCAACCGAGAGATAGAATACGTGAGCAGCGACATGGAACTCTGCACCAAACGCATCAAGGAATACCAGGAACTGCTTGCCGAGAAGGAGAACGCTATCGCCATGAACCAGAAAAACCTCGAAGAGCGCAGCAAGGACCTTGACATCAAGAAGAACGAACTCGACGACATCATCGCTGAGACCAAGGCCGACGAGGAGAAACTACGCGAGAAAGCCAAAGACCTGGAGCTCAACATCGAGGAGCGCCTGCTCACTTCGTTCAAGCGTATCAGAAAAAACACACATAATGGTCTGGGCATCGTCTACGTACACCGCGACTCCTGCGGCGGATGCTTCGCCAAGATTCCACCACAGCGCCAATTGGACGTACGTATGCGCAAGAAAATCATCGTATGCGAATACTGCGGACGCATCCTCATCGACCCAGAACTGGCTGGTGTGAAACCCAACGCACCTGTAGAGGAGAAAAAGACAAAACGCCGTCGCTCAGCACCTCGCAAGGCAGCAGAAACAAAAGCCGCTGAGACACAGACAGAGCCACAGGAAGAGGAATAAACCTGAGAAATGGTCCCGCACTTAGAGGTCATACATCTCACCAAGCGCATAGGCGACAGGGTACTGTTCGATGACATTTCATTCACCGTCAACGAACGTGAGCACATCGGTCTCATCGCCAAAAACGGCACAGGCAAATCAACCCTGCTCTCCATCATCGCCGGACAGGAAGGATACGAAAGTGGCGACATCATTTTCAAGAAAGACCTACGCATAGGTTATCTTGAACAGTCGCCCTCCTATCCCCCTGAGCTGACGGTTATGGAAGCGTGTTTCTGGCATGGCAACGAGGTGACTAACCTTATCCGCAATTACGAACAGTGTTTGCAGACGGACGGACACCCCGGACTAGAACGCCTGCTCACCGAGATGGAGCACCTGAAAGCGTGGGAATACGAACAAAGAATCAAGCAGGTCCTGTCAAGGCTGAAAATCAACAACTTCGACCAACGCATCAGCGAACTTTCGGGTGGACAAATCAAGCGTGTGGCCCTGGCCAACATCCTCATCACCGAACCAGATATGCTGGTGCTCGACGAGCCCACCAACCACCTCGACATCGAGATGATTGAATGGCTGGAGAAACAGCTGGGCAACACCACCAGAAGTATCTTCATGGTGACCCACGACAGATACTTCCTCGACAATATCTGCTCTACCATCGTGGAGATGGACAACACCACCCTCTACACCTACCGTGGCAACTACGCTTACTATCTGGAGAAAAGGCAGGAACGCATCGACAACCTCAACCAAGAGATAGCGCGCGCAAACAACCTTTACCGCACGGAACTGGAATGGATGCGACGCATGCCGCAAGCCAGGGGGCATAAGGCCAAATACAGGGAAGATGCCTTCTACGAACTGGAGAAAGTGGCTAAACAAAGGGTGGAGAACAAGACTGTGCGCTTGCAGATGCAGAACACATACATCGGCAGCAAGATTTTCAAGGCTGCCAACATCTACAAGGCATACGGCGAGAACGTCATCCTGAAGGATTTCAACTATACCTTCTCCCGCTACGAGAAAATGGGATTGATTGGCAACAACGGCACAGGCAAATCAACCTTCATCAAACTGCTTCAAGGACTGGAACAACCCGACAAGGGACATTTCGACATCGGGGAGACCATCCGTTTCGGATACTACTCGCAGGAAGGCATGACGTTCAACCCTGGCGACAAGGTCATCGACATTGTGAGGAAGATTGCCGAATACATTGACCTCGGAAGTGGCAAACACTTGACGGCAAGCCAGTTCTTACAACACTTCTTATTCTCCCCAGAGGAACAGTACAACCTTGTAGCCAAACTGTCGGGCGGAGAGCGCCGTCGTCTTTACTTATGTACGGTGCTGATGCGCAACCCCAATTTCCTGATTCTCGACGAGCCCACCAACGACCTCGACATTGTGACACTCCAGATTCTGGAGCAGTACCTGCAGGATTTCAAGGGGTGCGTCATTGTGGTGAGCCACGACCGCTATTTCATGGACAAGATTGTGGACCACCTATTGGTCTTCAAGGGACAAGGTGAAATCCAGGACTTCCCAGGCAACTACACCCAATACCGGGAATGGAAGAATGAGTTCGACCGCAGACAGGCCGAGAAAGCCAAAGCCGAAAAAGAGTCACGCCGTGATAAAGAACCTTTGACGAGGGACGACAAACAGCGACGGCAGGCTATCCGAAAACCTAAGCTCACGTTCAATGAACGCAAAGAGATGGAAGCATTGGAGAAGGACATAGAGGCATTGGAAGCAGAAAAGAAGATGATAGAGGAGAAGTTGTCGTCGGGAAAACTCAAGGTGGATGAAATCACCGAACTCTCACGTCGTCTGCCCAAACTCAATGACGAACTTGACGTGAAATCCATGCGCTGGCTTGAACTGAGCGAAATCGAGGGATAATCCTCCTTGTTACAGCACAGGCCATCCAATGTCGATGAGTTATCTGAAGGATAACCGCATTATTTCAACAACCTATAGACGAAAGAACATGAAAATAACCTCTGCAGATTTCGTGAAAAGCAGTCCGAGGGCAGACTTGTGTCCTGAGAGCAGCGAACCGGAATTCGCCTTCATTGGCCGTTCCAATGTCGGGAAGTCAAGCTTAATCAACATGTTGACTGAACGCAAGAATCTTGCCATGACCTCATCCAAACCTGGAAAGACCATGCTCATCAACCATTTCATCATCAATGGTAAGTGGTACTTGGTCGACCTCCCAGGTTACGGCTACGCTTCACGAGGCAAGCGCGACCGCGAAAAATTCGCCAAGCTCATCAACCACTATGTGCTTGACCGTATGCAGATGACACTGCTCTTCGTTCTGCTCGACATTCGCCTCGAGCCGCAACCCATCGACCTCAATTTCATCAACATGCTCGGAGAGAACGGTGTGCCTTTCGCCTTGGTTTTCACGAAAGCCGACAAGTTGTCGAACGAGAAGCAGGGTAAGATGGTGAAAAGTTATCTTGACACACTTAAAGAACAATGGGAAGAACTCCCACCCTATTTCGTGACGAGTTCTGCAAGCAGACAAGGACGTGACGACATCCTCAACTATATTCAGGATGTCATCACATCGATGCAGTCCAGTCCCGATCAATAAAGCACTTTCTGACTTTTACCATCCGAATAGCGCACAATGTTGACAGCATTGTGACGAGGAGACTCCAATCTTTCGCCATCAACGGAATAAAGAGCCTCTACTTCGCCTTCACTGTCATCTGCTTTCGTTGCGGGTATTCCCGCCACCACATCATCAAGATAAGTGAAGTTGTGGGCAATGATGGCTTTCACCAATTCCCGTCCCCGTGTGTGGTATTCGCCCGACTGGTCAACACCTGCATAGTCCATCAGCACAACGCCCGTAGGCCCGAAATACTCGGTCGACGAGAGGAAGTCGAGCATAGCCTCATGCGTGTGCGTGGCATTGTCGCGATATCCATCACTGGTTGAAATCTCGTAACCGAAGAGGGATATCACCTGTGAATAAGCTGACGCGAAATTAAAATACCACACCAACGACGCCTTGGTTTTGTTCTTGTGCGTAGCACCATAGTTCAGCAACCTTTTCATAGCCTCAATCTTAATGTCAAGGTCACCTTCCTTATAAGTCTCGGAGTAATCCTGAACATACACTTTTGAGGTGTTGTTTCCTGTTCCGATGATGGTGGGACGTGTCATATACGACCAGTCGGCCGAACCCGTCCAGTTCTCAAAGAACCCTCCGACAGGTGTAGCAGCATACTTGTCGCGACTGAGTATCAGCATCTTGCCTCGCACCTCACTGACTTTCAAGTCTTTCTTGAAATTGACGAGATAATCTTTCAGCTCGTCACTGTGGAGTAGTTTCAGAATCTGTGTGTTATAGTCATCGGTGATGTCTCCGTCTGAAGCATGGAGCATGTGGATGATGACAAACTCGGAAGGATTGGCTATCAGCAAATCACGTATTTGAATGAGGGCATCGTCGAACCGCTTGACTGTGGCCATCAACCCGTGGTTGCAGTTGAGATAACCTTCGAAGGCAGCCGGACGCAGGTCGAAAGCCCTGACACCCACTTTCCATTGCTCTGCTATGCTGAGGTCCTGGCATCGCGCATACTCCTCGCCCATAGCGCCGTTTTCACCAAATCCCTCTCCCGTGGCTGTGTCATGAGTGCCTGGCACGGATACAGCGGCTACATAGGTGTTGTCGGGAAGTCTCCGCATCCAGTTATCGCCATCATCAGTGGGGCTACCTTGTGCATAAAGAAGGGATGCAGGCGTTATCATCATCATCAAAAATATCGTACACAACGAAGCAAATCTTAACGTAATCTTCATAAGGCCATATGACGTGTTTAAGGTGAATAATGATGCAAATATAATCAATCCGCAAGATATAATCACCAGGCCGAATCGATTTTTATTCGGAAAACCGTTATTGGATTGTTTTATCCAACATTTCTTGATTCAATATTTCCAAGTTCAGATTTTATTGTATAACTTTGCACCGAATTTAAGCGAAGCCAAGATTCAACAAGCCGAATTGGCTCAGCTGGTAGAGCAATTCATTCGTAATGAATAGGTCGGGGGTTCGAGTCCCCCATTCGGCTCATAAAAAATCCGCTCAACTATTGCGTTGAGCGGATTTTTTATTTCGTCATCACCTTGTTGATAATGCCCTGGCAGGCGTCCTCAAGGAGGTCGAGCGCCAACTTGAAGTCGCTGTCACCACCATAATAGGGGTCGGGGACATCAGGACGTCCCTGGTAACGAACGAAATACTCGTTGATGCGATGCACCTTGACCATATCATCGGGCATCGTGCTGAAACGCTTGATATCGTAGTAGTTTTCATCATCCATCACGATGATAAGGTCGAAATCCTGAAAGTCGGCCGAAGTGACCTGTCTGGCGCGACTTGAAAAGTCGTAACCACGCATTTGTCCATGACGGCGCATACGACGGTCTGGCAAGTCACCGACGTGCCAACTGCCAATGCCAGCAGAGTCAATATAGAAATCATCCTGCAAACCTTGGTCCTCCACCATGGCTTTCAAGATGCCCTCGGCAGCCGGAGACCGGCATATATTACCTAGGCACACAAATAAAATCCGTATCTTCATTAAGCGCTTTTTTAGTGTTCGGACTGGTCGGACGATTCAGCCTGCAGACCATTCCGAGTCTTTATGGTTAGTAAGCGATTTTCACTTCGAATCTGATACCGTTTTTCTTCACATCCGGATAGTGGTAGTTGAGACGGCGCACATACTCGATGGTCAAGATGTTGAAGATGTTGGAGATACCCACCGAGAACTCCATATACGGTTTGCTGCCCATCACTCGAGTCGGCAGATTGTCGTCACCACGTGTGGGGAAAGCGAACAGACGGGAATCGTCAGTACTTATGAAAGGATTGTTCTTGTCGGACAAACCTCCCATCATCATCTTGAATCCGAGATATTCACGTAGTTTCAGTTTGTTGAGAAGCGGTACCCTGTTGAGCAACTTACCGTTGAGGCTCCAGTTGAAATAAGCGGTGAAATAACGGTCGTTGAGGAACTCCATGTTGTCGAGCATGTTGAACGACCAACTGTCGAACTGCACGAAGTACGACAGGTTGGAAGCCGGCACGAAGAGCAATGGGAAAGGCACCTGACTCCACTGCACACCACCCTTGAAATACGACTCAAGATAGCCGCAGGCATAGGGCAGATATAAGCGTTTATAGAACGAGGCCTCGGTGAGATGGTAGTTGTACTGGGACCCAAACAACTTGTTGATGCCCATGGTGTGCTCAAGCGTCATGATAGCGGCGTTGTGGTTGGTGGGCTGGCGTCTCTGTTTGCTGTTGCCGAACTTCTCGTTTGGTGCATAGCGGAAAGAGGTCTTGAGTTCCGTGAGGGTGATATCCTTCACCAGTTCGTTGGTCCCCATGCGCTGGTAGACCAGTTTACCTGCAGGCTCGATGTTGGAGTTGGAGAAATCAATTGTTGTGGTGAAGAAGGAATTGGTCTCGTAAGTCCACTTGAGAGCGGCATTGCGCACATACATCATCTTGTCGACCTTGGTGGTCTTGAAGGCCGTGAGCATATTGTCCTTGTCCGTTCCGCTGAACTTATCGACAGGCGACATGGTATCATAGGAGTATGTAGCAGTGAAAGAACGCCGGGGGAACTCATGCGCCATGTATTTCTTCTTGTTGAAAGAATACTCCACTTCTGCCTTGTACTTGAATTTCTCGTCCTTGAAACCGTATGCGCCAAAACCACGGAAAAACAGGTGAGGATTGAGGTTACCCGTGGTCTGACCACCTAAGCGCAGACGGAACCCATCCACATAACTATTCGACACAATGGTGTTGATAGGCATGAGGTCGAACTTGTTAGGAGCCTTGGTCAATTCCACAGAGTTCTCCAAGAACGCCTTGACCACCAGCATGAACACTTGGTAACCACTGAGTTTCTTGGTGTCGTTCACCATCTCGTCCAATGTGCTTTCAGCTTCCGACAGAGGCATGGTGCGGACGGACTGCCAGAATGTGGAATCCTTCGACGCCGCATCGGCATCTACAGTCTCAACTTGCTTATGCTGATAAATGGACTTGTCGCTGAACTCTTCAAACTGGAAATTATTGTATGTGGTATAGCGTTGCACCTGAAACTTTGCCTCACCAAAGATATAGGTGAGCTCCACAATCATGTCATCGACTGTCATCACCCTCTGGCCATTGGGCAAAAGGGCGAAGTCCTGCTGCACAAGAAGGTTGTCGACAAAGTTGACACCCGACCTGCTGGGGATATTGAGCAAGGAACGGGCCACCTGGTAACTACCGTCGTCGAGGATATAGAGGTTGCCCATGAAACCGAAGTCCTGAGGATTGGCGGGCGTAAACGCCACGTCAATGCAACGCTGTCCGTTGATTTCAATGGTGTCGTTGATATAATAATGATAAAAAGCGATAGCCTGGGTTGACGATATTGGGCTGATAAACGGGTTCTTGAGCAAACGGATGTTGTCTTGATAAATATTCACGTCGGTGAACGCATCCTTGATGACGTCGTTGAAGAAATCGCCTGTAGTGAAGAGTGTGTTGTATCCTTCGCTGTTCTGACCTCTGACATAGGTTTTCTTTGCTTTGGGATCCTTCCTATAGTAAGTCTGGGAGAACGACTCCTCAAACCACAACGGCAGAATCAGTTTACCTGTCTCTGGACAAACCACTTCATGGTCGGCGAGGAATTTGAATGGTCTGAAAATCTGCTTCTCCCATGTCTTGGCTGACACCTCATTGACAGAGAAAGTACGTCTCTCGTATTTGTCGAGCTGGTAGTAATCATTGTTCTCAATGGCAAAGAGTTTCTTGTTGGCGATAACCTTGCGCATGAGTTCCACTGCGGGGTTCTCCTTGCGCTTATATTTCTCACGCTTCTTGACCACCGTCACATTGCCGAGCATCACATTGTCTGTGAAGAGTTTAATGGTGGAATTCTGTTTGGCACGCTGATAGTTCACGGACACAATCAAGGTCTTGTAGCCCACGGCCGAGACCTCAAGTTTGCTGTGCTCTGATGTGATAGGCACCTCAAACTTGCCGTCCATGTCGGTGACGGCTCCTATCGACGTACCCACGTACCTGGCTGTGACAAATGGCAGTGGTTCATTGGTCTGTCCATCAACCACTGTGCCATAGAACTGTGCAGAAACTTTCGAACTTGCCATCATCAAGATGATGACAATAAAAAAAACTCTTCTCATAAAAAGAAAATTTATGTCACAAAAGTGTTAGTCATATTCAATTTGACGGAAAAGGCAAACAGTGAAAATGTCTGTTTGCCCCTTCCTTCAAGTCCTTTTGATTAGTCTTTCCAGAACATCCATTTGGGATGAGGTGGTTTGGCTTCGGTGAATTCCTCACGTACCCGTCGGCGAATGATTTGCTCGAAGGATTTGTTCTCTTTGATAATCCTGTAGATTGTGGGCCAGTCAGGAAGTCCGCCTATATTACGGTCGTCGATAAAGATGTCGGCATTGAGTTTGCACGAGTATCCTGGTGTCCGCTCCTCGTCGAAGAGATTGGAGTTCTCGTTGTTGACCGCATAAAAATAGACACCTCGTTCCTCGCACCATTTGATGGCCTCCTCAAGCAGGTCTCCTGTACGCATGGTCCATAACACCACCTTATACCTCTCCGCTATCAGTCGTCGGAGTATTTCGGTTGCGAATGGCCTTTCTTCCCCGATTTTGGGGTATTTATGCTCACAAATGGTACCGTCGAAATCTACTGCGATAATCATTCTGTTTGTATGCTAAGAGATGAAAGATTATACCTCGTCGAGTTTCTCGCCTTTATTCTTGTCGCCGTAGCCATAGCCGTAACCATAGCCGTAACCGTAACCATAGCCGTAACCGCGACCATAGCCCTTGTGACCGTAGTAACTACCATAACCATAACGTGAATACGAACCATAACCATTGGCTTTGGCCACCTTATAGGCATTGAAGATAAGGTTGAGGTTGGGCAAGCGGTTGTCGACAGCAAGTGAGTTGGCGAAATCAACGTCTGCCTTCAATGTGTAATTTGCACGTATGACAAAGAGCGTAAGGTCGGCTACACGACCAATGGACAATGTGTCGGACACAATACCAACAGGAGCTGTGTCGAGGAGAACATAGTCGTACTTCTTCTTCAGGTAATTGATGGCATTCGGCAGGTTCTCGCGCTCCAACAACTCTGAGGGGTTGGGGGGCACAGCGCCTGCGGGCAGTATGTCAAGGTTCTCGCTGACTCCTGAATTCATGATGAGGGACTCAAGGAACTCAAAGTCCTCTGGGTCGCGAGCCAAGAAATTGGAGATACCTCTTTCTGTGTCTGACAAGTCAAAAAGGGATGCCAGACGAGGTTTACGGATATCAAGACCCATGAGGAGAACCTTCTTGCCCATGAAAGCGATACTTGCGCCAAGGTTAGAGGCGATAGAGGTCTTACCCTCACCAGCGGAACTGGAGGTGAAGAGAATAACATTCTGACCAGGTTTGAGAACGAACGGAAGGTTGGAACGAAGTGCACGATAGACTTCGACCATCACACTGTTCTTGTTCTCCTGAACCACCACTGTACGGTTTCCACCGGCCAATGCCTTCACGAAAGGTATAGAACCCAACAATGGAATGTCGGTAATCTTGGCGATGTCTTCCTTGTCTTCCACACGGAAACTGAAGAGATTCTTCAGATAGATATAGATGATTGGCAAAGCAAAACCGATGAGAAGCGCCAGAAGCATGATGACTGAGCGGCGTGGTGCCACAGGACGTGGGTTGACGGACGGTTCATCGATGACCTTGGCCTTAAGGGCTGTGGAAGCAAGAGTGATGGCGTTTTCCTCTCTTTTCTGCAGGAGCATGAGGTAGAGGCCTGCTTTCACTTCCTGCTGACGGCTGATGTCTTTCAATGCACGCTCCTTGGTGGGCGATGAGGAAATCTTGGTGTTGTATTTGCTGAGCTGGCCTTGCAAGTCGCTCCTTTGAATCTGGAGCTGACGTTTGGCACTGGCCAAGGACGCTCTCACACCTGTGAGATACTCGTTGGCTTTGTTGGTGGCCTCCACTACACTCGGGGCTGCCTCTGAAACGGAACGAAGCAGGCGGTTGCGCTCCATGACTTCCTCATTGTACTTCGTAATCATCGAAATGAGGGCAGCGTCTTTCAGACCCACATTGGCTGGAATGACATCAAGGTTGTTGCGAGCGGAGTTGACATGGTCAATCAGGGCGTCGATAAGACTGATTTGTGTACCTACATCCACCAGCTCTTGCTCATAACGCAGGTTCTGCTGAATGTTGATATTGGCATCGCTCTGATAGTCCACCATACCAGCGCTGCGCTTATATTGCTCAATCTCCGACTCAGTCATGTTCAACTCCTTGGTGATGAGACCAAGACGCTCATCGATGAAGTCGGCTGTCTTGGAGGCCTCCAAGTTGTTGTCAACATTAGCCTCCTCGTTGTAAATCTCTATCAGCTTGTTCAGATAATCGGCCGACCTCTTTGGTATATTGTCGGTACGAGAAATATAGGCGATAGTGGTTGTTTTAGATGTGGGTTCAATCGACAATGTGTTGGCATACGACAAGGCTGTGCGCTCAAGCGGTCTGATGAAAACAAACAGCGTCTTGTCGAAGTCGGTTGGCGCATTGTTGTTCCTGACGAAAGTGAACTCACCGAATTCAGTGTTCACCGTAGCCGGGAAAGTCTCGATTTTCTTGTTCAGTTCAAGGTCACGGTAGTGCATCTCAACCTCCACACCGGCGCCTTCAGGTTCAATGGTCATCGCCACTGTGGAATTGAGGGAATCAAGGTGCTCCTCGTCAATGGACACCCAAACAGGAGAGTAGTCTCTGTAAATCTCGCGGTCCTTGATCTTACCCTCATTATAATATGATGTGTAAAGCTCGAGCGCCATGACCACTTTCTTGTTAAGGGTCTTGGTTCCCAACACTTCTATTTCATTGTCGAAGCCAGAGCTGTTGTTCATAAAGCCAAGGTCTTGCACCTGAAGCGCAGCGGCTGCTCCTCCACCTCTACTGTTGTCCACATCCTTGATCAACACCTTCGTGTGCACATTGTAAATAGGCGTGGCATACCTCAGATATACATATGCCAAGGCCATGCACAAAAGGACTGACAAAAGGAACCAATACTTGTAGCGAAGGAAAGTGAACCACAGTTTTCTAAGGTCTATCAACGACTCTTCTTCATTATTGTTGTCGTAACTGTAGCCATAACCGTTCTCAGACTTCTCGTTCTCTCTGATTTTTTCCATTTTATGTGATTTAAATTAGCTAATTTTCCGCCTGTTTTGAAAACAGCGTTCAAAATAACACAATTTTTGCGACATGAACAAATCTTGGGGATTAAAAACAGCTTTAGATAAAGTTTTTTAGGGAAAGAGGACGTGTTTATGACAAAAAAGGACTAATTTTGCACTTTAAGATGAGACAAAGGGCTAAAGGCGCCGCACTGCTTTGCAGACAACGCTTATTTCATCCCTAACTCGTCCAAAATTTGACATAAAAGAACATCAATCAAGACAAAAAAGCAATGGGATTTTTAGATAAACTATTCCGACGCAAGAAAAAGGAAGACAAGACCGGCGGACTCGAAGATTTCATGTCCCTTATCCGGGTCTATTTCCAAAGCAGCCTTGCAGCCAAGCTCGGCATCACCAACCTGGGCGCTTTCCCCGACCTGGCTACATTCAAACGAACGCTTCATGTGCAAACCGTGAACAATAAACTCGGTGTGGGCGAGAAAAAAGTATGCGCCAAGATGCTTCAGGACATCTATGGACTGAACGAGTCTTTTTTCGAGGAAATCGAACAGAGCATCAAAAAAGGCTGCAAGACACAGAACGACGTTCGCAACTACATGTTCCTCTTCCAGGGATTCAGTCAGGATATCATCATGCTCATGGGAAACCTGCTGAAATGGAAGTTCAGGATTCCGTCGTTTTTAAAGAACGCGCTCAAGCAAGTGACAGCAAAATCGGTTCACGACATTTTCACCAAGGACGTCTGGAGCGACGAGGCCACAAGAAAGGCTGTCTACACTGTGCGTGGCTACCAGCAACGACTTGGATTCAGCGAGCAATGGATCACCGACTACGTGTTCAACGTGATGCTTTTGGCTAAGAAAGAACCGCGTCCTTCACAGGAAGAAGTGGAAAAAGCCGAGAGCAAAATGAAAAACAAATAGCCAAAACCGCATTTTTGTCGCAAAAAGGTTGGAAAATACGATAGTATTGAATATTTTTGCACAATAATTGGTGAAGTCTCAACTATGACTGAAGAAGAAAGAAAACAATTAAAGACTTTCGAAAGCAGGGTTCTGGTTCTCCTCCAAGAATATAAGGAACAATCCAAACAGCTTGAGTCACTTAAAGAGGACTTGGAGCTGAAAGACATTGAGATTGAACTTCTGAAAGAGGAACTGAAACAGAGCCAAGAGAACTACACCAGTTTAAAGATAGCACGGATGATGGAGCTGAGTCACAATGACATCAAAGAGGCAAGGCAACGCATCACCAAACTCGTGCGCGAAGTGAATAAGTGCATCTCACTCTTAGTGACCGATGAGGATCATCCGGTCAGCCCCCTGAAAGAACAGGCCTGACCAACGGTCGTGGGTACATCGACAATCAAGTCGATTGATACACAGAGAGAAGCCATATAGAAATGGAGAAAGGAAGACAGAACATCACCATCACAGTAGAAGGCATACCTTTGCCTGCGACTGTAGCGGACGCGGCCGAAGAGGAAGTGTTCCGAAAGGCCGCTACGGAGGTGCAGACACGTCTGCGGTTCCTCCGAAAGACCTATCCTGGTCTTCCCAACAACAACTACTACTATTCAATGGCCATGCTGTTGACAGCAGTAGATAAGATCAAAATGAGCATGAACGTGGACAACTCACCCATTTTCGACACTTTGAACTACCTTCAAGGAGAAATTGACGGGTTGATTGACGCCAAGAGGAAGAACAAGTAACAAGGTTGTCCTCGCTGTGCATTTGCGTTTCATGCCATGTAGACCAGCATCAGCTAACCACTTATTCAGCGCACAATTACTTCCGATGACCCCATAAAGGCATCTGATGTTTTGTGCGCTGTTTTTTTTAATAACAACACTAATAAAACATTATGGTAATCATTGGAATAATCGCAGCACTGGTAGTAGGCGTAGCTATTGGATACGCCCTGTTTCGCTACGTTGTGAAACAGAAATACAACCAATACATCAAGGACGGAGAAGAGAAAGCACGCCTTTTCATGGAAAAAGCCAAAGACGAGGCTGAGAACATGAAAAAGGACAAGCTATTGGAGGTGAAAGAGAAATTCATCAACAAGAAAGCTGAACTCGAGAAAGAGGTTTCAGCACGCAACCAAAAGCTGCAGCAAGCAGAGAACAAACTGAAGCAGAGGGAGATATCCCTGAACCAACGCCACGAGGACTTGCAGCGCAAGAAAGCTGAGAACGAGGCAATGCAAGAAAAACTCGCCGCACAGCAGAATGTCATCACCAAGAAACAAGCTGAACTCGACAATCTGCAGAAGCAGGAGCGCGAGAAGTTGGAAACCATCAGCGGACTGTCGGCTGAGGAGGCCAAGAACAGACTGATGGACAGCATGAAAGATGAGGCCAAGACACAGGCTCAACAATATATCAATGAAATCATCGACGACGCCAAGCTTCAAGCCAACAAGGAAGCCAAGCGCATCGTCATCCAAAGCATCCAGAGAGTGGCTACAGAAACAGCTATCGAGAACTCTGTGACCGTGTTCCACATCGACTCCGACGAAATCAAGGGACGTGTGATTGGACGAGAGGGACGCAATATCCGCGCTTTGGAGGCTGCCGCTGGAGTTGAGATTGTTGTGGACGACACCCCAGAGGCCATCGTCATCTCGGCATTCGACCCTGTACGCCGTGAAATTTGCCGCCTGGCACTTCACCAACTCGTGGCCGATGGACGCATCCACCCCGCTCGCATCGAGGAAGTGGTGGCCAAGGTGAAAAAACAAGTGGAGGAAGAAGTGATAGAGACGGGAAAGAGGACAGCCATCGACCTTGGCATCCATGGTCTGCATCCCGAGCTCATACGAATCATCGGAAAGATGAAATACCGTTCGTCCTATGGACAAAACCTGCTGCAACACGCCCGCGAGACAGCAAACCTCTGTGCCATCATGGCTTCTGAGCTCGGCCTCAACCCCAAGAAAGCACGTCGCGCTGGACTGCTACACGACATAGGCAAGGTGCCCGATGAGGAACCCGAGATGCCACACGCTCTCTATGGCGCAAAAATCGCTGAGAAATACAAAGAGAAACCCGATATCTGCAACGCCATCGCAGCACACCATGACGAAACAGAGATGAACACGCTGCTCGCACCCATCGTACAAGTCTGCGACGCCATTTCTGGCGCACGACCCGGCGCACGACGTGAGATTGTGGAAGCCTACATCAAACGTCTGAACGACTTGGAGCAACTCGCCATGAGTTATCCTGGCGTGACCAAGACTTATGCCATCCAGGCCGGTAGGGAACTCCGCGTGATTGTAGGCGCTGACAAGATTGACGACAAGCAGACGGAAAGCCTCAGCGCTGAGATAGCCAAGAAGATACAGGACGAGATGACTTACCCAGGACAGGTGAAAATCACAGTCATCAGGGAAACCAGAGCCATCAGTTTCGCAAAATAACCCACTACACCACCTTGGACAAACCAGTGAATGTCACGGCTTATCCAAGGTGGTTCACTATGTTCCTACGGTATTGACACATTGATGAAACGTATTTTGACAGCCATAGTCCTGGCAGCACTGACTTTGAACGAAGTCAGCGCTCAAGTAGCATACCCTTTCAGCGATGTGGAATACGCGGTGGAGATGTCTGGCTCAATCACCAATGGCGACTATGCGCCCTTTTGGCTCAGCAGCAACAAATACGGGCTATCGTCAGTGGAGGAAAAAACAGGCTATCTCAGGGTCGGTGTGTTCCGTCCTGTCGAGACAGACTCCGAATATCTCTGGCGGATAGGATACGGTGCCGACATCGCCATACCTGTCAACCACACAAGCCCCTTTGTGGTGCAGCAACTTTACGCCGACTTTGAGTACAAAAAGGTACGCTTGTCCATCGGCAGCAAAGAAAGGGGCATGGAACTGAAAAACGCACTCCTCTCCACTGGCGGGCAAACTACAGGCATCAATGCCCGGCCTGTGCCCCAAATCCGCATAGAACTGCCAGAATACTGGACCATTCCCCACACAGGAGGCTGGTTCGCTGTGAAAGGTCATCTGGCTTATGGTGTATTCACCGACAACTCTTGGCAAAAAGACTTCATCACCTCCGCTTCCAAACAGAAATACACCTCCGACGTGCTTTACCACAGCAAAGCCGGTTATCTCAGGATAGGCAACGACGAAATCTCCCCTTTGTCTTTCACTGGAGGGCTTGAGATGAAAACACAGTTCGGCGGCAAGATGTGGAACGTAGGCCGAAGGCTTGACGACACCAGCGACTTCTCTGGCAACTACGTAAAAGGTGACACAGGAATCAGAGGTTTTTTGAATGCTTTTGTGCCAGGCGGAAGCGACGCACGAGACGGTGACTACAAAAATGTGGAAGGCAACCATCTCGGTTCATGGGTGTTCTCACTCGACTATCAAGGTAAGGGATGGTCTGTGAGGTCCTATCTGGACCATTTCTTCGACGACCACTCTCAAATGTTTGTCCAATACGGATGGAAAGACTTGCTGCTGGGACTTGAGGCCCAATTACCCGACAACCCGTTGGTGACAAACATAGTGGTGGAATACCTCAACACCAAAGACCAGACGGGTCCGCTCTATCATGACGGCACCTCTACCCTGCCCGACCAAATCAGTGGACGCGACGACTACTTCAACCACGCCATGTACACAGGCTGGCAGCATTGGGGGCAGTCGATGGGCAACCCGCTAATCATATCACCACTTTACAACAGCAGCACAGAGATACGCTTCGAGCACAACCGAGTAATAGGGCACCACATCGCCTTGGCTGGTACGCCAACAGATGAATGGAGCTATAGGTTGATGTACACTCATGTGAAGTCATGGGGCACCTATCTGTTGCCACTCATCGACACACGACAGGCCGATTTCTTTTTTGCGGAATTGGGTTATAGTCCCCATTGGTTGAAAGGATGGAACGCAAAAGTGGCTTTCGGAACTAATAGCGGTAATCTTTTAGGCAAGAGCTCTGGTGCCACCATCTCCATTGTGAAAAGAGGCTTCTTCACCAAAAAAACAACAGATTGCAATTGCAATATGCAATAAATATAATTCAACTAAAACGGAAAATATGAGGACAGTACACAACAAATCCGTCATATACATCCTATTGCTCATGATTGGAGCAATCATTGCATCGTGCGACAAACTAGACAAGAACGGCGATCTTGACGGCGCATGGCAATTGACCAGCCTTCAGCGCAGTGAGGACGAAACCGTAGTTGCCGACAAGAACAGCCGCATCTACTACTACTTCAAACTCGACCTCATGGAACTGCGCGAAGTAAGCGACACCATGTACTATCTTGCCCGTTTCCAGCACATTGGCGACTCACTTATCATCGGTCCTGTCTATCAGTCCCCATTCGACAGTTTGGTGGCCATTTCAGCTGTCAATGAGAAATTTGGAATCGATGACGGACGTATGCATATCATCAATCTGACACACAGCAGTTTAATACTTGAAAACAAAAGGTACAAGATTTCCTTCAGGAAATTTTAAGGACTTCGGCTAAACAAAGAATTAACATCATGGCTCTAACACTTTATAATGTCAAGAAATGGTATAGGATGATGACGGGCAACAGCGTTCTTCATGTCAACCAAGATATCGGCAAATGCTTCTCCACCGATGAGGTCAAAGGTTATTACAACAACCTCACAGAGAAGGTCAGGATGCAACCTGAATTATTAGGAAATGATTCCTTGCCCACCATCGAGACCACTGACGGCAGAAAAGTGATTTTCCCCGTTGCTATATTCCAATACGGCCTTGGCGCTTACGACCTCTTCCTACAAACAGGTGACGACATTTACAAACAGAAATTCCTCCAATGCGTGGAATGGACATCCAAACACCAGGAGCAGACCGGGGCTTGGAAGAATTTCAGCCATATCTATCCTGACAACCCTTATGGAGCCATGGCACAAGGAGAAGCCACATCATTGCTTGTCAGGGCTTACACATGCACAGGAAAAGAGCAATACCTTGAACAGGCCAAGGCTTCTATCGACTTCATGTTGAAGCCTGTTGGGGATGGAGGCACCACTCTGTACCAGGATGACGAGTTGGTCCTGCTGGAATACACCCATAAATCAGCCGTCATGAACGGATGGGTCTTCGCATGGTTTGGCCTTTACGACTATGAACTCGCTACAGATGGCCAGAGTGGATATCACACGGCGATGCAACAGTCCTTAGAGACACTGAAGAAACACCTCCCCCGATTCTCCAACTCTTTCTGGAGCATGTACGACCTTGACGGACACATAGCCAGCCCCTTCTACCACAATCTACATATTGCACAGATGCAAGCGCTGTACAAGATGACAGGGCAGGAAGTGTTCCAGCAATACGCACGGAAATGGGAAGCCGATTCGAAAGCACCCCTAAAAAAAGGAAAGGCCTTTCTCATCAAGGCCTGGCAGAAAATAAAGGAAAAGAAGAACGCCTGAACATTATCTGTTCTTGTTCTTTTTCATCTCTTTAAGCTTTGCGACATATTTGATGCTGTTGACTTTGTTCTTCAGCACCTTCAGACTGTAAGATGGAAAGAAGCAGAACAGAAAATAGCAGTAGGATTTAAATTTGGAGTAACCCAAAATCTGCTGATAAACTCTCACATTGTATTTCACCAACGAGAACTTGTTGCTCGAGACCGAGTCGGTGGTAATACGATAATAGGCCAAAGGATAAGTGATACCACAGGCCACACCGCATTTCATCAATATCGTGAGAAACAGCGCCCAGTCCTGACGCTTACGCAATGTGGGCATATAGTATTTCTGCCCCAGCAATTGGGTGTCGTAAATAGCAGTGAGACAACCGATTTTATTGTCACGCTTCAGCATGGACAGGTCAATTCTTTCGGGTGCGACAACGATGCCCACATCATTGTCATTCTCGTCGCAAACCAGATATGAAGTATAGGACAAGGCACATTGCTTTTCGTTCATGAAAGCAATCTGCTTTTCCAATTTGTCGGGAAACCAACGGTCGTCACTGTCACAGAAAGCGATATAACGACCCTTAGCCCTTTTTATCGCATCATTACGCGCATAGCCAGGACCGAAATTTGAAGTCAGCAAAGTAGGATGCACACGACTGTCTGCTTTCGCTATACTACGAATCAAATCCGCAGTATTGTCCTTGGAGCAGTCGTCTGTAATCAACAGTTCTATATTTGTGTATGTCTGGTTAAGTATGCTGTCCACACTCCTCTGCAAAGTCGCGCTACTGTTGTATGTGGGCATAATAACCGAAACCAAATCTTTCATTTGCTGTAATTTTGTGCAAAGTTATAAGTTATTTGCATACTAAAAAAGCGAAAGCGGAAAAACTTAACATCTACAACCGTAAATAAAGCAAATAAGGGAAAGTAAACAGTCGCACAACCATCCCATCCAGAGCACTTGGCAAATAAACAGCCACAAATTTCATACTTTGTCGTAAAAAGTGTAACTTTGCAAGAATAAACACCAAAACACTTTCAAGAAATGAGAAAAGAGACGAACATCATCACTATATTCACCCTGATATGGGGAAAAAGGAAGATGATCATCCGGAACTGCCTGATAGCCTTCGTGGCTGTAGTCATCATAGCATTCAGCATCCCGAAGGAATACACTTCTGAGGTGAAAATCGCCCCTGAGTTGTCGTTAGGCGAAACAGGACTGGCTGGCAGCTTAGGCTCGCTGGCGCAAATGGCTGGCATCGACTTAGGGGGAATGAACAACAACGAAGCGATTTACCCCGACCTCTATCCAGAGATTGTCAGTTCCACTCCTTTCCTGACCGAATTACTGCAGATTCAAGTGGTAAGCAAAGATGGTGAGATTTGCACTGACATGCTCGACTACCTCACCAACCACCAGAAACAAACTTGGTGGTCGGCGATGCTGAAACCCATTAAGAAGTTGTTCAGAAAGAAAGACACAGGCGCTCCTGAGGACATCACAACCGCCGAATCAACACAACTGAGCCGCGACCAGCAGTTATTGCTGGAATCCTTCGGCAAAAGCCTCAATGTCACCCTCGACAAAACGACAAGTATGATTTCCGTGACTGCCACCATGCAGGACCCTCTCATCGCCGCCACCACAGCTACAACTGTGGCTGAAAAACTACAGACCTACGTTGACAAATACCGCACCGTAAAGGAACGCGACAACATCGCCTACCTTGAAACGCTGCACAAAACATCTCAAGAGAAATACCGTAAGGCACAAAGAGAATACGCATCTTACACCGACTCACACCAGAACGCCATTCTCGCCAGAGTGACCACAGAACAAGAGAACTTGGAAAACGAGATGCAACTCGCTTACTCGGTCTATGAGCAAGTGTCGCAACAACTTGAAGCCGCTAAAGCCAAACTGCAAGAGAAAAAGCCCATCAGCGTGGTTATACAACCTGCACTGACACCCATCAAGGCCTCTTCACCCAAGAAAATCCTGATGGCTTTCCTGTATGTGTTCACTACTTTCTTCCTGACCGTGGCATGGATTATCATCAAGAATGAAATCCAACAAATGAAGAAAGAAACCGTACAAGACAAGAAAGAGGAACAACTGGACAAAAAAGACAACGAGGAAGACAAAGTGGATTCCAAAGCCTGATTCAGGTCAAGCCATCGAGGCAAACACTTCAGACAAACGACAGCCGATAAGAGATGAGTTTTAGCGACTTTGTCATATTATTCTCTTTCATCTTGGAAGTAGGTGTTCTGCAATACGTGGAATACAAGGCTTGGAAGACCCTTTTCACGCCATTGACCTTCCTTATGCTCCCCTATCTTGTCGTTTTGGTCATCACATTGTGCATTGCTGGCAGTTCTTTCGGCTTCGTCGCTTTCTTCTACCCCAGCATCCTGATTTGGCACATAGGCATCTTCCTCTTTGCCATCCCCAGTTTCAGCATAGCTTATATCATGCAAAGAAAAGGCCGGCGGATGACCATCGACACCACTCAAGACAGCATGAGGGAATCGGAAATGCCACGGCTGCTCATCATATTATCGCTTTTCCTGAGTTTGCTGTTCTTATGGCACCTTCGCAGCACATTGGCCAATTCCAAGCAAGCACTTGGCTCCGATGAGTTCGGCGAGGACTTCAGCGGATTCGGCTTCTGGGGACACCTGAGAATTTTCACCATCCCTCTGTATGTCATCTGCATGTACTATGTGGGCAAGAAACGCTGGTGGCTATGGTTCCCAGTCATCGTATTCACCGCCGTGAGTGTGCTCAATCAGGTGAAAGGCTGGACCATCATCCCTATTCTCGCCGCCCTGACCATGCGCATATACACCGGCAGGACAAAACTCACCCTGCGCCTGCTCATCTTCGGAGTACTGGGCATGTTCGCCATCTTCTTCACGTTCTACGCCATGTCCATCCTCGTAGTTCAAGACCGTGGTGTCTCTGACGACTTCATGGACTTCATCTTCGGCCATTTCTTCCACTATCTCACCAGTGGTACCTATGGCTGGAGCATGGATGTGGAAAGAGGCATACCCGACGACGGCGGCAGTTTCGAGATGATTATCGCCCAGTTGGTGAATCTCGCCAAGTCGGCTACCGGCGACAAAGAACTCGTCTCGCCCATCAACACCTTGTTCTTCTTTTCAGGACGCTCGCTGACAAATGTCCGCACTATATTCGGTACGTTGTACATCAACACCAATGCAGTGAGTTTCACACTGTATATCCTCATTCTGAGCACCATTATATACTCCATGAAACTACTCGCTTTGAAATACGCTAACATCTATACCTACACCGTCTATTTCTTCTATATCACATTGCTTTTCATGGGTTGGTTCGACCTCTATTTCGCCAACCTCACAATCTTCGAGAGCGCAGTGATGCTTCTGTTCCTATTCCTGTTCGACTGGCTGGTTGTCGGCAACCGCTTTGTCGTCAGACCGAGAGCCATTGAAATTGCAAACGAAAAGAAATGAACCTTAAGACTGTGGCTGAATAATGCGAATGGGCACAATCTTACGGTAGTAGTAATAAAGACAGAGGAAATACACGATTGAGCTTAGTATTGTCGTAATCAAAGCTCCCTCAATGTGCCAGAGATAAACCAGAAGGAAATAACCAACCACCTTGACAATTCCACAGGCGATGCTGCTGTTCATAATAGGTGTGCCTATGCCATGGGAGCCAAGGAAACGGTTAATCATATCACCTAAACCATGGAAAGCAAAACCAACGGCCATCCATGAGGCATACTTCCCGACTTGAGCATATTCCGGTGGATAAAGGATGGACACCAAGGGATTGATAAGCCCAACAAAGAACACGCAGCTGCAAACGGTCACCAAGAGCGTGATGCGGAAAACCTTGGCTGGTATCTGCTGCTCGTTGACAAATTGCTTGAAATAGGTGGTACCTACAATTGCCGGCAAATAGGATAGCGGAGTGGTCAGGGTCAAGGCAAGAGTGTAGAATCCCACATTGACATTGTCCTTATCGAACAAACCGAGCGTAAAGCCTGCCAGATAGTTGGTAGCCACCATCGCCAGAGAGCCGTAATACAACTTCCTACCGTATGCGCGGTTCTCAGCCTTCAAACTGCTCCAATGATATCTGATATTAGCGAACTTAGGTTTGGTGGACAAAATCACCATAAGGAGCACGCCACTGTAAATGCCCCACTGAAGAACCAGCATCAGGGCGGAAGTGACCGTGCAACTCTTGTATAAGTAGTATGCCACAACAATATAAACGAAATGCGGCAACAGACGCGCTATCGACAGTCGTCCGATATGATTGTCTCCCTGGGCTGTGGTATTGAGGTAATTGATGAGCACAGGATAGAAACACACTGGCATAGAATAGAAGAAAAGCCTCATACCTGTGGGGGCATGTCCATGGAATAGTCCGATGACGAAATCAAGCAATGCGGTGGCCAAGCATATCACGCCCAGGATTATCACCAGCACACCACGGATTTCCCTTCGCTTCTGTTCATTGTTCTCCAATGCCAGCAGACGACTTCCTGAAAGGAAATAGCCGAACAGTAGTAACCACGACAACAATTGGATGATATTCTGCACATAGCGCACATCCCCATAAGCGGCTGGCTCCAACGCATTCGTGTTGATGATGGAAGCCACAAAGCCCAAGAACACCCCAACAAGGGTGGACATGTACAGGATAAGAACCTGACGCAAACGCTTCGAAGCCACTAAGGAAGAAATGCTCATGAGAATTGTTGGATGTTAATCGGGATTGAATTATTGTTTTGAAAGGAAACGACCTTTCATTTCCTCGAAACAATTCTTGTCAATATTTTTGTGGACCAGATAGTCTGCATATAAACGATTGGACAACTTGAGCGAGTTGCCAAAAGAATTGCCTAATTTACAGAATTTATCCAATGATTTCAGACGAATATATAAGAACTTGACAAAACGAGTTATACCGCTATCATACAAACCATAAATGACATATAGCGACAGATAATAGATATAAGCATCGAAGTTGTCTTGCTGTTTACTCATCTTCTTTCTCGACATCCCTATCTTATGATATATCTTCGCACCCGTCACACAAGCCATCCGGAACTTATTCCTCAGCCTCACAGAGAATTCATGGTCTTCCTCACCAAAAAAGAATGTGTCGGAGAAGACATCTCCTGAAGGCAACAGAACTTTGGGAGAGAAGAGCATTGCACAACCGGAAACATAGTTAACAGGGAAACTTGACACACCCTCCAGCACACATTCATCTTCTCCCCTATGCAATGCCGTGCGGCCTGTGGCTTTCAAACGGCCACCACCAAACCAGATTTTCTTTCTGTCATCATAATAGTTAATTACAGGCGACAACACATCATAGTCCTTGTGGTTTGCCATAAACGACAGCAGTTGTTCCAGAAAGTCTGGTGCCACCACCGTGTCGTTGTTCAAGAGCATGAAATAATCGGGAGCGAACTGTGACGCATACCTCACACCGACATTATTGCCAATGGCGAATCCATGGTTTTCTTTTTCTTCTAACAGATGAAGGTCGAGAGAGGGATGTGCCGATTGCCAAGCCTTCAAACGCTCCACAGAATCGTCATGAGAGTCGTTATCTACGATAACAACAAAAAATGAGCCTTTCGCCTGTGAGAGTGATTCCAAGCAGTCGATAGTGTCGTCAGCACCGTTCCAATTCAACAGGATAACAGCCGTTTTCATCCCCACGAATTACTTGAGAAGATTGGCAATAGTGGCCACCACTGCGGCTATGGACGCTGACGATGAACCTATTGACAACAACTCGGCTGTCGACATACGGTTCTTAGTTTCCTTCGATGGAACAACGATTTCACATCCCGGTTCTATATCCTTGCTCCTGTTGTGCTTAATCAGTTCAACAGAGCCATTCATATAGACGGCATAGACACGCGACTTACGTGCGTTGTTTCCATATCCTCCTGCACGCTTGATATAGTAACTGAGCGACTCGCCTTGCTTATAATTGATGGAGTTGGGATACATCACCTCACCGCTAATCTTCACAGTGTTGGAGTATTGCGGAACGATAAGCCTGTCATTCTCCCTGAGCACGATGTTTTCATATCCTGCAGTGTCCTTCAGAGCCGCCTCGAGGTCAATAGCCACAGGATAGGTGTCACCGAGGTCGAGTTTGAGGTTGAGCAGTGAATCTGCCAACTGCAAGTCCATGTTGTTGGAACCTTGCGACATCTTCAGGCTCTCCTCATAGAGCTGAATCTGCGACGCGCGCAATGTGGTTTCTCGTTGGTTGCGCTCCTCCTGTGTCATCCTACGCTCCAAACGAGCACCCTTAGGATAGGCCAGTTCTGAAAGACCGCCTGCATCATGCACGAGGTCGGAGAGGCGATAGCGCTTGTTGCTCATGGCATAACTGCCCTGGAAGTTCACAGCACCGTTCACTGTGACGTTCTGCTGTTCGTTATACGAGGGACTCTTTCGTATCACCACTTGGTCGAAGGGGAGCAATGTGAAACTGTCGCCTCCTTTGATTTCAAAATTGTCGTTGAGTGAGAAAGAGAAGGTCTCAGTCAGTTTGGTGTCGTTAATCGTGGATTTGGGGTCACGTATTCTTCGATAGACATTCACCTGAGCCATAGAAGCCGCCTGTGTCAGTCCACCTGCCTGAAGCACGAAGTCCTCAAGTGTGGTGTTCTCCGAATAGGCATACACTCCTGGGAAATTCACCTCGCCTTCGATGGCAAGCGTCTGGTCGGGGTTCATCTCGGTCATACTCGGGATAAACAGCACATCGTTGTTGCGCAGGGGGATGTCGGCCACCGTTCCATCAAGAAGGCCTTTGATGTCTATCGACTTGGTCTCAAGCGTCATGTCGGGCTTCTCACGGTGCATCACGGCACGGTTGAGGAATGCGTCCTCTCTCACACCGTCGGCTGCCTCGATGAGGTCGCGCACACTGGAGATACTGCTGCCGAGCTCAAACTGACCTGGATGATAAACAGCGCCACGAATCTCTACCAAGTTGGAGAAACGAGCGACTACAGAATCCACATAAATGGAGTCGCAGTCGTTGAGCGTGAAACCGTTCATGTCAAACTCCTCGATGGTATGAATGCTGTATCGACTGCCGTTCTTGCGTATCAGTCGCACGTTCTTGGTATAGGCATCACCAGTAAAACCACCTGCGTATTGCACAATGGTGTTGACACTTTCGTCTTTCCTCATCTCATAAAACATCGGGCGCTTCACCTTGCCTCGGATGTTCACCAGACAGTCGTAAGGTCCGACTACCACCACATCATTGTCCTGTAATCTGATGTCGCCTTTGGTGTTGCCGTTGAGAATATAGTCATAGACGTCTATCGACGCTATCTCCCTTCCTGCACGATAGACCTTGATGTCGCGCAAGGTACCGATGTCACTGATACCGCCTGCGGCATAAAGCGCGTTGAACGAGGAAGACAACGAACTCAACGAGTATGTGCCCGGGGCGTTGACCTCACCCATCACCTGCACCTGAATCGAACGGGTCTCACCCACGCTCAGGCTCACATTGCTGTCGCTGTAACGACGGCCAAGACGGGAACGGAGAGCGGCTGTGGCTTGCGATACGGTCAAACCACCCAGCTTCACGGGACCTATACCGTCGAGAACCACATATCCGTCGGGAGATATCGTCTCATCGTAGCTTTCCTGTGTGGACCCCCAAACGTCAATAAACACCTGGTCGCCAGCGCCAAGCCTGTAGTTCGCTGGTGTGGGCATATTCACGTTAGGCTCGAACGTCAGCATCTGGTTGTTGAAGATGTTGCGTCCGAAGACCTCACTCTCGTCTTTGAAATAGTTCTGGTAATAAAGCAGTGAGTCGATATCAAAAAAACCTATCTCGCCATTGATTTCATCCAGTTGGTCGTCTCTGCTCACACGCCGCTGATTGATTTTGGTACGGTCAATCATATAATTATTACGACGCTGGTTTTCTTCGCCTTGTATTTCTTTACCAGTCCTAGTGCGCACACGTTGCTGACGCTTGCCTTCACCTGTGAGGTCAACGGCACCTATTTGCTCTTGCTGGGCCTGGAATTTTTTCCTGACACGGCGGAGTTGCTGGGTGGTGACTCCTTTCTGCAAGAGTTTGGTTGCAATGGTCTTCTGGTCAACACCTTTCTCCTGCTGGTCTAACACAAAGTCGATTACCTGGTTGTCTGTCATGGTCTGGGCAAACGACATGTTGCTCACAGAGATAAACAGCAATAACAAGAAAGTAATTCTATATCTCATTTGTCCGTTTTTGTTTTCAGTTATCAAACATATTTGCGGTATGAATACACAAAATGCAAAATTATTAAAAAAAAGTCGTTCTTCAATGCTTCCAAGTTAAAAAAAGGACTAAGGAAGAAAAAAAACAACAAGAAACATCCAACGGATGGACTATTTGAGTTCATCCACCAGCACAGCAATCACCTCTGCGGGCCTGAACTGCCGGTATTTGTTGAGGCATAGCGGCTTCAACCGATTAATTTGTTCAGGATGGTCGGCTATATCCTTCAATGATTGGCAAAGCGCATCGAAGGACCCGAATTCATATCCTATACCTGTCTGTCCTTCATCGATGACATCACCAAAACTCTCCCAACGCGATGCTAGCACAGGAAGAGCTGCAGCGTAGGCGTCGATGATGGTGCCAGGCACACCCTCAGTGTAGAACAATGTGGGAAACACAAGGAGAAAATAGTCCTTAAGCACATCAATTGTAGCATCGAAGGGCACTGCGCCAGCATAATGCACAGCGCTCGAAAAACCTTTCTTCAGACCGTCGAACCACTCCTGCTCATCAGACCATACAGGACCATAAATGTCGAGAGTGAAAACCTCACTCCCCCTTTCTGCATTGATGAGGTCCACGGCCCGAACGATATCCTCCATTCCTTTCTGCTTCATCACCCTGGAGAAAGTGCACAAACGCAAGGGATAGCAGGGGGCAGGACACGGTATTTGGAGCGTCACTGCTGGCAAATCCTTGCAATTGGGCATCAGAACTGTATTAGTGAATCCACTCTCGGCCAACTGCCGCATCATGGTAGAGGTCTCGCAATAGATGGTATCGACCGATGCCGACAAACATCTCTTCAGCAAGAATTTGGTACGTACATACTTGGGCAGCCACCCACCTATGACCACATAGTGAACCTTGCAGTCATGGAAGAAAAGCCGAAGAAAAGAAAGGATGAAAGTGATGACCCGAACCCCCTTATAAGCGGGAAGGATGACTAGGTTATCGTTACGGCGCAAGGCTTGCGTCAGCAAAAAAGGCAATCGGAAAAGGGATTTGACACCGCCACAGGTGTCGATTTTGGTGATGTTCTCCGTTCCAAGCATTTGTTCAAGTGCTTCTGTGACAACCTTCGTCTTAATGGTCTGGCCGTTGAGTTTGTTCTCCCCAAAGGCAAAATGTCCACAGATACACAACTTGAAACGTTCAGCCATCTTGTCTTAGAATTTCTTCCAACCGACAACCGCCAAGATGGTTTTGGCTATGATTTTCATGTCAAGCCACAAAGAGCGGTTCTTGAGGTAATCAAGGTCCATGTCAAGGCGCTGGAGCATCTTCTCCATGCTGTCGGTATAGCCATTGTAAAGGGTGGCCATCGACGTGACACCGGGGCGGCTGCAGAAGAGCTTTTCATAGTCGGGGTTCTCTTTCATAATCATGTCGATGAAATACTTGCGCTCTGGCCTGTAGCCCACAAAAGACATGTCGCCGACAAGCACATTCCACAATTGAGGTAGCTCGTCAAAATGATGCACCCTGAGGAACTTACCAACCTTAGTCAGGCGGTCATCGTCCTGCTGGGCCAACTGGGGAACTCCGTTGTCCTCAGCGTCAACCACCATCGTGCGGTACTTGTAAATCATGAAGGGCTTGCCATGAAGACCTATACGCTCCTGGCTATAAATGACCGGTCCCTTGCCGTCAATTTTCTGGACAATATAGATGATGAGGTAGATGGGCGACAGCAATAGCAGGCCAAGAAAAGAGCCAACAATATCTACCGTTCTTTTGACACCTTTCTGGAAATCACCCATAGCATCAATATTCGCTGTATTTTTTACCACGCTCATCTGAGTAGAAGTATTGCTGTTCCTATAACCGTCACTGTATGTTAACGTTTTTGCAACTGATCGACGAAATGCCATATTAATATAGTATTGTCTTCAAAGAGAGAACGCTCTTTTTGGTAAACCCATCAATATGATGTTACTTATATAACGTGATGTTTTCACATTTATTGTGAATTCACGAAGAACTTTTCTCTTTTTATTCAACAAATTTTAGCAACCAGGTTCTTGCACTTCACACCACAAAAATAATAATCATCGAAACAACATGCCTGTTCCTCTGATTATTCTTTTCAGTAGCGATATCTGAGCAATGGCTTCAAAACCTAATTGCGGTGCAAATTTACAAAAAAAACAGCATTTAAATACATTTCAACAAAAATAATTGCATTTTTACCCTTATCAACCATTAGTTTTCCAAGAACAGACCCCGAATAATTGGCAAAAAAAACATAACGATGCCGACGGGGTCGGAAATTCTTCAATCTATGAAGCAAATGGCGACGTGTCTTTTTGACTGAAAACCATGCCATTTTGACATATCCGACACATTGGTACATTTATTGAAACATGTTTTGTAAAAACCAACTGATTCAACGAAAAAGAAAGGAGACAAGATATGAACTTCAACAACTTTACCATCAAAGCACAAGAAGCCATACAGGAGGCGGTGAACCTGGTGCAGGCCAACGGCCAGCAAGCCATAGAACCCGCGCATCTGATGGCCGGAATACTGAAAGTGGGCGAGAATGTGACCAACTTCATCTTCCAGAAACTGGGACTGGACGGCAGTCGCATACAACGACTGATTGACAATGAGGCGGCATCCTACCCCCGCGTATCAGGTGGAGAGCCCTATCTGAGCCGTGAAACCAACGAGGTGGTTCTCCAAGCCACCAACATCTCTAAACAACTGGGCGACGAGTACGTGTCGATAGAACCGATACTGATAGCTCTGCTGAAAGTCAACTCTCCTGTATCGCGCATTCTCCACGACGCGGGCATGAACGAGAATGACCTTCTCAAGGCCATCAACGAACTGCGAAAGGGCGAGAGCGTGAAAAGCCAGTCGAGCGAGGACAACTACCAGAGCCTCGACAAATACGCCACCAACCTGGTGGAGCAGGCCCGTTCGGGAAAACTCGACCCCGTGATCGGACGTGACGACGAGATTCGTCGTATCCTCCAAATCCTGAGCCGACGTACCAAGAATAACCCTATTCTGATAGGTGAACCGGGTACGGGTAAGACCGCCATCGTGGAGGGACTGGCCGGACGTATCGTCAGAGGTGACGTGCCCGAGAACCTGAAGCAAAAACAACTCTACTCGCTCGACATGGGCGCGCTGATAGCAGGCGCCAAATACAAAGGCGAGTTCGAGGAAAGACTGAAGGCTGTGGTCAACGAAGTGAAAAAGAGCGAAGGCAGCATCATCCTCTTCATCGACGAAATCCACACACTGGTAGGCGCCGGCAAGAGCGAGGGTGCCATGGATGCAGCCAACATCCTGAAACCTGCACTTGCACGTGGCGAGATACGCTGCATTGGTGCCACCACCCTCGACGAGTACCAGAAATACTTCGAGAAAGACAAAGCACTTGAACGTCGTTTCCAGACTGTGACGGTGGATGAGCCTGACGTGGCGAGCAGCATCTCCATCCTCCGTGGACTGAAAGAGCGTTACGAGAACCACCATAAAGTGAGAATCAAGGACGACGCCATCATAGCGGCTGTGCAACTCTCCGACAGGTACATCACCGAGCGTTTCCTCCCCGACAAGGCCATCGACTTGATGGACGAGGCGGCTGCCAAACTGCGTATGGAGCGCGACTCGCTGCCTGAGGAACTTGACGAAATCAGCCGAAAACTCAAACAATTGGAGATTGAGCGCGAGGCCATCAAACGCGAGGGCGACTCCGAGAAACTCGACAGCCTCAACAAAGAAATCGCCAAACTCAAGGAGGAGGAGAGTTCCTACAAGGCCAAATGGCAATCGGAACGCAACTTAGCCAACAAAATACAGGAGAACAAGCAACAAATCGAGCAGCTGAAGTTCGAGGCCGACAGAGCTGAACGCGAAGGCGATTACAGCCGTGTGGCTGAGATAAGATATGGAAGAATCGTTGCCTTGAACGACGAAATCGCCAAGATACAGGCTGAACTGGCCAAAGTGCAGAGCGGCAACGCCATGGTGAAAGAGGAGGTGACCGCCGACGACATCGCCGATGTGGTGAGTCGCTGGACAGGCATCCCAGTGAGCAAGATGCTCCAGAGCGAACGCGAGAAACTGCTCCATCTTGAGGACGAGCTGCACAAGCGTGTCATCGGACAGGAAGAAGCCATTGCGGCAGTAAGCAATGCGGTGCGTCGCAGCCGCGCCGGACTGCAAGACCCCAAGAAACCCATCGGGTCGTTCATCTTCCTCGGAACCACTGGTGTGGGAAAGACAGAACTGGCAAAGGCACTGGCCGACTACCTCTTCAACGACGAAACGCTGATGACGCGTATCGACATGAGCGAGTACCAGGAGAAGTTCAGCGTCAGCCGACTCATCGGAGCGCCTCCAGGATACGTAGGGTACGATGAAGGCGGACAACTCACAGAGGCCGTGCGACGCAAACCCTACTCCGTAGTACTGTTCGACGAAATCGAAAAGGCACATCCCGACGTGTTCAACATCCTGCTGCAAGTACTCGACGACGGACGTCTTACCGACAACAAGGGACGCACCGTAAACTTCAAGAACACCATCATCATCATGACTTCCAATATGGGCAGCATGATGATAAGGGAAGAGTTCGAAAAGCTCCACAACCTGGAGAACAGCGGCATGACCACCGCTGAACTCAACCGCAAAAAGGAGCAGATTCTCGACAATGCGAAAGCGCAAGTGATGGAAATGCTGAAAAAGACCATAAGGCCTGAGTTCCTCAACCGTATCGACGAGACCATCATGTTCACACCGCTTTCAAAGGACGAGATACGACAAATCGTGACGCTGCAAATCAACGCCGTCAAGAAGATGCTGGCCGACAACAACGTCGAACTCTCTGTGACCGACACTGCCGTGGATTTCATCGCCGACGCTGGCTATGACCCCGAATTCGGTGCACGACCTGTGAAACGAGTGATACAACGGCTCATCCTCAACGACCTCTCCAAGAAGCTGCTTGCCGGCGAAGTGGATGCCACCCATCCCATCGTGGTGGATGCCGACAACAACGGATTGGTATTCAGAAACTAAAAAAACAAGCAAAGGCGGGGACGCATCAATCGAATGCGCCCCCGCCTTTTTCTTTTTTGATAACCGCTTATTCAGCTGCCTCAGCCTCTGGCTGAGCTTCTTCGCCTTCTTCCTTCTCTTCTGAGAAGTCATCCTCACCATTCTCAACGAGGATGTTGTACCAAGAGAGGAGCTTACGCATATCGCTCACGCGTACACGGTCACGGTCGTAATTGGGCAGAACTTTCTCGAAGAAAGCGATGATATCGGCCGAAGATGCCTTCTTGGGACTCAAGTCCACCACCTGTCCGTCATAATTGTCTTTCACTGACTGAAGGACTGAAGCCAAAGACACTTCCTTGTCATCGTCGGTATAGATGGAGATGTCGCCGAGCGACACAATCTTGTCAGCAGCGTATGCAGGCTGACGTTTTTTGGCAGCATCAACCGTTTCCACAATCAACATCTTGCTACCGCGGGAAACCAATTTATATAGGCCAGGTTTACCCGAAATGGCCAGAATCATTTTTAGCATATCATTAATGTTTTTATGTTGTCTTTTCGTTTTTTTATCAAGTGAAACCAACAAATCCTTGCCTGTGCCCGTCTGTCCAAGTCTTTTACGACTCAGTCACCCCCTTCCGAAGGGTTGGTCAGGAAAGCCAAGGCATCGTTGACTTGCGACTCCAGGTCGCTCACTCCGTCATTGATGACCAGCAAATCAGACTTGAGGAGTTTTTCCTGGTCATCCATCTGAGCCTCAACACGCTTCATGGCCGATTCTTCGGATATCGAGTCACGCTGCATCACCCGTCGAATGCGCACATCAAGGGGCGCGTACACCATCATTGTGGTATCGACCAGGGCATCAAAACCCGACTCAAAGAGTATAGCCGACTCCATAAAGACCACTGCAGCAGTCTGTTGCGTCGCCCAATGAAGGAAATCGTCCTTAACCCTGGGGTGCACGAGTTCGTTCACTCTGCGGGCATTGTCGGCTTCCGAGAACAAGAACGCGGCAACAGCCTTCTTGTTGAGTGAGCCATCCTCAAGATAGGCGTTCTCACCAATCAAGTCCTTGAGGCCGCCCACAAGTACTGAATCTTCCACCATCAGACGTTTGGCCTGTTCATCGCACTGATAAACAGGATAACCTTTCTCGCCCAACAATGCGCATACATACGACTTGCCTGAGCCTATGCCACCAGTGACCCCTACTTTCATGACCCTATCGTCCATACTCCAATGTCCGTCAGTTGGTCAACTCCTCCACGATGCATTCAACAGCCTTCGGGTTGATTCTCACGTTCGACACGTTGGCGGGATAAGAAACCAGACGAACGGGATAACGCTCACCACCGCCTTTCACTGCGTTGTAGTCCACCACTATCAGGAAATCCTCTTCTTTCACATCATAGAAATCAGAGGCACTCACCTGGAAAATCACCTCACACCTCACGGGGAATGTCCTAAGCACCAGATTCTCTGGCATATTCTCAGCAAAAATGGGTACCGACATTTTCTTCTCTGTATAGAGGTCGACCGCCACATCCAGTGTGACACTTCCCGGCACAACCTTGACTCCCGTCATTTGCTGCATTTTCACTTGAGTATGCAAGGAATCCTCAAGGTCTTTGAAGGTGGAGTAATCTGTATAGACCACATGCAAGGTGTCGAGTTGGGAATAGGTGGCGTAGATATCCACCGAGTCAGGATGGAGCCTCATGCCGCGGATGATATGCTGCTGGGCTGCCTTCACCGTCCCGTTGAACACGACAGGGACACGCTTGCTTTCTCCTGTGGAATAATAAACGTCAAGGGATGAGGGAGTGACGGCCAACATCTTCGACGAGCTCTTCAATGTCTTGCCTACAATTCGACGCAAATTGGAATTATCGACGGTGAACACACCTCCACCCGACACTTTCCAGGAACTGGAATTGGTCATTTTGGCAAAGTCTACGTCCACGCGATACTGGTCCTTGGAAGCAATGAAGTATTCAAGAATCTTGAACCCGTAGTCGGATACAGACACCTTGATGGAGTCTGGCACGTCGCTTGTGATGATTACATTCTTGGGAATGTTGGTGATATTCAGAGCGTAGTTGATTTCATACTTCGTTTCTTCCCTACACACCTGAAAAAACCAGAAGACAATGGAAACCAAGAGGAAAACAAGAAAGAGAGAGAGCTCACGGTTCACTTCCGGATAGCGAAGCCCTCTGATTTTCCTGATGACACTCAGCATCGGACGAAGAATCCTGCTGTACTTGCCCATTGTCTTTTACCTGACTTATGTCGGATAGCGCTTAAAAGCCTAACGCTGTGCGGCCTGGTCCTGTTGTCCCGGAGCATAGACACCGGCACGCTCCACATCAATGCAGACACCCTTGGAAATCTCCACTGTGACGAAGCTCTTGTCGGGATTGGTATCCTTTACCGTAGCCCAAATACCACCGGAAATCATCACCTGGTCGCCTACTTTCAGGCTGTTCTGAAATTCCTGGAGTTTCTTGCGCTGCTTGTTCTGCGGACGGATCATGAAGAAATAAAGAATGGCGAACATGATCACAATCATCAGGATCAGTTCCATACCGCTACCGCCCTGTGCCTGGGCCTGCAAAAGGTTTACTGTCAACATAATAACTATAGTTTATTTATTGATTGATTATCTGCTGAAGGAATGACGGGAAAGGAGATTCCCATATCGTCAACGCCAATGCTTGTGTTACTGAATCAAGCCTTGAGAATCTTGTTCTCTTTCTGAAGTTTCTTGGCCACAACATCGATAATGCCATTCACGTACGAACCGCTCTTCGGGGTGCTGTAGCACTTGGCAATCTCCACAAACTCATTGATGGTTACCGACAACGGGATATTGGGGAACGACATCAACTCGGCCAATGCCACCTGCATGATGACCACATCCATGAAAGCAAGGCGGTCGAACTCCCAATTCTTGACATTCTGCATGATGAGCGAACGATATTCGTCTTCTTTAAGGATGCTGTTGCGGAACAGACGCTGCGCATATTCACGGTCTTCTTCGTCCTTGAAGTCGGGCAACAGCTCCTGGCTCGACTTCTCGCGCTCTTCGAATCGTTTGATGGACTTGAGCACAAAAGTGTCGACGGTCGTACGGTCGTCGTTCCAGTAAAGACTCTTCTCCTCGAGCAAGTCATCGAGTCGCTCGTCTTTGGCTATGATGTTCTTGTAGATTTTGCGCCACAGTTCACGGTCTGCTTGATAGGAAGAATCAGGAGAAGACATGTAATCCTTATAATAATCACTCTCGACTATCAACTCATAAAGATACTTCAGGTAGTCTTCGTTGGCGGTCCAGTCGAGATGCTGGCTCTCCACATATTCTTTCAGTGACGTGTTCTGCTCTAGCTGGAGGATAAAGCGGTTGTCGATAAACTTGTGGTTTATCGGCTCATCGTTGTGGGTGACAAGGTTCACTTTCTCTTTCTTCATCACCTTCTCTGTTGCGTATCGGGTGACAGCCACCATGAGCAGCAACAGATAGTTATACAATTCGTACGCCTTGGAAAGGCTGAAGTTCAATTCCTTAACAGCTTTTTCCAGATTATCATTGCCATTCAGATAAAAAGCGTACACCAACTGTACGACCTTCAAACGAATCAATATTCGGTTAATCATGTTCAAAAAACTCTTTTTTCTACTTTGCGTGCAAATTTAAACAAAAAAATCGAAAGAGGAATGATTTTTCATGAATGATTCTTTTTTATCCAAAAAATATTGCGAAATGTTTGATAATTATAAAAAAAAAGGAGAAATTTGCACACGACATCAGTTTTTATCACACTTCAACAACTAAAACACATTATTATGAACGAAACAAGTAATGACGTTCTCTACTCTGAATCTGTAAAAGCAGGACGCCGGATCTACTATTTCGATGTCAAGCAAAGTCACAACGGTGACAAATATGTTGCGATAACAGAGAGCAAGAAGATTGTAGAGGGTACTACAGACGCTCCCCGAGTTTCTTTCGAGAAGCACAAAATCTTCCTATACAAGGAAGATTTTGAGAAATTCATCACCGCACTCAGCAATGTCGTTGGCGTGGCTTCAGGAAAAAAGACGCCAAACAGCGAATTGACCGCTGAGGAAACCTACACCACTCCTGACGAGCTTGGAGACGAAGAATCCACAAACACCTCTTTTCCTGATGAAGGCGAGGCTGGTTTCGACGACCAATCCTTTGACGGTGACTTCAAAATTGACATGGATTTCTAAAACAAAGGATATCCAGCAGGTGGATGAATTCCGCCAAAATCCCTTTCAAAAGGCCCTTGCAAACAATTGTTGCAAGGGCCTTTTGGATGGTGACTCCAGGTCCTGAAAGCAAGCTTTCATCCATGGGGCTTTTCCTCGGTGACTCCGCAGGGATTGGCTTCGCCCATCCCTTCCCCTGCCACGGGCCAGTCTGACAAAAGGAAAAGCCCCAGGTCCTGAAAGCAAGCTTTCATCCATGGGGCTTTCCCTCGGTGACTCCGCAGGGATTCTAACCCTGGACCTTCAGAACCGGAATCTGACGTTCTATACAGCTGAACTACGGAGCCAGAAAAAAGGATTTCGTAACGTTGCATCAGCCTCTGTCAGGCTCGAATCGGCGAAAACCGGATGCAAAGGTACGAAATCCTTTTCAATTAGCGACAATTAAATGCCCAAAGATTTCGCAATGGCCTCAACTTTCTTCTCTGCATCGGCCACAGCCTGCTTGTAACCAGCAGGAGAAGCGAGAGTTCCCGGTGCCTCAACATAGAACTTGATCTTAGGCTCGGTTCCGGAAGGACGCACACTCACCTTGGTGCCGTCGGCTGTGAAGTACTGCAGCACATTGCTGGGCTCCGGCATGTCGATGTCGCAAACCTTGCCGTCTGCATCGGTGGCCTTGAGTGTCTTGAAGTCTTTGGCCAGCACTACAGGTGAACCATCGAGTTCCTTCGGAGGATTGGCGCGGAAGTTCTCCATCATCGCCTTGATTTCGTCAGCACCCGACTTACCAGGTTTCACCACGTTGATAGCCTTGTTGTAGCTGAAGCCATACTCCTCGTAGATTTCCATCAGCACCTCATAGAGGGTCTTACCTTGGTCTTTGGCCCATGCGCAGATTTCTGCCAGCAGAGAGCATGCACTCACGGCATCCTTGTCACGAACAAAGTCCTGTGCGAGGAAACCATAGCTCTCCTCGCCACCACCGATGTACTGCTTCTTGCCTTCGTTAATCTTGATTTCACGTGCAATCCACTTGAAGCCTGTATAAACGTCGGCCATCTCGATGTGGTTCTTGTCGGCGATGCTCTTGATGAGTTCGGTGGTCACGATGGTCTTCACGACGAACTCGTTGCCCTTCATCTTACCACAGGCGATGCGGTTCTTGATGATGTAGTAGAGGAAGATAAGCGCGGTCTGGTTACCGTTGATGAGAATCCACTCTCCCTTGTCGTCTTTGCAAGCCATACCCACACGGTCGGCGTCGGGGTCGCTGGCCATCACGATGTCGGCATCGATTTCCTTAGCGAGCTTGAGGGCAAGTGTCAGCGCCTCTGCGTACTCGGGGTTGGGCGAAACCACAGTCGGGAAGTTACCGTCCTTCACCATCTGCTCTTTCACACAGAACACATCATCGAAGCCCCACTGCTTGATGCTGCGCGGGATGAGGTACATACCTGCACCATGTAGAGGTGAATAAACAATCTTCAGGTCGTGCTGGCGCTTGATGACCTCAGGGTCGATGGAGATGCCCTGAATCATATCCAGATAAACCTTATCCACCTCTTCGCCAATAATCTGAATCAAGTCCTTGTTGCCCTTGAATTTGATGTCGGCATACTGCACCTTGTTCACCTCATCGATGATACCCTTGTCGTGGGGAGCCAGCACCTGAGCGCCATCGTCCCAGTAAGCCTTGTAACCGTTGTACTCACGTGGGTTGTGGCTGGCGGTGATATTCACACCTGCCTGGCAACCCAAGTAACGGATGCCGAAGGACACCTCTGGTGTGGGACGCAGGTCATCAAACAGATAGACCTTGATGCCGTTGGCAGAGAAGATGTCGGCCACAGTCTCGGCGTAGAGGCGGCTGTTGTTGCGGCAGTCGTGTCCCACCACCACACTGATTTGCGGTAGGTCCTTGAAGTTCATGTTCAAGTAATTGGCAAGTCCCTGTGTGGCTGCACCTACAGTATAGATGTTCATACGGTTCGTACCTGCACCCATGATGCCACGCAAACCACCGGTTCCAAATTCCAGTGTCTGATAAAAACTGTCTATCAGGTCGGTCTTGTCTTCTTTGGCAAGCATTTCCTTCACTGCTGCCTGTGTGTCAGCGTCAAAAACAGGATCCGAAGCCCACTGATTGGCTACGGCCTCACATTTTTTCAATAATTCTAAATCCATAGTTGATAAGATATTAATTTACAAGTTATTAATCGTATTATTAATGGTTATTTACCTTACTCTTCAGGAATAAGATATCTGTCGCCCGTCTGTTTCGTAATTTGCTGGCGGTAGTACTCGGGATAACCTGGTCGAATCGGAAAAGCAGCCTGTCCGTGGCCGTTTTCGAGGAACTTTCCATCGCCCTCGCTCTTGATGCACATGTCATTGTGCTTCACAGTGATATAGTAGAAAAGATTCTTCCAACGCTCCATCATGCTGTCAGAGCTTTTCAACGAATAGTCGGTCAGGTATGCTTTTGCGGAAGCTGGGTCGTTGTCGTATAGCCGTTTGGCCTCTGCCTCTACCTCTTTCTGCTGGCTGAAATAACCGTTTTCGAGTTCGTCTCTCACCTTCTTGAGGTCTGGCATCATCTTGGAATAGTAGGGATACACCATGTTCGCCACAAGGTTGCACACCCAAAACGCTGAGTTCCAAGAGAAAGTGAGCGCATCTTGCTGACCTTTGATGGCAGTGTAGCAGGCTGGAATCTCGTTCACCGAGCAATAGACTGGTGTGTATGCCACCATATTGGCGTCGTCGTTGCCCCACCAGACCACGCCTCCGATGGCGTCGGGAAGATAGTCGCGCATCTGACCCACAAAGGCAAAGGAGGTCTGCTGGGTAGAGATGGGACGTTCGTTGAAGTACTTTTTGCCGTCGCTGGTGAAGGAGAGCGGCGTCGGACGATAAGGCATGTTGTAAGGTCCTGCTCCGAGGTCATGGCAGATGTCGAGCGGTGTGTCCTCATAGTGGTCGCGCATGCCGTTCTGCACGTCGGCCACAGTCAGTTTGGCCTTAGGTACGAAATAGAGTGGCATCTCGCCCTTGTTGTTCTTGCCCATGGCCACGTCGAGGTATTTGTCCATACCGTCCACCCAGTGGTTGAAGAAACTCCAGACACGCGCCTCGCAATAACGCGCGCCACTGAAATCCATAGGTGCATAGGCATCGCGGAAAGAGAAGTCTGCGTCCTTGCCGTTGAAGTATCCTTTCTCACGGGCGAACTTCACCACGTCCTTGGAATAAAGCACGTTCTTCTTGTCCTTCATGTCGAAACGGGTAATGCGGCTTTGGTTGGCATGACAGCAGATGCAGTCGTCAGGAATCCTGACAGCCACCCAGACGGCACCGTGTCCGCCCGGTCCTTTACCCATCATCTCCATCACCCAGACTTCGTTCTTGTCTGCGATGGAGAAGGTCTCGCCTTCGCTGTAGTATCCATACTTGGCCACGAGCGAAGTCATCACATCTATAGCCTCGCGGGCGGTCTTCGAACGCTCAAGGGCTATATATATCAGACTACCGTAGTCGATAATGCCTGTAGAGTCAGCTAGCTCCTCGCGTCCACCGAATGTGGTTTCACAGACGGTCACCTGGTGTTCGTTCATCTGTCCGACCACATTGTAGGTCACAGCTGCCTGAGGTATCTCGCCAAGGTACTTGCCGGTATCCCATTCGTAAATCTTGCGCATCTCACCAGCCTGGTGCTTGCCACCTACATGGCGGTACATCACACCGTATGCACCATAACTGTCAGCATTGTAACTCACCATCACGCTGCCGTCAGCAGAAGCGTTCTTGGCGACGATGATATTTGTGCATGCCTGTGCCTTCATGCCCAGGATGAAGGCCATCAAGATAAAGAATTTCCTCATTTCTAACATAAAAAGGTGATTAGACATGGAGTTTGCTGGAGTCGGCTGCCTTGAAGCTCATGTCGAGTCCTTTCACGGAATGTGTGAGTGCACCGACGGAGATGAAATCCACTCCTGCCTCTGCGTAGTCACGGATAGTGTCGTAAGTGATACCTCCCGACGATTCTGTTTCGTACTTGCCACCAATAAGCTCCACAGCTTTCTTGGTCTCCTCTGGGGTGAAGTTGTCGAGCATGATGCGGTCAACCCCGCCATAGTCGAGCACGCGCTGCAACTCATCGAAACCACGTACCTCTATCTCAATCTTCAGGTCTTTGCCTTTCTCCTTGAGGTATTTGTGGCAACGGCTGATGGCATTCTCAATACCTCCGGCAAAGTCGATGTGGTTGTCCTTGAGGAGTATCATGTCGAACAGGCCGATACGGTGGTTGGTACCTCCTCCGATTTTCACCGCCGCTTTCTCCAGCATACGCATGCCTGGGGTGGTCTTGCGGGTGTCGAGAACCCTTGTGTGAGTGCCTTCCAACCGTTTGACGTATTTGTTGGTCATGGTGGCTATACCGCTCATACGTTGCATGATGTTGAGCATCAGACGCTCGGTCTGCAACAGACTCTGCACCTTGCCTTTCACACTCATCGCGATATCGCCTGGCTTGACATGCGCACCATCGTTGATATATACCTCGACCTTCATCTCAGGGTCGAATCTGTGGAACACTTCTTTGGCTATCTCCACACCTGCCAACACGCCTTCTTCCTTGATGAGCAGTTTCGACTCACCCATGGCATCCTCTGGGATGCAGCACAATGTCGTGTGGTCGCCATCACCTATATCCTCGGCAAAGGCGAGGTCTATAAGTCTGTCGTTAAGTTCGTTTACTGATAACATAAATCCAATGTATTTGTATTTTTCACATCACATTACAACTGGAGTATAAAAGGCGTGGTGCCATCAAGCGGACCATGCCGACAATCCAAGCACCTTCCTTTCTTGCATAATTATTCTCCATTTGGCAAATGTAGCGAAAAAAAACAATGATACGAAAAGTTTGGCCATAAAAGTTTCCATAATTTGCCATATCAAGCGATTTTGACTAATTTTGCACCGTCCAACCAACAAACAGACACAAACAACAAATAAAAAACACATTTCAACTCATGATAGGGACAATCGTCAATACCGCGACCATTATCGTCGGCGGTGTGGTGGGTGCCATTCTGCATCGGGGAATAAAGGAAAAATACCAACAGGCGCTGTTCAACGGCCTAGGACTCGCATCTCTAGGCATCGGTCTCAATGCTTTCGTGAGCCATATCGCTCAAAGCGAGTTTCCGGTCCTGTTCATCGTCTCAATCGCCATTGGCGGAGTTTTTGGCACTGCACTCGACATCGACCGCCACTTCAAAAACGCGGTGAACAAACGGTCGAAGAATAAACAGACGGAAAACCGTCTAGCAGATGGCCTGGCGATGGGCATCCTGCTCTACTGCATAGGACCGTTGTCGATGATAGGTCCCGTGATGAGCGCACTACAAGGCGACAACACATTCCTCTTCACCAACGCGACTCTCGACCTTGTCTCTTCGATGGTACTGGCCTCCACTTACGGCATCGGAATGGTCCTGGCCGCTCCGGTATTGTTCTGTTGGCAAGGCATGTTCTACCTCATCGCGAAGATTTCGAGCACAGCCATCAGCGATGCTCTCGTAGCCGAACTGTGCATCACGGGAGGACTGCTCATCACCGCTTCTGGGCTTTCGTTGCTTAAAATCAAGGACTGCAAGACACTCAACCTCCTGCCATCGTTGCTTGTCCCTGTGATATGGTTCATCATCAAAGCATTCATTTAGTTCACGAACATTCAAACAATCAATAAAAGACAAAGAATATGGAATTAGTAGAACGTTTTCTGGATTACGTCAGCTACGACACCCAGTCGAGCGAGGAGTCAACCACCACACCAAGCACATCCAAGCAGATGGTGTTCGCACGCCATCTTGCCCAGCAGTTGAGCGAAATCGGTCTGAGTGATGTAGACATCGACGACAATGGCTACATTATGGCATCATTGCCGGCCAACACCGATAAGACTGTACCCACAGTGGGATTCATATCACATTTCGACACCAGTCCCGACTGTTCGGGAGCTGACATCCACCCGCGCATCGTCAAAAACTACGATGGAGGCGACATCGTACTTTCTGAGGGCATCGTCACATCACCTGAAATGTTCCCGGAGTTGAAGGACCATGTCGGAGAGGACATCATCGTCACCGACGGACACACATTGCTCGGCGCCGACGACAAGGCCGGCATCGCCGAGATTGTACAGGCCATGGTTTATCTCATGGAGCATCCCGAAATCAAGCATGGACTGATTCGCGTGGGATTCAACCCTGACGAGGAGATAGGCCTTGGCGCCCACAAGTTCGATGTGGAGAAATTCGGATGCGACTTCGCCTACACCATGGACGGTGGCGAGCGTGGCGAGATTGAGTTCGAGAACTTCAACGCCGCTTCCGCCAAAGTCACCATTACTGGCCGTAGCGTCCACCCCGGCTACGCCAAGGGCAAGATGATCAACGCTTCGAAAGTGGCAGCAGAATTTGCCATGAGTCTTCCAGCCAACGAGACACCGGAAACCACAGAGGGATATCAGGGTTTCTACCATCTCATTGGCATGAGCGGAAACGTGGAAAAAGCCACACTCAGCTACATCATCCGTGACCACAGCCGCGAATGCTTCGAAATGCGCAAGCTCTTCATTGCCGGAATCGCCAACAACCTGGCTGAGAAATATGGTAAGGATGTCGTGAAAATCGAAATCAAAGACCAGTACTACAATATGAGGGAGAAGGTGGAACCAATGATGTATATCATCAGCATTGCCAAAGAAGCCATCCTCCAGACGGGGACCACACCTGTGGTACGTGCCATCAGAGGCGGAACGGACGGAGCGCAGCTCTCTTTCAAGGGACTGCCCTGCCCCAACATCTTCGCTGGCGGACTGAACTTCCATGGACCACACGAGTTCTGCCCCATCCCCAACATGGAGGCGGCCATGCAGACCGTGGTGAACATCTGCAAACTGGTGGAAGAGAAATTAGGGTAATCGCTAACACCCCAACCCTACACCTCCCCCTTGTTCAATGAAAAAAGAACGGCTACAAGGTATCGTCCTCGTAGCCGTTCATTTCATTTTCTTCCTCGTCGTCATCCTCAAAGTCAAAGTCACCGAGAAAAGCCGGGACAATGAATTCGTCGAGGTCGCGCCGTTCCTTCTTGGTCGGTCGTCCTGTACCTCTCGCCCTATCCACAAAACCGCTGATGCGGTTCATCTCAAGCAGTTCATACTGGTCGGGGGTAGTGACATTCTCCATCACTTCAGGCACAAGCTTGGCTCCAACCCTGTTCTGAATGGCTTGTAGCACCTTGAATGAATATGTGATAGGCCCTTTCTTCACCTGGATGACTTCGCCCTCTTTCACCATGCGTGAAGGCTTCATTTTCACTCCGCCTATAGTCACACGCCCGTTCTTGCAAGCATCTGCCGCTATGGAACGAGTCTTGAAGATTCTCGCTGCCCACAGCCATTTATCGAGTCGCGCTTCCATAATGATTGTCGCTTGTTCTTTTTTATTTTATAGATGCTATAGAACTATAGAAACTATAAAAACTATAGAGACTATAGAAACTATAAAAACGCCTATTTATTATTGTAACTGTTCATTGCGAAGACCAGACCTGAGAGACAAAAAGCCTTGACGGCCTCGCAAGCCATCGCCACCCGCTCATCCATGGTCTGCAGTTCCTCGTCTGTGAACTGGCTGAGGACGAAATCAACCTGAGCGCCTTGGGGGAACTCGTTACCGATGCCAAACCTAAGCCGGGCATAATTCTGTGTGCACAGGAGCTGAGCGATGTTTTTCAGTCCGTTGTGGCCTCCATCACTGCCGTTGCCTTTCAAACGCAGCTTCCCGAAGGGCAAAGCTAGGTCATCCACCACGACAATCAGCCGTTCAAGCTCCACATTCTCCTTGTTCAGCCAATACCTCACGGCCATGCCGCTGAGATTCATGTAGGTGGAGGGTTTGAGCAACACCAGTTCAGCGTTCTTCACTCTGGTATGAGCCACAAAACCATAGCGCTTGTCCTCAAAAACAGCATTGGATGCCTTAGCAAAGGCATCCAACACTCTAAATCCTATATTATGGCGGGTGCCATCGTACTCGTCGCCGATGTTACCCAGCCCTACTACGAGATATTTCATTTTCTGTTTTATTCTTCAGAAGCCTGCTCAGCGGCTGCGCTACGTGCGGCACGTGTCATGCGAACACCGCAAACCACCACTTCCTTCGGGCTCACCAGTTCCACGTTCTCGAAACTGAGGTCGGCCACCTTCAGCGACTTACCGATAGCAAGTGGAGTAACATCAACAGTGAGCACATCGGGCAGCTGGTCATACAGACCCTTCACCTTCAGCTTGCGTACGTTGAGAGAGAGCTTACCACCAGCCTTAACACCTTCTGCCAAACCAGTGAGCTTCACAGGAACCTCCATCACGATTGGCTTGTCTTCTGTAATCTGATAGAAGTCAACATGTACGGGAACATCCTTCACGAAGTCCATCTGGATATCCTGAATGATGGTCTTAATCACCTTTCCCTCAACATCGAGGTTAACGATGTACACGTTAGGAGTGAAAACAGCTTTGTTCAGTTCCTTCAGGTTCACAAGGATAGACTTGGCCAATGGAATCTGCTTGCCATCCTTCTCTTGCTTCTCCACACCGTAAATCACGGCTGGCACGTTACCTGCGCGACGGGCGTCACGGCTTGCCTTCTTGCCAAGGTCTGTTCTTGACTCGGCCTTCAATGTAATTTCTTTCATCTTTTGTTTGTTTTTGTGTTACTTTAAATTAAGTTCATGCTTAATTCGTCATCACACCTGCGGAATGTCACCAGGAGCCTGAATATCACCTCTTGCACCCTCTATTCCCCTTGTGCTGTAAAAAAAGCGGTGCAAAATTACAACTTTTATTCGAATCTGCAAAGCACAACTGTGTTTTTTCATCCGCATGCGCGAATTTTTATATCGTTATCCCGTTATTACGTGATTTCGTTATTACGTTTTTTTGCGCTTCCCTAATTTATTCGTAACTTTGGCTACGCCCACAAATAAAATTTGGCTTTTCGCTCGTTTAATCGCCATTTGGCTATGCCGAAGTTACTCACACTCGGAAATGCTCAAATAAAATTTGGCATTTCGCTCGTTTAATCGTAACTTTGCACCATGAAACCGTTATACACTATTCTTTTGTTGATTGTGTCGAATGTGTTTATGACATTCGCATGGTACGGCCACCTGAAACTTCAGGAAATGAAGATATCCACCTCGTGGCCTTTGTACGGAGTCATCGTGTTCTCCTGGAGCATAGCCCTTCTGGAATATGCCTGCCAGGTACCAGCCAACCGAATAGGTTTTTCCGGCAACGGAGGACCTTTCAGTCTGTTGCAGCTCAAGGTGATACAGGAAGTGATTTCACTGACCGTTTTCACCTGCATGGCTATGTTCATGTTCCGCAGCGAGCAGTTGCACTGGAACCACTTTGCTGCCTTCGGTTGTCTGATTCTTGCTGTATATTTTGTGTTCCTCAAGTAACCCTTCCCACCCGCCTCATTTTCTTGAGGATGGGTTCAATCCTTTCTAAAACAGATAACCACTAAAAAACAGTTAAGACTGTGGATAACAAACAACGTTATATGATGCGCGGCGTAAGCGCTGCGAAAGAAGATGTTCACAACGCCATCAAGAACATCGACAAAGGACTATACCCAAAAGCCTTCTGCAAAATCATCCCCGACATCCTCGGTGGCGACCCGGAGTACTGCAACATCATGCACGCCGACGGAGCTGGTACAAAATCAAGCCTCGCCTATATCTACTGGAAAGAGACTGGCGACTTATCGGTATGGAAAGGCATCGCACAGGACGCACTGATTATGAACACCGACGACCTGCTCTGTGTCGGTGCCACCGACAACATCCTTGTCTCCAGCACCATTGGCCGAAACAAGATGCTCATTCCCGGCGAAGTCATCTCCGCCATCATCAACGGCACCGACGAGCTGCTTGAGCAGATGCGACAGATGGGCATCGGTATCTACGCCACAGGTGGTGAGACCGCCGACGTGGGCGACCTGGTTCGAACCATCATTGTTGATTCCACAGTGACTTGCCGCATGCGCCGCGCCGATGTCATCGACAACGCCAACATACGTCCCGGCGACGTGATTGTGGGCCTGAGCAGTTGTGGGCAAGCCACCTATGAGACCCAGTACAACGGTGGGATGGGCAGCAACGGACTGACCAGCGCACGCCATGACGTCTTCGCAAAATACCTCGCCGAGAAATATCCCGAAAGCTACGACAAGGCTGTCCCCGAGGAATTGGTCTATAGTGGTAGCTACCGCCTGACCGACGAGGTGGAAGGCAGTCCTGTGAACGCCGGCAAACTGGTCCTCTCCCCTACCCGTACCTACGCGCCAGTAGTGAAAGTGCTGCTCGACCAGATGCGACCTGCCATCCATGGCATGGTGCACTGCACGGGAGGCGCGCAAACCAAAGTGCTGCACTTCGTGGGCGACAACTGCCATGTGGTGAAGGACAACATGTTCCCCGTGCCACCACTCTTCCGAGCCATCGCCAAGGAGAGCGGTACTGACTGGGCTGAGATGTACAAGGTCTTCAACATGGGACACCGACTTGAAGTCTATGTCAGCCCTGAAGACGCAGAACAAGTCATCGAAATCAGCCGCAGCTTCAACATCGATGCCCAAGTGGTAGGACACATCGAAGAAGGACAGCGCAGCCTGACCATCAAGAGCGAGTTCGGCACATTCGAGTATTAGAGGCAAGATAAGCTTGAGGTGCTGGATGATTCAGATTACTCACAATACTCAGAACCAACTATACCCCATACCCAATCATGAAGCATTTATTGACCATACTGTTCATTCTGGCCTCATGGTTATCACCCAATGAAACAATGGCCGCAGACATCCACATCTACAAGGGACCTTACACCTACTCCAGCGACATACTTTACACCTGGGACGGCAAGCATCTCTACAAGGGGGCTTACACCTACTCCAGCAACATCCTCTACACGTGGGACGGGAAGCATGTCTATAAAGGTCCGTACACCTATTCGAGCAACATCCTCTACACATGGGATGGCAAACACTTGTACTCGGGACCTTACACCTATTCCAACAAGATTGTGGTGACCGTAGGAAACAACCACATTTATCAAGGGGCTTACACCTATTCGAGCGACATCATTCTCACCACTGACAACAAACATATCTATAAAGGAGCATATACCTATACGAGCGACATCCTGTTCACATGGGACGCTCCTATACCCACAGCAGTTTTAATGACTATACTATTATAATGGAGAACAACAACATACTACAGAAACTGGAAGGCATCATCAGCCGATATGAGGAGGTGTCAACCCTCATCTCCGACCCTAATGTGCTGGCTGACCAGCAACGCTATGTGAAACTGACAAAAGAGTACAAGGACCTGCAGAATATCGTCAAGGCACGTAAGGAATACATCGACTGTCTGACAGGACTGCAAGAGGCCAAGGACATCCTTGCCGCAGAAAGCGACCCCGACATGCGCGAACTGGCAAAAGAGGAGATGGAGGCCAACGAGAAGCGCATTCCTGAACTGGAGGAGGAAATCAAACTCCTCTTGATTCCTGCAGACCCCGAGGACGGCAAGAACGTGGTGATGGAAATACGTGGAGGAACAGGTGGCGACGAGGCTGCACTGTTCGCTGGCGACTTGTTCCGCATGTACAGCAAGTACTGCGACATCAAGGGATGGAAAATCACCGTGTCAAGTTTCTCGGAAGGCGCTTCGGGCGGCTACAAGGAAATCATCTTCAACGTGACGGGCGAGAATGTCTATGGCACGATGAAATACGAGTCGGGCGTTCACCGCGTGCAACGTGTGCCTGTTACTGAAACCCAGGGCCGTGTGCACACCTCTGCCGCCACCGTGGCTGTGCTGCCCGAGGCTGAGGCTTTCGAGGTGCATATCGATGAGGGTGCCATCAAGTGGGACACCTTCCGTTCGAGCGGTGCCGGTGGTCAGAACGTCAACAAAGTGGAATCGGGTGTTCGCGCCCGTTACATGTGGAAGAACCCCAACACGGGCGAAACAGAGGAAATACTGGTGGAATGTACGGAGACGCGCGACCAACCCAAGAACAAGGAACGCGCTCTGGCACGTCTGCGCACCCGAATCTACGACCGCGAGCATCAGAAGTACATCGACGACATCGCCAGCAGACGAAAGACCATGGTATCGACAGGCGACCGCTCGGCTAAAATCCGCACCTACAACTATCCGCAGGGACGCGTCACCGACCATCGCATCAACTACACCATCTACAACCTCGCCGCCTTCATGGACGGTGATATACAGGACGTCATCGACCACCTCATCATCGCCGAGAATGCCGAGCGCATGAAGGAAGCCGCACTGTAAGACATTGACCATTGAACATTGACCATTGAACATTGACCATTGAACATTGGCTTCGCCTAAAATGCTCACGCTCGGCATAGCCCAAGCAAGCTTGGCTCTGCTCTCGCTTAATCGCATTTTTGACCATTGAACATTGAACATTGACCATTGAACATTGACCATTGAGGGAGCCTTGTGCCCGGGCTTTCAAGCCCGGTGTAATCATCCCAACAACCCATAACCCTTTAACTTCCACTTTAACTCCCACTTTAACTCCCACTTTAACTCCCACTTTAACTCCCACTTAAAATCATGACCAGACAAGAACTCATCGAACAAATATTCACCAAGAGGACATTCCTCTGTGTGGGCCTCGACACCGACATCAAGAAGATACCAAAGCACCTTCTGGATTGCGATGACCCTATCTTTCAATTCAACAAGGCCATCATCGACGCCACTGCCGACTATTGTGTAGCCTACAAACCCAACATCGCATTCTACGAGTGCGACGGCGTGAAAGGATGGATATCACTGGAAAAAACTATCAGCTACCTCAAAAAGTACTATCCCAACCACCTCATCATCGCTGATGCCAAACGCGGCGACATCGGCAACACTTCCGCCATGTATGCCCGTTGCTTCTTCGAAGAAATGGATGTGGATGCACTGACCGTCGCTCCCTACATGGGTGAGGACAGTGTCACTCCGTTCCTCAACTACGAAGGCAAATGGGTCATCCTGCTCGCCCTGACCAGCAACAAGGGCTCACACGATTTCCAACTCATCACTGACACAGAGGGCAAGCGACTCTTCGAGCATGTGCTTGAGAAGTCGCAGGCATGGGGCAATGCCGACAACATGATGTACGTGGTAGGTGCCACTCAAGGACGT